>OMKS01004429.1_pt1 | contig 10585 bp, 13 predicted proteins | sample 1674721 | NCBI WGS metagenome assembly OMKS01 (sample SAMN06264996, study PRJEB25208) | sediment metagenome | isolation source: hot spring sediment | place: USA: California | collected 2014-09-02 | reverse complement strand
TCTAGTACGGTCTCGTGGGCTCGGAGATGTGTATAAGAGACAGCCGGATATCTTGTTCCGTATCTTTTTTTCCGTCTCATACTGGTCGTTGGCATTCTGGGCCACGTTCTTGGTAACATCCAGGGTCACCGCCACCTCCTCGCCCCGGTAGGGCAGACTGACCTCCGCCCGGGGATAGGCGTACCGCCGCACCCGGGGGTGGCCCGTGTCTCCCTCCCCGGACAGCCCGGCCAGCAGGCTCTCGCACAACTGGTAGTTGGCATAGATGGCCTCCCCGGCCCGGTGTCGCTCGTCCCTCTCCTGCTGGAAGCGTCGAAGGGCCGATTCCTGCTGCTCTATCTGCCGGAGCAGGCGCTGGCGCTCCTCGCGGTAGGCGTCCTCCCGGGGAAGCGGGGTGCGGGCGGACAGGTAGGCGTCGCAGGCGGCGTTGAAGCTGTCCCTGTCCTCCAGGACGGCGTCAGGGGGCGGGGGCAGCCGGACGGGGAGGACGTTCACGTAGGTGTCGCCCTGTCTGACCAGCACCGGGGAAAAACGGTGCTCCCGGAAGGGGCGCAGCACCGCCTCCAGGGCCTCGTACAGCCGGCGCACCGTCGGCTCCTCCAGGTCCCGGGCCGGGGCATGTCGGTCCACCCCCGCCCGGTCGCAGAGGTGCTCGCTGTAGTCCCCGGGGACGTTGACCGCCATGACCAGGGTGCGCACCACGTCGGCGTGGCTGGAGCCCATCATCTGGGCAAAGCCCTCAAAGGAGGTGGTAAAGGGGTCGTTGCGGGCCGGGGGAAACACATAGGGACGACCGGGGCGGAGTTCCCGGTGGGACCAGGACTGGACGCGCAGGGGCAGAATGATGGTACCCCTGTCGTCGACCAGGATGACGTTGCCATCGCCGAACAGCTCCGCTATCAGCCGGTAGCCGTTGCTGAACTCCAGGCTCACGATGCGGTCGAAGTCCTGCTGGCAAATGCCCACCAGCCGCCTGTTTCCCAGGTGCTTGCGCAGGGTCATGGCAAAGGCGGGGGGATGCCCGCCCCCCTTTTCCCGGCGGGCGGTGAGGAACAGCCATCTGCCGTTTTTAATCAGCAGGTCGTGGTTTTCCTCCCTCCGGATGCGCAGGACCACCTCGCCGCCCTCCTGGTAGGCTTTGCTGAAGTACCCCTGCACCAGGCACTGCAACTCGGCCGTCACGGCCCGCACGTCGAAGCTGTCCATGCGTTCTTTCACACAGAGACAATCGGGCCCCTCCCTTAAAGTTTTTTATGGGCAGCGCGTTCCGGTGCATGGACCGATTGCACCATCTGGCCACGGCGGTGGCCGACTTTGTGGCCCAGCGGGAATGGGAGCCCTACCACCATCCCAAGGACCTGGCCGTCTCCATTGCCATCGAGAGCAGCGAATTGCTGGAGCGCTTCCAGTGGCGGAGCCCCCGGGAGGTGGAGAGGCTGCTGCAGGACGCCGAATACCGGCGGGGCGTGGAGGAGGAAATGGCGGACGTGCTCATCTATCTGGTGGCCCTGGCCAACCGCCTGAAGGTGGACCTGCCGGCGGCCGCCCTGGCCAAGCTGGAGCGCAACGCCCGGAAATACCCGGCGGAGGAGTTCCGGGGCAAGGCCCACCGCGACCAGGAAAAACCAGGGGGCTGACCCCCTACCCGTGATAGTTCCAGGGTGCGTACTGGTAGTCCAGGGTGTAGATGATGAGGTCCATTTCGTCGCTGGCCACCCGGCCCTCCACGTCGTAGGCGTACACCCGGAGAACGTGGCGTCCCAGGGGCGGACCGTGTTTTCCCTGGATTTTCCACTCGTAGGGCGGCGAGCGGTCCCAGGTGATGAAGATGTCGTCCAGGCAGAAAATCACGTAGTCGATGGCGGCTGTGCTGCGCACCTCCGCCCGGGCCACCGGGCTGCCCAGGGCCACGGTGATGCCCCGCAGCCGCAGAAACCAGAACCATCCCAGAGGCAGAGGCAGCAGCGACCAGTTTCCCAGGTACAGGCATCCCTCCCGGGGCGCGGTGAGCAGCACCTGCAGGGGGACGAGCTGGCCGGCCAGAGTGGCCACCGCCGACAGCAGCAGCCGGGTGGCCTTCACCTGGTAGCTGTAGTTGATGCGGTCCAGGGTGTCGTTCCGGGAATGGCCCCAGGGATATCCGTCGTAGTGGGCGCAGAACAGGGCGTCGTATCCGTAGTCCAGGAAGGCCTGATGGTCGGCGCCGATGTAGTTGGGAACCCTCTCCACCCCTAGCTCAATCTGGTTCCAGTAAAGCGTGCTCACGTTGACCAAAAGGGCGGACAGCCATTCCGTGCGGGGGCTCTCGAAAACACGCAGAAGCCGGCCGCCGCGGGCGGTGCCGGCATAGCCCACCATGTCGGCATTGATGACGGCGCGGATGTTGTCTCCCCGCTCGTAGGACTGGCGGGCGTGGTGAAAGCTGCCGTAGGTTCCCACCTCCTCGCCGGAGAAGGCCACGAACCGGATGGAATGGGGAAAGGAATGCTGGGACAGGACGGCGGCGGCGGCCAGCACGCTGGCCACGCCGGAGGCGTCGTCATCTGCCCCCGGGGAGCCGGGAACGGTGTCGTAGTGGGCGGTCATCAGCACTAAGGCATCGCTGTCCCCGGTGCCGTTCAGGGTGGCCACCACATTGCGGCTCTCAAAGCCGGCATACCGCCAGGGGTCAAACCTCGTCCACAGGCCCAGGGTCCGGAACTGGTCGTGGATGTACTGGGCGGCCAGTGAGCAGTTCTCCGTACCCGTGTAGCGGGGACCGAAGGCCACCAGCCCCTCCAGGTAGCGGGACACCAGCGAGACATCCACCTGCTCAATCATGTCCGCAATGGTTGCCGGCCCTTCCTCCCCCGCCGCATCCGAAGGCTGCAGTGCGGGAAGCGAAAAAACCGCGGGCGAGAGGGAGAGGGCCAAAAGCAGAGCGGCGGCGGCCACCGCTGTTGGTGCGTGCATGGAAGAGTAAGGAACGCCCATTTATAAACATGTTCGGGTCACCCGGCGTATATCGCAAGGTTAATAAATTACGGGGCACTACCCATGTACATGCGACCACAGGCCGGAATAGGTATGGCCATAGCCCTTATGGTGCTCATACTTGTTCCGCTGTCCGGATGCATCGGCCCGCAGGAGGTGGCACAGCGACTGCTGCAGAGGCTGGAGGCCGAAAAAAGATATGAATGGAGGGAACTGCTGTCCGACGTGCAATCCTTCCGCTTCTTGGACATCGTGAATACAAATGCGGCCAAGATAGAGCGGTATCCGCCCCTCACCGTCAAGGAGGGAACCCGGTACCTCCACCTCCATTTTAACGTATCCTTCTCCAACCTCGTGAACCCCGAATGGAGGTACGTCACCACCGGCTATGTCAACATCACCATCGTGGACCCGGCGGGCGTCAACAGGTCGCGGGATTTCAACGCACTGGGAATGGGAAATGAATACAAGGAGTTTTTTTACTTTATCGACCCCCTGCCGGGGAACTGGAGCATCACGGTGACGGTGCGGGGCATCGGCGAGTACACCATATTCGCTCAGGTGTACGAGCCAGTGTAAGGCCGGCGTAGCTTAGCGGTAGAGTGTCTGATTCGTAATCAGAAGGTCGAGGGTTCAAATCCCTCCGCCGGCTCCTTATTTTTGTTCATATCATTCGTTTATCGGCAAAGGGCATGTCCATGTCCAGGGCACGGGGCACATCTGGCGGCATGCCTCAAAAGAAACGCTTTTAAGAGCGAAAAGGTTGTAGACGGGGAGTGCAGAACATGACCAACCGGGCGTATGCGGCGATTCTGGCCATCGGCCTCATAGCGCTGTCCGGGGCGCTATCCGCAGTCGATGGACAGACGGAGGACGGCCTTCACCTGCGCGAGGCAGAGCTCTCGCACCGGGAGCGTCTCGACCCGGTGGTGTACGAGTTCGAGGCGGTGGCCGATGCCACCATCCGGCATCAGGATCCGGACGGCTCTTTCGGCACCGCTGCCCACCTCCAGGTGAGCCCGGAGGTCTACACCTATCCGCAGCGGACCCTGGGCATCAACGCTCTGCTGCGGTTTGACGTGTCGGATATACCCGGCGATGCCGTGGTCCAGTCGGCCCGACTAATGATGTACTACTACAGATACGAGTATGCTAACCCCGCGTACAGAGCGGTGGCCGTGTTTTCCCTCCTGGAGGACTGGGACGAAGAAACGGTATCATGGGCCACGCGGCCCTCCCACAGTCCACAGTCCACCTCCTCCGCCTCCATGCCCAACACCACCCAGCAGTGGCTGGAATGGCAGGTCACCGCCGACGTGCAACACCACGTGGCGCATCCCTCCGACAACCACGGCTGGCTGGTGGGAGACAGCGGCCTGTACCACATCAACATCTATTCCCCGGTCTCTTTTTTCAGGTCCCGGGAGGCGCAGGAAAATGGGCCCCGCCTGGTGGTGGAGGTGGCAAATGACCCCCCGGATGCCCCCACCATATCCGGCCCCGCCCGGGGAAAAGCCGGGATGCCCTATCCATATACCATTGCCGCCACCGACCCCGACGGAAACCGCCTCTACTACCGGGTGCAGTGGGGCGGTGACGGCGATTCCTCCGGATGGCTGGGGCCCTACCCCTCGGGGGAGGCAATCACCCTGGAGCACGCCTGGGACACCCGGGGGACCTACACCATATCCGCCCAGGCCAGGGACGCCCATGGCGCGGAGAGCGACTGGGGAACCCTGGAGGTGAGCATGCCGCTGACCCGGTGCACGCTGCTCGGCTCCATCCTGAAGTGGCTAGCCGACGCTCTGCTCCTCTTCCCCGGTGAAGCGGCCGGGCTCTAGACCCTCCACGGGAGCCATCGTTTACCAGGTGGCCACCAGGGCCATGCCGTAGTATTCGGCGTATCCTATCCTGCAGAACCAGTTGTAGGACACGTATCCAACGAAGCCTATGAAAAGCGCCCGGTGGACGCCGGTCAGCTCAATGGGCTCCCCCGGCGCCAGCAGGGGCTCGATGACCGTATGCCCGTCGCTGGACCAGTACCGAGGGCGGAGAACGGCTCCCACGGTGTTGTTCTGGATGTCCAGGAGGCCTATTATCTCCAAGAGTGCATGGGCATAGTTTTCCAGGCCCACGGACTGCAAAAACCACACCGCCTGATTGACCACGAAATCCAGAAGCCAAGGCCTGACCTCTATCTTGAGGTGGACCCCCCTGCCGGTGGAATTCACCATGCAGACCGTGGCGTTGCCCCCCATGGTGGTGAGGGAGTCTGTCAGCATCCCTGCCAGGTTCTGGAGCTCCGTGTCGCCCTCAAAAAGACGCCGGCAGAGGTATCCGCCGCCTCTGTCCCCCGGAGCCGGCACCACCGCCTCGCTCACTCCCTGCGGAGAGATGCGGTAAACGGTCCTCTCGCCCTCAGGGGCGTCCTCCGGTTCCGCCACCTCTGGCTCCGCCAGTCCGGCGTTTACGGGGAGTACCAGCAGGCCAATCAGCAAAACAGGTATCCATTCTTTCCTCACGGTCATGTTTTCGCCTTTCTAACCCTTTATCTGGCGATACGTATATTACTTTTTTGGGTATTGTCCTTGTTAAAAATAGTTAATTTGGTGGTAAAAAAATTCCTGCCATGTCAAGGGATGATTTGCTATGTGTTCTAACATTGCCGGTGACACTCCTCTTTTAAACTCGTGTATGAAGTTCCAGTAGAACTGGAATAATTCCAGTGCACACTCCAGTCTTTGTCGATATTTTGAGAAACATTTGGTCTTTCGCACCAATCTCCCGATTCTCTCTCGCAGTATCCCGTTGAAGTTCTCTACATCAGTGGTTTCAATATCTTCAAGGTCAGGAGTGCCATATACTATCCTTCTCTCTTTATCGATGACGCGTCCTTTCTCCCGGATTTTTACCAGCTGGCCATAATTAATGCAGGTGTCGTCATAGTACTCTGGTAAAACATAGGTGTAGTCATCGTTTCCATCCGTAAATATCTCGATTTTGTTATCTGGACAGGGCGGTTCTGCTCTGTCACATAGTTTCTCAAGCATCACGGTGCAGGTGTGTTGCGTCCATGCTCCAACGGCAAATGCTACGAAAAAGTAGGTATGCCGTTTTATGCAGGTGTAGATCCAGACATCACCTTCTTCAGGCTGAGGTGAGCCACGGTGCTCAACTTTCTTCTGTTTTTTTTCACCATGGACCACAGCTCATCACACTCAAACGGGCTGAGTCCAAGATTCTCTATGAGGTACTCATTCATGAGTTCAGCATGCTCCGCCATATCCTCCAGCAATCTGCCAATCGTATCCCTATGATGACCGGTAATCCGCTCGATACTCCGGATACCGTTCTTCTCCACCAGATGTTTACATATGGTGATAATCTCATCTTCAGACAGTCGTTTCCGGTAGAGTGGTGTTCCCTTGGTTTCCATGAAATAGGTCCTGCAGTGTTTACAGTAATACCTCTGATGACCGGTACGATACATACCGCTTTTGATGATATCCTTTCCCCTCTCCTTACGGTAGTAACGGCATCCGGGGTTCTGACACACAACCCTGATTTCACCTCGTGGACGTGCCATTATACAATCACCACAAGATAATACCTTTAGAGGTATAATAAACTATCCTATATTAGGACAATACCCTTTTTTGAGCCCGGAAGAGAGAGCAGGGGCGGCAGGGCCATCTCACCGATGGCTACAGGTTTTCCCGCAGCGCCCTGAACCGGGCTCCGCATTTGGGGCAGCGGAAGGCGTCCGGGGGCATGAGCTTGCCGCATTCCGGGCAGCTCTTCATCTCGTTGGGGTTGACCACCGGGCCAGCCGCCGGCTTTTTCAGGGGGAGAAGGGCGCCCGCCACCGCCGCCGCCAGCCCCACCAGGAGGATGAGGAGGGCCAGCGTCTCCGCGGCCAGCCCCACCTCCAGCCCGGTGAGAAACGAGGTGGTCCCCGTGTATTCCAGCATGCCCACAACCAGCAGTATAACTCCCGCCGCCAGGGTACCCGTCTTCATATCCGCTGAACTCCTCCTGGAACTTAAACCTGTCGAAATTTACGGGGGAAAAGCCGTTATATAGGGCGAACCCATGTGGTGGCCGTCATATGACCGGAGGAGACCAGTATGTGGGCGGAACTGCACCATCACCTGTGGCATTTTGTAGAAGAGTTTTTGGGCAAGCCGGACGTCTACTGGTGGCAGTTTACGCTGCCCTACATCGCTCGCTCCGTGGCCATCCATTTCTTGTCTTCTGCCTGCTTGGGCTATGCGGGGTACTGGTTGATGCGGACCATCTTGTCTCGGAGGCCACGGACATGGCCCGACCGCTGCATCTTCCCTATCTCGCTGCTGTTTGGCTGTGCTATATCGGCTACCACGCATATTGCCATCGACGGGTTCACCACTCTGGCCTGAGCTCCGTCACAAGAGGAGATAGGTGACCACCAGTCCCTGCCTCCCCGGAGCAATGCTCTCCACGGTCGCCCTGACCCCCTGTTCCTCCAGAAACACCACCAGGTCTTCGAGATAGTCCCGGCAGCTGCAGGTGTGGCAGAGGGAGCCGGTGAACAGCACCTCCAGCGAGGCGGGGCGGGCCTGCAGGAGGACGGCGGTTGCCTCCGGGGAACGGTAGCGGTTGTACGTTTCCACCGCCGCCTGCACGGCCATGGGGTCCATGCCCGGTGAGCGCACACGGGGATAAAACGCTGTCGGCGGGGCAAGAGTTATAAAGGGGGGCCGGGGTTGAGCAGCCTGGAGGATTTCATGGCCATGCAGAAAAACGACCGGTACCCGGTCCGGGGGCCCCCGCCGGTGACGGTGCACACCATCGCCCTGGAAAACGGACCGGTCACCGGCATACGGGTAAAGATGGGAAAGGCGCCGCTTTTGCTGCTGGCGGCCCCCGGCGGCTACGTGATGTGCGGGTATCTCAACATGGACACCGCCAACAGGCTGGGAGACCTGGCGGCCCTGGTCACCGGGGTGAGCGACTTTGACCAGATGCTGGACGCCCCGCTGGTAGCCGTATCCCACCCAGGGCAGGGTATAGGGAAGCCGGGGATGACCGCCCGGGAGTTCCTCAACCGTCTGCTGGAGGAGTCCCATGGTTGATTTCGGGGACGTGCAGGAGGCCTACCGGGTGCTGAAGCCGGTGGCCAAGCGGACCCCCCTGCAGCGCTCCAAGACCTTCTCCGAGATGGCCGGGTGCCACGCCTACCTGAAGCTGGAGAACCTGCAGAACACCGGCTCCTTCAAGCTGCGGGGCGCCTACAACAAAATCTATCACCTCAGCGAGGAGGAAAAAAAGAGGGGGGTCATCTGTGCCTCCGCCGGCAACCACGCCCAGGGAGTGGCCCACGCCGCCACCCTGCTGGGGGTGGACAGCACGGTGTACATGCCCCTGTTTGCTCCCCCCACCAAGATAAATGCCACCCGCTCCTACGGGGCCCAGGTGGTTCTGGAGGGAGCCACCTATGACGATGCCTACCGGGCGGCCCGGAGGAGGGCGGAGGAGGAGGGACTGGCCTTCGTCCACGCCTTCAACGACCAGCAGGTGGTGGCTGGCCAGGGAACCATAGGCATGGAAATCTTTGAGGAGCTGCCGGAGGCGGAGGTGGTGCTGGTGCCGGTGGGGGGCGGAGGGCTGATTTCGGGCATCGCCCTGGCCCTGAAGCATCTGTCCCCGGAGGTGCAGGTCATCGGGGTGGAGGCGGAGGGGGCCCAGTCCATGGTGCGGTCGCTGGAGAAGGGGGAGATTGTGCCCCAGGAGAGCATATCCACCATCGCCGACGGCATCGCGGTGAAGCACCCGGGGGAGCTGACCTTCGGCCTGGTAAAGAGATACGTGGATGAGGTGGTCACCGTCACCGACGAAGAAATAGCCCGCACCCTCTACCTGCTGCTGCAGCGGGCCAAGCTGGTGGTGGAGCCGGCGGGGGCGGTGGGGCTGGCGGCCCTCCTGTGCGGGCGCCTCTCCTTTCCCGGTCGGAGGGTGGTATCCGTGGTCAGCGGCGGCAACATCAACCTGTCCCTGCTCTCCCAGGTCATCGAGCGGGGCATGATGCAGCACCACCTGCTGGCCCGGGTGGCCATTGTTGCCCCCGACCGGCCCGACGTGCTGGACGACATCATCTCCATCCTGGCCGGCCTGCGGGCCAACGTTCTCTCCATCTCCCACGACCGCCTGACCACCTCGGTGCCCATCGGTCAGGTCAAAATCACCATCACCTTCCAGACCCTGGACGAGAAACAGATTGACGCCATAAGGGAGGAGCTGGAGGAGAGGGGTCTGGAGTTCGACATGCTGCGGTAGACCCCGCCGGAGTGTCTACGGCCGCCTGGCCCGGGCCGCCACCGGAGCCACGGCCAGCAGAGCGGCAGCGGCCAGAATGCCGGTGAAGCCTGGGGTATCGCCAGCATCGCTCTTGTCTTTTTCAAACAACTCGTCCGGAATATCGAAGCCGATGGAGGCCGTGCAGCAGATTTCCCGGTACTCCACCCGCAGAAGATGGGAGCCCCTGTCCAGGTAGTAGTTGACGATTTTTTGCCCGGGGACGTCGTTGCTGGCCGAGGCGGTGAGTATCTCCTCCCCGTCGATGGTCACCGTTGCCGTGTCGTCCACGTCGTACAGCTTGAACCGGTAAGAGCCGCCGGAAGAATAGATGGTGGTGGTGGCCACAAAGACCACGTTGTCGGTGTGGGTGCCGTAGATGCGATGGGAGCCCCAGTCGAAATGGAAGCTGGTGTGGTTCCACTGCTCGGAGCCCAGGAACACCCGGAATTCCCCTCCGTCGGTGGTGGCGCGCACCCTGTACCACTTGACCTCCCAATGGGCCGGCTCCTGGGCGGCGGCAGGGAGAAGGAGCGCCGTGCAGAGAACCAGGGCCAGGGCGGCCGCAGCCGGGATTTTCATGACATCCATCAGGGCCACAGGATATAAAACGTTTGTGTCTCTCCCGCTTTCACCGGCAAAAAACGGCTTACTGCCAACAAATTGATAGCAAATTGTGCGCAAATATAGAAATCTTTATATACTATATGTGCTATTAGGGGTTTGGTGATATAAAATGACAAAACTCACCGAAAAAATAGGAAAAATGTGGGAAGACAAGACCGGTGTGAGCCCCATCATCGCCGTTATCCTGATGGTGGCCATAACGGTCGTGCTGGCAGCGACCATCTACGTCTGGGTAAGCGGCTTCGGCGGCGGCGGAGACGAGACCCCAAACATAGCATGCAGAAACGATGCAACCAACGACCGCTTGGAGGTAGTGAGTGCAGACCCCGATCTCAACTGGAAAGACATTGCCATTATTACTGACCTTGACCAAAACAACGTTACAATCTACAGCCAATACAAGACAGGCAACATCACTGAAGGAGACGATGCACTGGTCCAAGCTGGTGATTACATAGAATACATTGGTACTACTGGAACTACATACACTCTGAGACTGGTGTACAAACCCACTAACAGTCAGATGGGTAAGTGGACCATAACCATCTAAAGCAGCCCACACAATCTTACATAAACTTAACCCCTCTCTACCCCCCTCCTTTTCCCTTTTTAATTTTTTATTGAGATCATATGAGACGAGACTATATTAGAA
>OMKS01004425.1_pt1 | contig 10598 bp, 10 predicted proteins | sample 1674721 | NCBI WGS metagenome assembly OMKS01 (sample SAMN06264996, study PRJEB25208) | sediment metagenome | isolation source: hot spring sediment | place: USA: California | collected 2014-09-02 | reverse complement strand
TTTTTCAAGCAGAAGACGGCATACGAGATCTAGTACGGTCTCGTGGGCTCGGAGATGTGTATAAGAGACAGTAGTGGCAAAATATGTGAAGAGGGTTTTAAATATACCAGTAATAACAACAGTCAGTGGTTAACAGTTGATGAATTAATAAAAATGATTAAGAAAAATGAGTAAAGTGATCGCAATAATACCTGCAAGAGGTGGTAGCAAGCGAATACCACGAAAGAATATACGACTCTTCTCAGGAAGACCTATTGTTGCATATTCAATTGATCTGGCGAATCGATCAAGTTTATTTGACGAAATAATGGTATCCACAGATGACACGGAAATTGTAAGTATTGCCAAAGATTTGGGCGCGAGTGTGCCGTTTATGCGGTCAAAAAAGAATGCTGATGATTTTGCCGCAACCGCTGATGTCATTCTCGAGGTTATTGAGAAATATAAGCAACTGGGGCAAGAATTTGACTATGTTTGCTGTATTTATCCAACAGCTCCTTTTATCAATCCGGAAAGACTAAGGGAGTGTTATGATTTATTATTGGCAAAAGACAGAGACGTTGTGTTCCCGGTGATTAAATACAGCTACCCCATACAGAGGGCGCTTAAATTTGAAAATGACAAAATTCAGATGATTGACAAGAAAAATTTAAGGGTTCGTTCGCAAGATTTACCAGATACTTACCATGACGCTGGACAGTTTTACTGGCTGAAAGTCAAATGTTTTTTGCGGAATCCCGAACTTATTACGGACAATACAGGTTCGATTGTAATTCCGGAATGGGAAGCCCAGGATATTGATAATCCTGAAGATTGGCAATTGGCAGAGTTGAAATATAAATTATTTTCTCAATTAAGAAAAAACAAATAAAATATTTGTGAATAAAAAAAATATTAAAAAAGAATTAATTACTGGATCATCCGGCATGTTAGGCGGGGCGATTTTTGATCTATTTCTATCAAATGATGAAATGTTTGATGTTTTAGGAATCGACAAGGTAACCCCACGTATTGATAATGGCTTTCATGTGAAAATAAATTTAATTGATTTTAAACAATTGCAGTCTATATTAAACGATTTTAAGCCCGATATCATTATCCATTGCGCTGCTATTGTGAATGTGGATTGTTGTGAAACGGATAAAAAGAGTGCGGATTTACTGCATATAGAAGTGACGAAAATCCTGGGTTCATATAATGCAAAGAAATCACGACTGATTTATATATCCACAGATGCAGTTTTTGATGGGGTTAATGGAAATTATCGAGAAAACGACAAGCCCCATCCCCTGAACTATTATGCGAAATCGAAATGGCGAGGAGAAACCGAAGCATTAAATTCATGTGAAAATAATTTAGTAGTGCGAACAAATATTTATGGTTATAAAAATCCGCCGGGCAATTCATTGGCGGAATGGGCCATCCATGAAGCAAAAAACAAAAATACGATAACCGGTTTCAGTGATGTATTCTTTAATCCACTGTATGTCAAACAGCTTGCGCGTGTCATCAAACAGCTTATCATACGATCCGAAAATGGGATTATTCATGCCGGAACCAGAGAAACTGTGACAAAATTTGAATTTTTAATGGAACTTTACAGAAGGTTCGGATTTCCAGCGAACAGGATTAAACCGATTTCCATCGATGAGATTGAATTTAAAGGTGCACGCCCAAAAAATACGACGTTGAATGTCAATCGACTGAAAGAGATTACTGGCGATGCCCCTTCAATATATAACGGTCTCGATGAATTTGTCAATGATTATAAAAAAGATGGAAGAATGAATCATGATTAACATCAAGATTGGTGACAGGATTATTGGAGATAACGCGCCTCTTTATTTTGTTGCAGATATTGCAGCCAATCATGACGGAGATTTGAACAGGGCCCTGCATTTAATTGAACTGGCTAAAGAAGCGGGCGCGGACGCTGCGAAATTTCAAAATTTTTCCGCACCCAAAATCGTCAGCAGGAAAGGATTTGATGAATTGAGCGGACAGTTGTCCCATCAGGCTTCATGGAAAAAGCCTGTATATGAAGTTTACAAAGATGCCAGCCTGTCGTTTGAATGGACACAAAAGATCAAATTCAAATGTGATGAAGTCGGCATCGAATATTTTACAAGCCCCTACGATTTCGAATCAGTTGATCATGTAGATCCATATGTCAATGTCTACAAGATTGGATCCGGTGATATTACCTGGATAGAGATTATTGAGTACATGGCTAAAAAGGGCAAGCCTCTCATGTTGGCAACGGGAGCATCGGATATTCAGGATGTGGATCGAGCTATCAATGCTATTAAAAAGCACACTGATCAAATCGTCCTGATGCAATGCAACACGAATTACACGGCCAGTAAAGAGAATTTCAAATATATTAATCTTAATGTGTTAAAAACTTATCGAAAAACATATCCGGGTGTTTTACTCGGATTATCAGATCATACACCGGGGCATTCCACTGTTTTAGGTGCAATCGCTTTGGGTGCCAGAGTCGTTGAGAAGCATTTCACGGATGATAACAATCGTGAAGGTCCTGATCATAAGTTCGCGATGAATCCTGCTACCTGGCGGGAAATGATTGACCGGGCCAATGAACTGGATTCGGCATTAGGTGATGGGATTAAACGAATAGAAGAAAATGAAAAGCAGACAGTGTTGGTTCAAAGGCGGGGTCTCAGGTATCAAAGAAATATTGAAAAAGGGGAGCGGCTGGATGCCGGAGATATGATGCCTTTACGTCCAATGAGCCCGGAAGGTGTGCCACCCTATTTGCGTGAAATGTTAATCGGAAAACAATTGAAAGTGGATGTGTGCGCGGATGATGCAGTTAAACTGGGAGATATTGCAGAATGATTTACGGAAAACATATTTGTTTAACAGCTGTCGAGCGGGCGGATATCGAACAATTGAAATTATGGAGAAACCATCCTGATTTCAGAAAACATTTTCGTGAGTATCGTGAATTGAACAGCGATATGCAGAACAAATGGTTTGAAGAAAAGGTGCTTCAAGACCCGAATACGATCATGTTTTCTGTCCGGAAAGAAAACAATCAGCAACTTTTGGGGTGCTGTGGTTTGGTCTATATCAATTGGATTCATCGCCATGCCGACCTTTCATTGTATATTGGCTGGAATAACAGTTATATCGATGATAAAGGATACGCGGATGAAAGCTGCCGGCTCTTGTTAAATTACGCTTTCAATGAATTATCTTTAAATAAAGTTTGGACCGAGATTTATGAGTTTGATGGAAAAAAGAAGCAATTATATAATAAATTCAAATTTCAACAGGATGGTCTGCTCAGGCAGAATTATTATTATGATGGAAAGTGGTGGGATTCATTGATATTGTCCATTCTTGCTGAAGACTATTTAAAGGACAACCGATAAAATAATTAATGAATAAGCAGATTGTTATTCAGCCTAAAAAAGGCTGGCAGCTGATTGACTGGAATGAAATCAGGGAATATAAAGATTTATTATATTTCCTTGTTCTAAGAGATATTAAGGCTATTTATAAACAAACTGTACTGGGTATAGGCTGGGCGGTTATCAGGCCTTTAATGACTATGATCGTGTTTACAGTCATTTTTGGAAGGCTCGCCAAGGTGCCCAGTGACGGCATTCCTTATCCGATCTTTTCATATTCAGCGCTGTTGCCATGGTTATATTTCCAAAATGGATTAACAAAATCATCCGATGTTCTGATAACCAACTCGCAAATGCTTTCCAAAATTTATTTTCCAAGAATATTCTTCCCTTTTGTCCCTGTGTTTGCCGGGCTTCTTGATTTTATATTGTCTTTTTTTGTATTGTTAATTCTTATGTTTGTATACGGTTTTTTGCCGACACTCAAGATATTCTGGATTTTCCCACTGATTATTTTAATGGTCATATTCACTTCCGGTTTGGGTTTATGGTTTTCTTCGATGGGTGTGTATTATCGGGATGTCCGGCATGCGAACCAGTTTCTGGGGAGAATGTTAATGTATATGGCTCCGGTTGTTTGGCCCGTTTCTCTGATACCCGAGAAATACCGTTTGATTTACGGGCTCTATCCGATGGGTGGGGTTATTGAAGGGTTTCGATCGGCCATCATAGGTATCAATCCGATGCCCTGGGATTTGATTTTTGTGGGTTTTATCAGTTCAGCGGTTATTTTCGTTACAGGACTATTTGTATTCAGAAGAATGGAAAAGGTTTTTGCTGATGTGGCCTGATGTGACGACTCCAAGGTTCATGATTCAATACATATTGGTTATTGAAAAACCATGAATGATATTGCCATTAAAGTAGAACATCTTTCGAAAAGATATCGAATCGGCCTGGCCGAAGAACGGCATGAGTCATTAGGAGGTGCACTCTGGTCATATATAAAATCTCCAATGACCAATCTTAAGCGGTTAAAGCGTTTAGCCAAATTTTCCGGAAACGATGAAGAGGATGTGATCTGGGCATTGAAGGATATCAATTTTGAAATCAAAGTGGGTGAGGTCGTTGGCGTTATCGGAAGAAACGGAGCGGGCAAAAGCACTTTACTCAAAATACTGTCGCAGATTGTTGACCCGACTGAAGGCCGCGCGATGATCAGAGGGAAGGTCTCCAGCCTGCTTGAAGTAGGTACGGGTTTTCATCCGGAGTTATCCGGGAGGGAAAATATCTATTTAAATGGAACCATTCTGGGAATGCGAAAGAAAGAGATCGATAGCAAATTTGAAGAGATTGTGGAATTTTCCGGTATTAAAAAATTTATTGATACGCCTGTCAAACGCTATTCTTCCGGAATGAAAGTACGTCTGGCGTTTTCTGTGGCTGCGCATTTGGAACCGGAGATTTTACTGGTTGATGAGGTGCTGGCTGTCGGGGATCTAGCTTTTCAAAAAAAATGTCTTGGGAAGATGGAGGATGTGACAAAGGCAGGTAGAACGATTTTATTTGTCAGTCACAATATGCAGGCGATTCAGGCATTGTGCAAGAGAAGTATTTTATTGGATGAAGGTAAAATGCTGTCGGATGACAATACAGATAATGCTTTGAAAAAATATTTTAACCTTTTAAAAGAAGGTTCAGTTGATGAGAACACATGTATTGATAATCCGGTAAACAGGCGGGGGTCCGGAGCCGTCCGTTTTTCCAAGATAACGGTTGAGAATGATAAAGGCCAACCATGTTGCGATTTTGAAATGGGAAGTACTGTTCGTTTTGTATTGAACTATCGGGTTTTTGAAAGAATTAATGAGCTTTATGTTGCCATTTGTTTGCGGTCCGGTTTGTCAAGAGATATGATAACCTCAGTACGCCATCCTGTCGCAGCCAGCACATTTGATGTTGGACAGGCAGGAGAAATTGTTATTGAAATTCCTGAAATAAATGTACGGCCAGGTCAATATCCGCTTTACTTCTGGATGGGTGACCGGTTTTCCAGATCTTATGATGTTGTTGATGATTTGACAACACCGCTTCAGATATCTACACACTTGACATTTGAAGAATTGGGATATGAACCGTCCAAGGCTAGTGGTTTTTTTAATATTGAAAGCAGGATATTATAAGAATACAGTGATTTGAGTTGTTCCAGCTTCTAAATATAAAAAAAATGAATATTTTACTAAGAAAAATAAAAAATGCACCCTTTAGGTTAATTTCGACATACCATAAAGTCCATTTTGTAATGGATGGTTTCTGGAAGGCGCTTGGCGAAGCGGTTAGGATTTATAGAATTTTAAAAAATACCGTAATGAAAAATCAGGCGATAAAGAAAATAGCTGTCATCAACGCTGCAAGATCATATTCTGTGTCTGATATAGAGCTTTATTTCGCTCATTTGCTTTCCTTGAATGGGCTTATTGTATATGTATTATTCGATGATGGTGTGCTTGAACACTGGGATAGCACGCAATTTAATAATTTAAGATATTATTCCCCGTATAAAGCAAAATGGAATATCAGATTACGTCATACAATACGGAAAAAACTTGTTGGCCTGGCCTATAAGAACAGCCGCATTCATTATTTAAACTATTCCAGCATTGTTAAAAAAGTAAAACCCGATATGGTTATTGATGCAAAAGATACGTCCTATGCATTAAGTTCAACAAAACGATTTTTCCAGACAGGTATTATTGATATAAACAAAGAAGAACATAGTTCATATTATGAAAAATCTTTACATAATTGTTCTGTTTCCAGAGCAGTTGCAAAATATACACTGAAATATATAAAACCTGATCTTTATATTACAAGTCATGGTATTTATTCGATATGGGGACCGGCTTATAGAATAATAAAAGAAAAGGGCATACCGATAGTCTTATGGCAGGTCCCCGGTACAACGGGGGGATGTATACGATTGATTGACAGACAGGATCAGATGCTAGCAACAACAAATGATTGGAAAGAATTTAACAAATCCAACCCTATTGCAAAAAATTTATTACAAATTGGTGCAAATTTACTAGAATCCCGAATTAATCTTGAAGCGTATGATACACGGGAATATTTTTCAGATAGAGTAAATGCTATAAATGATTTTAAAAAGACAAACATTAATCAAAAGGGGCTTGCATTAGCGATGTTCCCCAATGTTGTTTGGGACGGTGATACTCCCGAAAGAAATATTATGTTTGATAACGTTATTGAGTGGTGTGAATTTACTATTAATGTAATCAAGAATACTAAGCACCGCCTTTATATAAGATTTCATCCTTCAGAAGTGACAAGACTTAGCGGGACAATGAAACTGGAAGATATTTTGCGGCAACGCATGCCTGGCATTGACACTTTTGCCAATGTTACTCTAATTTCTTCTGACAAACCATTGGATACCTACAAATTTGCCAGGTCTGAAATTGATGTAGGCCTGATTTATGATGGTACTCTGTGTCTGGAATTAACGTATATGGGAATACCGGTTATCGCATGCACAAACGGGAATTTTACTCTGGATGAAGTTGTTTTCAAGCCTGATAACAAGAACAAATATGGCGAATGGCTAATGAAGCCATCAGGTATTTTAAATAAATTTGAACAGGAAAAGGATAAACGTTACAATATGGCACTTAAATATTCATATTGGCTTTTTAGTGCTTCTCTATATAATTTTAAACCTCTTTTAAATCCCTATCCTGCAAAAATAAATTATAAAATAGCCGCTAAGGAAGGGACAATTTCTTCGGATAGTGGGCGTATCTCTGAGCGTTTTTTAAGCCCCATTAGTGAAAGTCATTATCATTAATGAACAACATGGACTCTAATAATTTAATTGGAAAGAAAATTTTGATCGTCACAGACTCTCGTGTATGGTCTCTAGGAGAAGGCAGGAATTACAGATTTAAATGTCTTGTTTCTGGTTTTCTGAAATATGGTATGAGTATTGATCTTGTCACTTCAAGAAAGAATATGGAACCGTCTGAGATAGAATCGCTGCGTGCAGCAGGGATTGATGCAATAATTACAGGTGAAGATCACGTCACTAATAAGCAAGAAAAATACTTGCCTAAAAAAATCCGAGATTTTACACCAAATAGTATTATTATTCTTTTTCGTTTTATACGTAAGGTTTTTTATGAAATTATCCTGTTTTTAAGTTTCTCAAATAAAAAAACACCTAAAATAAGTGACATCAGATCACCATTATTACCAATACTTGTAGAAAAATATGTTAAAAAAAATAAACCGGATTTTATTTTGGTTGTGTATATCATGCACAGTTATGCTCTGCAATTTTTGAAAAATATTCCGGTAAATTTAAGACCCGTTACTATGATAGACACTAATGATGTTGCTTACAAACGCTGTGAATCTTTAAGAGAAAATAGTGTTAAACTATCTTGTATTATTAACAGAGACGAGGAACGTGAAATACTTAAAAAATTCGATATTGTAATTGCAATTCAGGATGAAGATAGAAAAATATTCGCAGATATGCTGCCGGGTAGTAATGTTGTTACATGTTACCCTTCTTGTCAGACAATAACATTAGCACCAATAGAAACAAAATGCAAAAAAACGTTAATTTATGTTGGCGGAGATTCAGATCCAAATTATTACGGTTTGATGGATTTTCTGGAAAGAGTTTGGCCGCAAGTTATAAAAGCACATCCTGATGCTGAATTGATAGTTGTCGGCACAATATGTAGAAAGTTTGAAAAAAAATCATATCCTTGTGTTTCCTTCAGAGGATATATAGAGAATTTGAGTCAGGTTTACAAGGATTCCTGTTTAGCAATCGCACCAGTTATGTTTGGAGGAGGGTTAAAGATAAAAGTGCTAGAGGCACTATTGTTTGGAAGACCTGTCGTAGCTACTGGACATAGCGCAATTGGTTTTTCAGGCGCAGTTGGGCATGGTCTTTTTGTTGCTGAGGATTGGGGATCTTTCGCAAATGTTATAAATGAACTTGTTAACAATCCATCCAGGATTCGTGAAGCAGGCAAGTCGGCTGTGGATTATGTCTCCCGCCATTTTGGTGAAGCCTGTGTTATGAAGTCACTTATAGCAGCAATGAAATCTAAACTTGAAGAACGGAACTGCATCTCTGTTTCTGAAGAAAAAATGAAGTGGGAAGTTGTTTGAGTTTTTTATATAGTGCCAAATTCTGGCCGAATATTTTTGTGTCAAAAATGCCGTTTAAAATTTATGAATACCAAAAAATGGTTGGCAGTAGTTATATTTTACCAACTGATTGTATTCTTGATCTGGGTTGCGGCAATGGGCTGCAAACTTGTCTTCTTTCAAAAAAGGCCCGAAAAGTTATTGGCATAGATATTTGTAATTTAAAGAAAGCAGAAGAAAAAAAACGGCGGATCGAGGGCAAATATGATGTAGAGTTCCTTCGTACTCGCCTTCAAGATGCGCCTTTTCAAAATGGTATGTTTGACAAAATATTCAGTTTTTGTGTTGTTGAACATATACCCGAGTATGTAGAAATCCTGCGATTGTGTTATTCTTATTTGAAAAGCGGCGGTGAACTGATCATCTCAGTCGATTCTCTTGAGGGTATCCCAAGCTATCTTAAAGCCAATCATGCCAAAAAGCATGCTGTAAGTCATTATTTCAAGAAAGAAGAACTTGAGAAGTTACTAAAAGATTTAGTTTTTAGGGAAATCCATGTTCAACCTGTTTTTTGTAGTAATCTGGCATATAGATGGTATAGGAAAGGAATTCATAATGGTTTCAGTTATGGAATTTATGAAGCTATGTGGAAATGGTTATTATTGAGTGTGTCTGAATTCTTTTTTTTAAGTCGGAAAAGTAAGGGTATATTTTTAATAGCTTCTTGTCGTAAATAGTAGTTATATGAAAATAGTCATTTTTATATACCGATCCCAAAACCCACCATCAACATTTATCAATCAACATATTGATAATATTGCAGGTGGGTATAATAATTTTATGCAACTCTTTAATTGGAATACTCCAATGATTGGTAATAATGCATTATGGGGTGTTAGCTTGTTCTCGCGAATAATAAGAAAAATAAGGATAAAATTGGGAAATAAAATATCAGATTTTCATGTTAAAGCATTTAAAAAAGGTATTAAGAAAGTGAAAGCCGATGTGGTCTTGGCGGAGTTTGCCTACAGCGGTGCACATATTTGGAAAGTCTGTAAAGACCTAAATATACCACTAATTGTTCATACACATGGGACAGATGTTAACAGACGGTCAATTGTTGATAGATATTTAACAGATTATAGAAAGATGTTCGATTACGCAAAGCAATTAATTGCTGTTTCAGAAAATGATAAAAGACGATTAATTGAAATGGGTGCAGAATCTGATAAGATTCATGTAATTCCGTGTGGGGCAATATTTCCCTCCCATTACCGAAAGAAAATCCGTAATTCAGGTAATTTTAATATAATCAGCGTTACTAGGATGGCAGAAAAAAAAGCGCCACATTTAATCATTCTTTCTTTTTATAAATACCTCGAATTGGGAGGAACAGGATGTTTACATATGGTCGGGGATGGTCCACTACTGCCAATTTGCAAAACTTTAGCAATTTCTTTAAAACTATTAGAAAAAATAATATTTTATGGTAATCTTTCTCATGAAAAAGTACTGCATTTATATGAAAAATCACATATGTATGTACAGCATTCTGTTATAGCTGAAGATGGCGATTGTGAAGGTATGCCTGTATCAATAATGGAAGCTGCAGGTTACGGTATTCCGATCGTGGTGACTCGACATCCAGGGATTGATGAGATAATTGATAATAATATAAACGGTTATCTTGTTGATGAATATGATATTGAGAAGATGGCATATTTCATGCATAAAATTTGGTTAAACAAAGATCACGCGGAAAAATTAGGAAAAGCAGCATTTGAGCTGGCAAAACAGAAATTTGATGCCAAAATACAGGCCGGCAAGGTAAAGGAAATTTGTGTTAATGCATGTAAATAATCCCAACACCGTCATCCTTGCTTTTGTCCCCGATTACGACTGGAACGAACCCCTGCAACCCAGGCATTATATTTTATCCCGCCTCGCTGAAAAATATAAGGTTTTATGGATTTCACGGCCGGTTTACTGGACTGATATTTTTCGGGCAAAGAAGAAACCTGCCAAGCGGAAGCG
>OMKS01004424.1_pt1 | contig 10601 bp, 9 predicted proteins | sample 1674721 | NCBI WGS metagenome assembly OMKS01 (sample SAMN06264996, study PRJEB25208) | sediment metagenome | isolation source: hot spring sediment | place: USA: California | collected 2014-09-02 | reverse complement strand
GCCGGTTTCTTTTTTATCTTGGAAAATCAGGTCCGGGTGGGGGATGTGGCGGTGGTCAACGGCACCGGCGGCCTGGTCGAGGCCGAGGACGAGGACGGCCTCGCCCGGGGCGTGGCCATCCACCGTGCCCTGGAACTGCTCACCGGACCCAACCCGCCGGATGCCGACACGCTCGCCGCACGCATCGCCGCCGAACTCGCCCTGGCCGCGCGCCGCGAGGAACTCGAGGCCTGGATCGGCGAGGCACTGGCGGCACGCGACCACCCCGCCTTCGCCGATGTCTTCCAGCCCGCCCCGGGTATCGAGGCCCGCAACGAGCTGCCCATCCTCTACGCCCGAGACGGCCGGCGTGTCTACGGCCTCATCGACCGCCTGCTCATCGGCGACGAGCGTGTGGTGGTCGTCGACTACAAGACCCACCGCGTCGAGGCCGGGCAGTGCGACGCCCTGGCCACGCACTACGCGCCGCAGCTCAAGCTCTACGCCGACGGCCTGCGCCGCCTGTGGCCGCAGAAGGCCATCGACGCCCGCCTGCTCTTCACCCACGCCGGCCGCCAGGTACGCGTCGACCTTGAAGGCGCCTGACCGCATCCCTATATTGATTGCCCCGAATCCATCACCGACAACACGCACAGGAGGCCCCAGGCCGATGGCAGATTCCCGTTACATCTTCGATGTCACCAGCGAGACCTTCGACACCTACGTCCTGCAGAACTCCCATCAGGTGCCGGTCCTGGTCGATTTCTGGGCCGGCTGGTGCCAGCCCTGCCAGATGCTCATGCCGGTGCTGGCCAGGCTCATCGAGGAGTATGACGGCAAGGTGCTGCTGGCCAAGGTGAACAGCGACGAGCAGCAGGAACTGGCCGGCCGCTTCGGTGTGCGCAGTCTGCCGACGGTGAAGGTGTTCAAGGAAGGTCGCGTGGTCGACGAGTTCATGGGCGTGCAGCCCGAACCGGCCATCCGCGAGATCATCGAGCGCCACGTGGTGCGCGAGTCCGACCTCACCCGTGCCGAAGCCCTGCGCCTGGCCCGCGAGGGCGACATCGCCGGCGCGGAGAAGGTCCTGCGCGACCTGCTCGCCGCCGATCCCGGCGTCGAGCGCGCCAAGGTGGACCTGGCCAGCATCCTCGCCCAGACCGGTCGCGCCGACGAGGCCGACGAGCTGATGCGCACCGTGCCGCTCAACATCCAGCAGGAAGAGGACGTGAAGGCGCTGATGCAGCGCATCAAGGCCATCCGCCTCACCGAAAACGCCCCGGACACCGAGGCCCTGCGCCAGGCCATCGAGAAGGACCCGGCCGACCTCCACGCCCGGCTGCAGCTCGCCGCGCGCCTGGTCGCCGACGACCAGCTCGAGGACGCGCTGGAGCAGTACCTGGAGATCATGAAGCGCGACCGCAAGTTCGAGAACGACGCCGGCCGCGAGGGCATGCTATCCGTGTTCGAGATGCTGGGCGGCCAGGGCGAGCTGGTCTCCACCTACCGCCGCAAGATGGCGGCGATGATGTACTGACATCGTCGCCGACCACGTAACCACCGCCGTCACTGCAGGAGCAGGCATGAACGAGATCACCCTCACCATTCCGGACGACTGGCACGTCCACCTGCGCGACGGCGACATGCTGGGCGAGACGGTGCCGGCCACGGCGCGCTGCTTCCGCCGCGCCATCGTCATGCCGAACCTGGTGCCGCCCATCGCCACGGCCGAGCAGGCCCTGGCCTACAGGGAACGCATCCTCGCCGCGCGCCCGGCGGGCTCGGACTTCGAGCCGCTGATGACGCTCTACCTCACGCCGCACACCACGCCCGAGGAGATCCAGAAGGCGAAACAGGCCGGCGTGGTCGCGGTGAAGCTCTACCCGGCCGGCGCCACCACGCACTCGGATGCCGGCGTGAGGGACCTCAGCGGCGCCTACGCCGTGCTCGAGGCCATGGCCGAGGAAGGCCTGCTGTTCCTCATCCACGGCGAGTCCACCGATCCCGCCGTGGACATCTTCGACCGCGAGAAGGTCTTCATCGAGCAGTACCTGGAGCGGCTCGTCGCCGACCTGCCGACGCTCAAGGTGGTGCTCGAACACATCACCACGAAGGACGCCGTGGAGTTCGTGAGCGGCGCGGGCGGGAACGTCGCGGCCACCATCACGCCGCAGCACCTCATGCTCAACCGCAACGACATGCTGGTCGGCGGCATCCGCCCGCACAACTTCTGCCTGCCGGTGCTCAAGCGCAACGTCCACCAGCAGGCCCTGCGCGATGTCGTCGCCACCGGCTCGAACAAATTCTTCCTCGGCACCGACTCCGCACCGCACGAGAAGGCGAAGAAGGAATCGGCCTGCGGCTGCGCCGGCTGCTACAGCGCCTGGAGCGCGCTGGAGTTCTACGCCCAGGTCTTCGACGAGATCGGCGCGCTGGACCGGCTCGAGGGCTTTGCCAGCCACCACGGCCCGGACTTCTACGGCCTGCCGCGCAACCAGGGCACCGTCACCCTGGTGCGCGAGGACTGGCAGATCCCCGAGGAGATCACGCTGCCCAACGGGCGGCCCATCGTCCCCTTCCAGGCCGGCAGCACCGTGCACTGGAAGGTGAAGGCCGGTGAGTAGGGGACCGGGGATCGCCTCGCAACGCCCACAGACACAGCCCACATACACAAGGGCCGCCAGGACGGTGGCCGACAACACGGTGAAGGAGCACCCGAGCCCATGATGAATTCAATGCCCCCGTCTTCGGACCGCGCGCGCGAGGTCCTGCACAGCGTCTTCGGCTACGATGCCTTCCGCCACACCCAGGGCGATATCGTCGAGCACCTGATCCAGGGCAACGACGCCCTGGTGCTCATGCCCACCGGCGGTGGCAAGTCGTTGTGCTACCAGATCCCCTCACTGGTGCGCGACGGCACCGGCATCGTCGTCTCGCCGCTGATCGCGCTCATGCAGGACCAGGTCGACGCCCTGCGCCAGAACGGCGTGAAGGCCGCCTTTCTCAATTCGTCCCTGTCCGCCGAGGAGGCGCGTGCGATCGAGGCACAGCTGCAGCGCGGCGAGCTCGACCTGCTCTACGTCGCCCCCGAGCGCCTGATGCTCTCGCGCACCCTCGACCTCCTGGAACGGGTGCACATCGCGCTGTTCGCCATCGACGAGGCGCACTGCGTCTCGCAGTGGGGCCACGACTTCCGGCCCGAGTACATCCAGCTCTCGATCCTGCACGAGCGCTTCCCCGACGTGCCGCGCATCGCGCTCACCGCCACGGCCGACGCCCCCACCCGCCGCGAGATCATCCAGCGCCTGGCCCTGGAAGAGGCCCGCCAGTTCGTCAGCAGCTTCGACCGGCCCAACATCCGCTACGCCATCAGCGAGAATCACGGCAACGCCCGCGACCGCCTGCTGCGCTTCATCCGTGACGAGCACCCGAATGATGCCGGCATCGTCTACTGCCTGTCGCGCAAGCGCGTGGACGAGATCGCCGCTTGGCTGACCAAGCAGGGCCTCAACGCCCTGCCCTACCACGCCGGCCTCACCGCCGAGGCCCGCCGCGAGCACCAGGAGCGATTCCTGCGTGAGGAAGGCGTGATCATCGTCGCCACCATCGCCTTCGGCATGGGCATCGACAAGCCCGACGTGCGTTTCGTCGCCCACCTCAACCTGCCGAAGAGCCTGGAGGCCTACTACCAGGAGACCGGCCGCGCCGGGCGCGACGGCCTGCCGTCCAACGCCTGGATGGTCTACGGCCTGCAGGACGTCATCACCCTGCGCCAGATGCAGGAGGGCTCCGAGGCCGGCGAGGAATTCAAGCGCGTCGAACGCCACAAGCTCGATGCCATGCTCGGCTTCTGCGAACTCACCAGCTGCCGCCGCCAGGCCCTGCTGCGCTACTTCGGCGAGACGCTGGAGCAGCCCTGCGGCAACTGCGACAACTGCCTCAGCCCGCCGGAGACCTGGGACGCCACCGTCGCCGCGCAAAAGGCCCTGTCCTGCGTGCACCGCACCGGCCAGCGCTTCGGCGTGAACTACCTCATCGACGTCCTGCTCGCCCGCGAGAACGCCCGCATCCAGCAGTTCGGTCACGACCAGATCAGCACCTACGGCATCGGCACCGAGCTCAACCAGGCCCAGTGGCGCGACCTCTACCGCCAGCTCATCGCCCGCGGCCTGCTGGCCGTGGACGTGGAAGGCCACGGCGGCCTGCGCCTCACCGAAGAGGCACGCCCCGTCCTTCGCGGCGACACAAAACTCATGCTGCGCAAGCTCAGCCGCGCGTCCGCCACCAGACAGGGCAAGCGCGAGAAGGCCAGCCGCTACACCGACCGGCCGGAAAGCAGGCTGTGGGAGGCCCTGCGCAAACGTCGCCAGGAACTGGCCGACGAACAGGGCGTGCCGCCTTACATGATCTTCCACGATGCCACACTCATGGAATTCATCGAGAACCGCCCCGAGACATTGTCACAAATGAGCCAGATCTCCGGCGTCGGCGACCGCAAGCTCGACGCCTACGGCGAAGCCTTCCTGGATGTGCTGCACGAATACGCCGGTCTCGACAACGAGGACGCCAACCCGGTCGACAGTGCCGACGAGACCCTGCGCCTGTTCCAGAGCGGCATGGACATCGACGCCATCGCTACCGAGCGTGGCGTCAAAGCCACCACTGTCTACGGCCACCTGGCCGAGGCCATCGAGCACGGACTGCTGCAACTGTCGGACGTGGTAAAGCTGGACGAGAAGACGCTGGAAGGGATTCGTTTCGTCTTCGACCAGCACGAGGGCGGGAAACGGCTCAAGCCGATTTATGACGCGCTGGAGGGGAAGTACAGCTACGAGATCCTGCGCTGTATTCGGGCAGCGCTTGGCGAGACCAGATAGTCGCCAACCAGCTTGGCTACAGGTTCATTCCTGGCCTAGCCATATCAGCAGGGCAATCAGCACCAGCATCCCGCCCAGGGCCCACAGGACAAACCGGAGCATGCGGTTCAGCATGGCCTGCCGGGCCGCATCCTCGCTAATCCGATAAAACTCGGCCACGTCCACCGGGTCGGTCACCATGTGCTCGGGATCTTCCAGCAGGCGGCGAGCATCCTCGGCCTGCCGGTCGAGATAGACCCAGACGCCGACCACCTTCGGGATGCCGACGCTCATCACGCCGAACATGAACTCGCCCGTCAGCGCGGCCGGGATGCCATTGGCCTCCAGCATCAGCTTGATACCCCGCGCCTCGTCCTCACGGTCGGCCTGGTAGACGAGCTTCATGACTCACTCCGCTCGGGGACGCAGGCGGTAGATGCGGCCGCTGTCGGTGGAGAAATAGATCCAGCCTTCCGGGCTCTCGGTCAGCGCCCGGATACGATCATTCAGATCCTCCAGCAGGCGTTCCTCGGCCGCGGCCTGGCCGGCCTCATCCAGCGCCACACGATTGAGGTGACGCAGCTTGAGGGCCCCGACGAAGAGATTGCCCTCCCACGCGGGGAAGGCCTTGCCGGAATACAGCAGCAGACTACCCGGGGCAATGGAGGGTGTGTAGACCTTCACCGGGTCTTCCATGCCGGGTTTGGATGTGGCCTCGCCGACGGCCTGGGGCCCCCAGTATTCCTTTCCATGGGAGACGACCGGCCAGCCGTAGTTGCGGCCGCGCAGTACCAGGTTGATCTCGTCGCCGCCGCGCGGGCCGTGCTCGATGAGCCAGAGGTGCTCGTGCTTCGCGTCAAAGACCAGGCCCTGCGGGTTGCGGTGGCCGTAGCTCCAGATCTCGGGCAGGGCGTCGTCGCGGCCGACGAAGGGGTTGTCCTGCGGTACCGAACCGTCGAGGTTCAGGCGCAGCACACAACTGGCGTGGGTGCTGAGGTCCTGGCCGTTGTCACGCACGCCGCGGTCGCCGATACCAAAGAAGACATGGCCCTTGCCGTCAAAGGCGATGCGGCTGCCGAAGTGGCGGGTGGTGTCGCTGGTGGAGCGGGTGACGATGAGATCCTGCCAGTCGTGCAGGCGATTCCCGTCGAGCCGCGCGCGGGCCAAGGCAGTGGCGCCCTCGCCACGCACGGGCTTGCTGTAGGTGAAGTAGAGCTGGCGGCTCTCGGCGAAGTCGGGCGCGAGCGCCACGTCGAGGAGCCCGCCTTGTCCGCGGGCGTAGACCTCGGGCACACCGCCGAGGTACGAGACTTCGCCGGAATCGATCGCCAGCCGACCCACGCGCCCCTCGCGCTCTGTGAAGAGCAGCGTATCGGCATCGAGAAAAACCAGGCCCCAGGGCACGCCCAGACCGTCGGCGACGCGTTCCAGCGCGAAGACGGGGGCGGCCTGCTGCTCGGCGGCCAGGACCACCGGCGCCAGTATGGCGGACAACAGCAGCATGGTTACGACTCGAATCATCGCCTGGACCTCACGTTGAAAAGCCAGCACGTTACCAGTGTAGATCGTTTGACCGGCGCCGTGTTCCAACGAAAAAGCCCCGCACGCGGCGGGGCTTTCGGGCTTGCGCGATAAGACGCGCTTTTACCTGGCAGCCGCCTGGCGCTCGGCCTGCTGCTTGAGCACCGGCACCAGCTCCTTGGCCGGGCGGTAGCCCGGGATGAGCTGGCCATTGTCGAGCACGATCGCCGGGGTGCCGCTCACGCCCACGGCTTCGCCGAGCTGCATGTGCTTGCGCACCGGGTTGTCGCAGAGCTGCTCGGTGACGGGCTCGCCCGCCTTGGAGCGGGTGAGCGCCTCGTTGCGATCCTCGCTGCACCACACGCTCACGGCCTTACGATAGGAACCCGAGTTGATGCCCGCGCGCGGGTACATCAGGTACTGCACGGTCACGCCCTGATCGTTCAGCGCCTCGACCTCACGATGCATCATCTGGCAGTAGGGGCAATCGATGTCGGTGAACACCGTAATGCGGTATTTCTCGTCCTTGGCCGGATAGACCAGCATCTCCTCGGTCGGGAGCTGATCCATGGCGGCCTTGCGGCCCTGCGCCTTGGCCGCCTCGGTGAAGTTGTGACGATCGGCCAGGTCGATGACCGCACCGTCCACCAGGTAGCGGGCGTCGGCCGTCATGTAGAACACATCCACGCCGTAGGTCACCTGGAACAGCCCCGGAATGGGGGTCTCGCTGATGGAATCCGGCTTGCGGCCCTTCATCATGGTGGACAGTGCCGATTCCAGCTGCTTCACCTCAGTGGACGCGGCCTGCTCGGCCAGGGCGGGCGCCGTCGCGACGACGGCCATCAGGGCGGCGATGAGGGCGCCGAATACGTGGTTGCGGGTCATGTAGGATCGCTCTGTGTCAGGTAATGGGCTTGATGTGGGTGGGACCGCCGAATGGCGCGGAAATTCCCTGCTCGTCCACACGGCGTCAGCCGCGCGGGTGATGGGCCGCGTGCAGGTCCTTGAGCCTGGCACGGGCGACGTGAGTATAAATCTGGGTGGTGGAAAGGTCACTGTGGCCGAGCAACATCTGCACCACGCGCAGGTCGGCGCCGTGGTTCAGCAGGTGCGTGGCGAAGGCGTGGCGCAGGGTATGCGGCGAGAGGTGGCGGCGAATGCCGGCCTGCTCGGCATAGCGGCGGATCAGATACCAGAAGGCCTGCCGCGTCATCGCGCCGCCGCGACGTGTGACGAACAGGGCATCGGAGACCCCCGCCCCCTTCATGAGGTCGCCACGCGCACCCCGCAGGTAGTCCTCGATGCGCGCCACGGCCTCCTCGCCCATAGGCACCAGGCGCTCCTTGCTGCCCTTGCCCATCACGCGCAGCACGCCCTGACGCAGGTTGACCTGGTCCAACCTGAGCGCTACCAGCTCGGAGACGCGCAGGCCGGTGGCGTAGAGCAGTTCCAGCATGGCGCGGTCGCGCTCGCCGATGGCAGTGGCGAGGTCGGGCGCGGCCAGCAACGCCTCCACGTCGGCCTCGGTGAGCGTGTCGGGCAGCGGCCGTCCAAGCTTGGGCGACTCGATCTGGGCGCTGGGATCGGCGCCCACCATGCCCTCGCGCAGGCAGTAGCGGTAAAAGCGGCGCAGGCTGGAGAGCAGTCGTGCGGTAGAGCGCGGCTGCGCGCCCAGTTGCAGGCGGTGGGCGAGATAGTCCTGCAGGTCGCCACGACCGGCGGCGAGCAACTCGCTACCCCGCCCTTCCAGCCAGCCGGCCAGGCCGGTGAGGTCGTTGCGGTAGGCGGCAAGCGTATTGTCGCTCAGCTCCCGCTCCATCCACATGGCATCGAGAAAACGGTCGATGGCGCCCCGCGAAGCGGAGAGCGCCATCGACTTGGCCGCCTCAGTCATGCCCCCACTCACTCATGGGGTGATGTCTTCTTCCTCGTCATCGAGATCCGGGAAGTCCGGCGGACTCGGCGGGGTAATCTTGTCGCTAAAGGCCCTGAGCATGTCAAACGGCAGCGGGAAGAACACAGTGCTCGAGTTCTTGCTCGACATGTCGGCCATGGTCTGCAGGTAGCGCAGCTGCAGGGCCTGCGGGTTCTTCGAGATGATGGCCGCTGCCGCCAGCAGGCGCTTGGAGGCCTGGTATTCACCCTCGGCGTTGATCACCTTGGCGCGACGCTCGCGCTCGGCCTCGGCCTGGCGGGCGATGGCGCGAATCATGCTCTCGTCCAGGTCCACGTGCTTGATTTCCACATTGGTCACCTTGATACCCCAGGCGTCGGTCTGGGAATCGAGGATCGCCTGAATGTCGGCATTGAGCTTGTCGCGCTCGGCCAGCATCTCGTCCAGTTCATGCTGGCCCAGCACCGAACGCAGCGTGGTCTGGGCAAGCTGGCTGGTGGCCGCGTAGTAGTCTTCGACCTGGATGATGGCGCGCTCGGGATCGACCACGCGGAAGTACAGCACCGCGTTCACGCGCACGGTGACGTTGTCGCGCGAGATCACGTCCTGGCTCGGCACGTCCATGGTGATGACGCGCATGTCCACACGCACCATCTGTTGAATCCCGGGCACCACGATACGCAGGCCCGGCTTCTTCACGGCCTGGAAGCGACCGAGAAAGAAGACGACGAGACGTTCATATTCCGGGACGATCTTGATCGACAGAAACAGGAACCCGACGATGATCGCCAGCGGTACCATGAATGTGATGGCCATATCAGTTCTCCTCCAGCGGTTTGATACGAAGTTTCAATCCATCCATGGACAGCACTTCCACGCGCTGCCCCTTGCGCACGGGCCGGTCGGCCACACCCGTCCACAGCTCACTGTGGACGCGGATGCGGCCACTCTTGTCGAAGTCCTCCAGCGCCTCACCCAGCGCGCCGACCATCTCCTCGGCACCACTGACCACCTTCTTCCTGCGCATGCGGATGAACATGCCCGTCACCCACAGGAAGAACACGGCCGACAGGAGCGCCGTACCCCCGATCAATGGCAATGACACCCTCAGGTTCTCCTCGTCCAGCAGAATCACTGAGCCCACCGCGAAGGCGATCACACCGCCGACCCCTAGCGCGCCGAAACTCGGCATGAACGCCTCCGTGATCATGAAGGCGACGCCGATCAGGATCAGTGCCAGGCCCGCATAATTGATGGGCAGCACCTGGAAGGCATACAACGCCAGCACCAGGCAGATGGCGCCGACCACGCCCGGCAGCACGTAGCCCGGGTTGGACAGCTCGAAGATCAGCCCATAGATACCGATCATCATCAGGATATAGGCGATGTTCGGATCGGTGATGATGGACAGCAGCTCGTAGCGCCAGTCGGGCTCGATGAACTCCACCGATGCATTGGTGGTTTCCAGGGTGATCTCGCCGATCTCCATGCGCACCGTGAGCCCGTCCATCTGCCTGAGCAAGTCGCTCAGATCCTCGGCCACCAGGTCAATGACGTTCAGCTCCAGCGCCTCTTCGGCGGTGAGATTGACCGCTTCGCGCACCGCGCGCTCGGCCCACTCGGCATTGCGGCCGCGACGCTCGGCCAGCCCGCGGATGTAGGCGGCCGCATCGTTGATGACCTTACGCTCCATGGCCGTGCTGCCATCGCCCGGCTTCGGTGTCGTCGATTCCTTGTCTGCCCCCGGCTCGTCCTCGTCGCCCGTCTGGTCGGGGGATGCGGGCCTTGCCGGCGATCTGGGCTCTTCGGGCATGCCCGGCATGCCGCCGATCTGCACCGGCGTGGCCGAGCCGAGATTGGTGGCCGGTGCCATGGCCGCCACGTGACTCGCGTAGAGGATGTAGGTGCCGGCACTGGCGGCGCGTGAACCGGAGGGATAGACATAGGTCGCGACGGGAACACGCGAACCGAGAATCGCCTTGATCATCTGCCGCATGGAGGTGTCGAGGCCGCCGGGCGTGTCCATGCGCAGCACCACCACCGCGGCGTCCCGCTCCGCGGCGCGCTCGATGCCACGCACCACATAGTCGGCCGTGGCCGGGCCAATCGCCCCCTTGATATCGAGCACCACGGCCGGGGGCGGTGTCTGCGCCTGCACGGCCAGAAGCCCGCCTACACCGAACAGCATCAGAAACACCAGCCTGCGCAATCCTCTGCCCATTCCTCGCTCCCGTTTCAGGCCCTGCGATTATGGTAGCATTGCGCGTCTGGCCCCACACCGCAACCGCAACCGAAATACGATGACAACCGATGCCCTGACAGCCCTGATCCTCACCGGAGGCCAAGGCAGCCGC
>OMKS01004420.1_pt1 | contig 10604 bp, 2 predicted proteins | sample 1674721 | NCBI WGS metagenome assembly OMKS01 (sample SAMN06264996, study PRJEB25208) | sediment metagenome | isolation source: hot spring sediment | place: USA: California | collected 2014-09-02 | reverse complement strand
CTATATTCTATGTTAGAGTCGATCAAGATGCTCCGACGAGCGTTCTTACGGACAAGTTCAGAGTTGAGCTTGACGATATAAGCTTAGTCGGTGTTGATATTGTCTGGCCTGTTGACATGACCGACCGTATTTGGGGCGAGGCAACCGACTTCTTCACTCGTGTCGATTCAGTTCGCTACTCCGTCTGGGATAGCCTGAATGACCTTTATTGGAATGGTGCGAGTTTCGTGGAGTCGGACGAAGAAATCTGGAATGAGCCTGCCTTGTATAACTACGATGGTCTCGGATGGTTCCCGCCGGATGTGGTTCCATATCCACATGCCCCGGGAATCGAAGAGGGAACCGGTCAGGTTCTTCAATGGCAGTCTGGCCTTTTCACACAGCCCGATTTCGGCTACTACAGAGTCCGCTCTAAGGCATTTGACGATCTCGGCCATGTGGAAGAGGTATTCACAGAGCATAACGAGAAGGTTCTTCTGTTTGACAACTGTCCTCCCACAATTGAGCCGAGATATCCGGATGCAGGTGCTGTCTATTATATCTGGGATTGGGTAGATAGCTTTGTAGTCTATGCCTATGACGAATGCGGCTTCGGCCCCGGCGGTGTCCATGGAGGCCCGGTGGACGATGTCAAATTCTGGATTATGAACCCCAGAGGCCAGTATTGGGGCTGGATGCCGGTATTGGGATGGCGTTGGCATGACTGGGCGGTTGAACTGCCAGGCGTTCAAATCAACGACAGCCTCTGGCGCCCAAATAATATCCCCATGCTCACTGAAGAGGGACATTACACAATGGTCGTCCGCGCGTGGGATCAAAACGGCAACCTGAGGCTCAATGCATGGAGCTGGACGCTCACCGTTTCCGGCGAGTTCCTAACTGTCGAGGCTCTGCCGAACGACCCGGGACGCGACTGGTTCTTCGTCGATGAAGAGTTCACGCTCCGCGTAATTGCTTGGTCGCATCCGGGTGTTGTCGATGAAAGCTTCTCGCACCAGTTCTTCTTCGGCGACAATATGCCGCTACCGGAGAACTTAGAGATACTCACTCCCGAGCCTTACTGGGCGTTCCGTGGGACTCTCGATGTAGTTGCTAAGTGCGATGTTCCGGTTCTGGGACTAGAGGTGTTCGTGGATGCGCCCACAAGCGGCCTTCCGCGCGCATCGACTGCGCCAATCGACATCATTCAGCTCATCGATGACGACCTCGGCGGCTTCGTAATGGACAATCCGGACGATCAGGGCAACTTCATGTGGTTGCATCACAACCGCACGACGCAAGATCCGCTATACGGTGATGTCGATATCGACACGATGTCCGTGAAGATTCAGGCCTATCACTACTTCCGCGACGAAGATACTGATCCGTTGACTTCCGACTGGCAACCTATCGCGATATTGGACGAGGCCAGCGACGGCGATAGCGTTAGACTCTTGTTCGACAACGATAACGAGTTCACGGAGTATGAGTATAGCATGATTGTCGATCTGGTAATTCAGGGTTTGGGCACAATCGTCCAGACCGACAGAATTATGCTCGGAAGCGGTCGTCCGATTGATAATATTCCTCCGCAGAAGGTCGAGAACCTCAACATTTCCTATGTTGGCGGTGTGACTCTTCTCGAGTGGGATATGGTGACGCACGGCGCAGATGATCCTCCGACACCGGAGATTAACCCGCATGAAAACATCTATTACGAGATCTATCGATTCACCAGCCCAACCGAAGCGTTAGATTCCGGACTCGAACCCACATGGGTAACCGGTTTGGGTGAAACTGAATTCATAGTTCCGGATGTTCTCGACGCAACGCAACCATACTACTATGCCGTCAGAGCACGTGACTTCGATGACAATGTCAGTCCGGAGTTCTCGAACAGAGTCGGCAAAGTCGATTATGAGGTTGCCCCCGGCTTCAGCTGGCTGGGCTATCCTCTGCCGGTTCCGGGCCTTGTCGATCCTAACGACTATATCGCACGCTTGGGCATTCCGTTGGCTGACCTTTATTCGTTCAATAATGCAATCGGCGGATGGGAAGAGTTGCTTGTCGGTGGTTTCGGCAGAGACTTATTCGACGACGGCACCGATAACATCTTCGCATTGTCGGCTTGGACAGGCACTGCGAGATGGACGGGATATGTTCCCGAGCCTGCTGAAGAACTGAACATAGCCTTTGAGCTGTTCCCGGGCTTCAATGGTATTATACTTCCCTTGGTTCGCGACGATTTGACAATGGCAAGTGACCTATACTTTGAGCTTGAAGCTCTGGGTTATGAGCCGGTCTTTGTTTCGCGGAGGGTCCCGGGCGGCGCATGGCAAAGCATTCATGTCGATGGTGAAGGAACAGTCTATCTCGACTTCCCGATTTACCCCGGACATCCCTACATGGTTGGGATAGATGGTGCGGGAGTTTGGCCGGTTTATCCTGACAGGATGCCGAGCTTGAGGAAGAGGTCAATCGATGCCAAGAAGGTCAGCGTTGTCCCCATGCCCAACACTTGCTTCATTCCTTTCTTTGCAGAGGACAATAGCAGAATCGACAGAGTTTCTGTGACTGCGACTTGGGGTGAGCAGGTTAGGACTGGCGATGTGGACGATCACATCATAAGAGTTGAGCTTAGCGACTTCGTCGGTATCAAGCCCGGCGAGCAGGTTCGACTCGAGGTTGTTGGCGATGACGGCCTGTTTGTGGGCGAGAGATTGATTACTGTCGGCGAAGATGGTGTGCACTTGGAGCCGGAGATGGTTCTCGCCAAGACGACGCCAACGCTACCGGAGCACTTCGCGCTTCACGGCAATGTTCCGAACCCGTTCAACCCGGCGACTTCGATTTCGTTCGACCTTCCGGAAAGAGCGGACGTCGATCTTACGATATACAATATCGAAGGTCGTTTGGTTCGCAGGATGGTCAGCAACGAGATGCCCGCGGGCTATCACAATGTTGTCTGGGACGGCAGAGACGAGAGCGGAACAATAGCGCCGGCAGGCGTCTATTTCTACCAGCTTCGTGCGGGAGAGTTCTCAGCGAGACGCCGCATGATGCTTGTCAAGTAGCATGGAGTTGAAGGGGGGCGTGTTATTCACGCCCCCCATAACCAGTTCTCCTAAGAGGCAATTATGCGATATTATACTTTATTGGCCGCAATCCTCGTTGCGTTAACTGCTTTCGGGCAGGGGACGCCTATCTCCATCTACGGCACCATCCTTAATCCCGACATGACGGTTCCAGAGGCGGATTGCATTACTTTCTGCGCCCACTACGGTGTGCAGAGTCTTTGTTTTCCTGAAGACTCCGGAGTCGGCAGGATTCGCTATGATGAAAGCCGCGGCAGTTGGCTCGTCCGAGCGGATAATTTCGACCCCGAGCCGCCTAATGGTGCAGTGATAGAAATTTATTTCTGGAATTTATGCAATGATGAAGGCGCATCGGTTTCGGTGACTATCGACACGAGCTATCCTTCCCACGATATGGGCGAGGTGGTTCTCGGCGAGACCGGAATCAAAGAAGCTTCCCGCCCGGAAGTTGCCGAATTGCAGATTTATCCAAACCCGTTTAACGCCGCGTGTATTATCGAAGGCTCGGCCTCGATTGAAATTCACGACATCTCCGGCAGGGTTGTCCGCACAATCGGCGGTAATGGATGGCTTATGTGGGATGGAACGTCTTCGACCGGCATCGAGTTGCCCTCTGGCATATACTTTGTCCGCGCGGTCGATACCGGTGCAGTTCGTAGGGTTGTATTTCTAAGATAAGAGCGACATATGTCGCTCTTTTTTGAAGAAAGTGTATTGAGAAAACTTGTTAATTGAATCGCCCTATGGGCATAAATTAAGGAGGGACGATGAGAAAATTCCTCGTTGTTCTCAGTTTATTGTTAGTTGGCGCGGCTATGGCTCAACCGGCTTTGCCGCATACTGTCAATGGTTATTTCGAGCGTTTTGACGGCACCATCATCCCCGATGAGTGTCTCCATGTCCGATTTGAGTTCAATGGGCATGAGTTCGACAATACCTCACCGGAATTCTCCTATTTTGAGGAAACCGGCCTGTTCTTGCTACAAATCACCGATGATCTCTTCGATCCCGATGATATCATCACAGTATATGTCGGTGATTCATGCCTCTATGAGGACATGACCCACTTCGCCGCATTCAGCGGAGGTCTTGAAACCGATATCGGTCGAATTAAGTTGACGCCCATTACCGGCCTCCGGCCAGTTCTTTTGGGTGGTTTCATTGCGCCCGAAACGGGTTATGTTACCTCGGAGTTCGAATTCGGTGTCACTTATGTCTCAAATCCTTGGAACCGCGCCGCCGAACTGGTTCAGCTGTGGGTCGGCGATGAGTTGGCGTGGGAGATGGACAGATTGGGCGAAGATCCGCCCACATGGGCTACCGGCGAGGCGTTCAGAATTTTCGTCGATGGCGCAGAGATAGGCAGAGGAGACCATACGTATCGATTCTACGCGGAGGACATTCTTGGGCTTCCGGTGTGGACCGATCCGGTAGCTTTTACTATCATGAACACTCCGCCGGCAATCACCGGCGCACACATCGATATCGATCCCGAGCCGGCGACGGTTACCTCGGCCCTCACTGCCGTTCCCGCCGGATGGGAAGACCCCGATGGCGACGAGCCGGGATACATCTATCGCTGGTTCGTCAACGATGCTGAAGTAGGCGAGGAGACAGCGACTTTGACCGCGCCGTTCTTTGGCAAGGGCGATATCGTTTACTGTGAAGTCACCCCGTTCGACGGAATCGACGAGGGCGAGCCGGTTGTCACCGAGCCGGTGGCGATTGAAAACACCGCTCCCGGCGCGCCTGTCATCTCGTTCGTTCCGGTTCCGCCTTTCGATAACGACAATATTAATGTAATAATAGATGAGGACGCATTCGATCCTGACGGCGACGAGCTGTTCTATTCCTATGAGTGGACAATCGACGGCACTATCGTTGGCGATGGATCGGGAATGCTGGATGCCTCCGAGACTGCCCCCGGCGACAACATTCGCGTTGATGTTTGGGCGAGCGACGGCGAAGCGGAAGGCCCGGTTGTGAGCCTCGAGTTCGCAATTGAGTGGCCAGTTCTCTCCGACGGCTCGGTGGCACCTGTCGAGGGCGCTCCCGATGAGACATACAGATACGAAGTAATATACACCTCTGCTCGGGATATCCCCGCCGACGCCATTTATGCGGTTATCGACGGCGAAGAGTTCGCCATGTCCGATATGATACCGATTGACCGCGTTTGGTCGGAAGGCGTGCTGTTCTTCTATGAGACGACACTCCCGTTCGGCGAGCATACATTCGCATTTACCGGCTTTGATATGGAAGGCAACGAGGCTCTCGGCGAAGAGCACGTCCGTCCCGGGCCGGTGCAATTGAACGAGCTTCCCGTGATTACTTCCATCGAAATAGAGCCTTTTCCGACCGCCACGGTAGCAGATGTTATCGTAGTGACGGCTGAGGCCGAGGACGCCGACGGCGACGAAGTCGAACTATCATACCAGTGGTTCAATGAAGATGGCGCCATAGAGGGTGCCACGGAAAGCCGACTCACCGCTGAACACTTCGCCAAAGGCGATGTAGTTTGGTGCGAGGTGACGCCGTTCGACGGCTGGGAATATGGCGAACCCATCACCAGCGATCTCGTGGAAATCATCAATACGCCGCCGGTTGTGGAGTCTGCGATTATCGAATCCGACCCGCACGATTGGTTCAACAAGCTCGCCGAGTTGGTTGCGGTTGTCGTGGCCGATGACATCGACGGCGATCCGCTGGACTTCGAATTTGTATGGTTCGTCAACGACGAGCCTATCGATGCCGAAGGCGAGAGGCTTGGCGGCGAGAACTTCAATCGCGGCGATTTGGTTCACTTCGAAGTGACGGCGACAGACGATGAAGGTGCTTTCGATGCCATGATTTCCGAGCCGGTAGAGATTCTCAACTCGTGGCCGATTTTCGAGGTCGTCGAGTTGCATCCTGAAGCTCCGACGACAGTGGACGAGCTTAATATTCACGCAATAGTCAGCGACGCCGATCACGACGAGATAGTGCTTTCGTATGAGTGGTGGCTCAACGGCCATCTCATCGACTGGGCGGAGCACTTCGTTCCGCGCCACATGACCCGCAAGGGACAGCATTGGCAGGCGAGAATTATCGCCGACGACGGTTTTATCGTTGTGGCCGACGAGACGGACGAAGTCGTTATTGGCAACTTCATCCCCGAAGTTCACACGATAGTCGAGACCATCGTTGTATGGGGTGTCCCATACTCGAACCGCGTTCACGCATTCGATGCCGACCCGCTTGATCGCCTTGAGTGGCGTATCGTGGAGGGGCCGGAAAATCTGGAAATCGATCCCGCGACGGGCGCGATTTTCTGGACAGTATTCGATGAGGAGGAAACGCTCGGCGTCTTCCCGACAATTATCGAGGTGACGGACGGCGAGGACGAGGTGACGGTCGAGTTCAACCTTCGCCTATATCCGATTGGCCACGATCTATTCGCGCCGCGCAATCTCGACGCATTGAGCGGATATGTTCATTCCATCCCGATGAACTGGGAGAGGCCGAATATTTTCGGCATTTATCCCATTCTGCCGCTGACTTTCACGAACTACGAAGTTCAGCGTTCATCCGAAATTGACGATTGGCGGACGGTCGGTTCGCCTGCCGGTTTGGGGTTCGTCGATGCAACGGCGCCCCCCGGCGTCACTCACTTCTACCGCGTCCGCGCGATTTATCACGAGGGCGTTAGCGCTTGGTCGAACGTAGATTTCGCCACAGCCGGCACAACTAATTCCGACATGATTTACTCCGCATACACATATAATGCTTCGCCGGTGCTCGATGGCGAGATTAGCCCGGGCGAATGGGCTGACGCCACGCAACTCACCGTCGGCGCGCAGAAGTTCTACGTTAAGAATACGGAGAACACGCTTTATATCGCGTTCGTGGATGGCGAGGACTTCAGCCTCAACACCGGCGACGCTTTCTATGTTCAAGTCGAAGATAATTATAACCGTCGTTGGCCGGCAGACTTAGGGAGCTGGGAAGGCGAATATCGCGTGACGGCTCTCGAGGACGGCCTCGCGGAAGCTACCTTCCAAGGCATCTCCGGAACTTTCCCCGGCCCGATTGCGAGAGATGCTCGAATAACAAGCCCCGCGGTTCGCGGCGCAGTGGGCGGCGGCGATGGCGGTGCCGTTGTATATGAGCTTGCTATTGATATCGGCGATGACCTTCCCGAGCAGATTAACAGTGCCATAGGCAATGTCGTAGGATTCCGCTTCGCGGCATACGACGCCGGAACATATTCATGGACGCAAGTCTGGACTCCGGGGAGCATTAACATCAACCCCGAGAGCTTCGGCGGCCTAATGCTCGGCATTGGCGAGGGCGGCCCGAACTTCGTCGTTTGGCCGAGAATGCTCGATGTCACCGTCCTCGAGGGCGAGACCGCGACGAGACCGCTTTGGCTTTCGAATCAAGGCAACGGAGAGATAGACTTTAACATCTTCGAGACATTCGTGCCATTCTGGGAGTTCGACCGCTCGCCGATGAACCCCGTGCTCCTTTTCACAGACGATGCTAATTCTTGGCTCGGAATGGGCGCGCTGGACTTCTTCGGCTTCGGATACGATGTGGTCAACACAGTCGAGGACTTCGTCAGCCGGCTCTCGACCGAGGATTATCTTGCGACAATTATCACTATGGAATCGGGGCTAAATTTGGCGGCTCTCGGCGTTCTCGAGGGCTTTATCTTCGATGGTGGCAAGGCTATTATCACCTGTCCGAACCTCTATGGCCTTCGCACCCACACAATTTGGGACGAGATTGGCGTCGATGTGTTCGCAACTCTTGGTGCGATACCGAGTGCTCTTACTTGGGACATGCCCGAGCACCAAATATTCCATACACCACTCCGCCTGCCGCCTTCTGTCGAAATCCTCGCGGGGATGTTCGATAACTACGGCGACGGCATTCTGCCGGTGACAGGCGCCTCGCTTGCGAGCTTCGACGAACTGCCCGCTCCGGGGAACTCGGCGATATCTCTCGCCGCTGACGGCGCAGTATTCATCAACAGCTTCGCCATCAGTGAAGACCTCTTCGGCACCGGTGCTCCGTTAGGCCTCGAACTGCTCATTAACCAGATTTATCATTTGATTTCGGTTGAGGATATTCCTTGGCTTTCCGCAACCCCGGAGTCCGGCAGGCTCGCCAGCTATGCCACTACCGAGGGAACGGTGCTATTCGACGCCACAGAAATGCCTGCGGGCGATTATGTGGGCTATCTCGTTGCCACATCGACGGATCCGGGCACCCCGATGGTTCCGGTGCAGTGTGTGCTACATGTCCGCGAGCCGGATTACAAGCTCGCGAGATTCGCTTTCCCGCCGGAGCTTATGATGGTCAGGCCATCGCAAGTTATAGAGCTTCCGATTATGGCCAGCGGACTGCATCTCTCGCGCGTCACCGAGGTGACAATGACGGTGAGGACGAACGAATTCGTTATCTCCCCGACCAATGTATTCAGTGATGAATACGATTGGGAGGTCCTTTCATATAACCTCGACCACATCACATTCAGAGTCTCCCATCCGACGGGCTGGTTCTTGGACGACGGCGTTCTCTGCAATGTGAGCTTCCAAGTCAGGCCGTTTGCGCCCGCGGGAGCATCGAGCTTCCTTCAGATTACTGGAGTTTCGTATAATGAGGGAACTTTCATCGAGGCCACCGAAACCGTGAACGGAAGGGTTATGGTCGAGTCCGGCGAGGCCGATTGGCAGGTCATGCTCCGTTTCTCGCGCGGTCTTTTGGAGGATAACCTCTTCATCGGTGTCCATCCGCTGGGCACGAATATGTTCGACGATGGCTTGGATATGCTCGATGCCGGCGGTGTCGATTGGTTCAACGCCTATATCGACATCTCCGAGTTCGACCCGGACGCCCCCCGTCTCGACGGCGATATCCGCAGTTCCGCCGATGATCTCATTATCTGGCAGATTTATCCGGGGGACTCGGCGGGCAAGCTGGAGTGGACTTTCCGCGATGAGGATACCCTCTCGATGATGGGAAGCCTCTATCTCAACGGCGTAATCGACATGAAAACGACTTCCGTCTATTTCTATGAGGCGGGCGAGGAGATGTTCATTGTCTATCGCGCCGCCGGCGATTCGCCGTTTGAAGTTACGCTCCATCCCGGGTGGAATATGGTGGCCTTGCCCATCATTCTCCCGATAGAAGAGCCTACGCTGGCGAATGTCTATCCCGGTGCCGCGTTCGCGTATTACTTTGATACGGGGACGAATATGTGGGTTGAGGCGGACAGGATAGAGCCGGGAGTCGGCTATGTTGTCCTCTCGACTGCCGAGAGGCATTATTCCCTCTGGGGACGCCCTCTCGATGGGTTCAACTTCCCACTCGTTCCCGGATGGAATCTCATCGGCTCGATATATCGAAACGTCGATTTCTCATCGCCTCTCACGGATCCCGCCGGCGCGGTGATGGGATTGCCCGAACACGCCACTCATTGGGACGTCAATCTTGGTGAGTATGTCTTCACCGATGTCCTTCAGTCTGGCAAAGGCTATTTCGTTGCGGCGCGCATAGAGGCGACGCTCATCGTTCCCGGATTGGGCATGGCCAAGGCGGTCGCGCCGGAGATTGAGAATTCGACTCTGCTCCGCGTGAAGTCCGCCGATGAGGACATTACCCTCAAACTCGGCACAGCGAGAGAGAATTGGTTCATCCCGATTCCTCCGGCTGTTGATGGAAGTAGCCCCTTCGCAAGCCTTTCCTTCGATGGATGGACTTCTTCCGAGGTCTATCTCACGAAGTCCGGCTCATGTGAGCTGGTAGTCTCCGGTCCGGCGATGTTGTTCGTCGATGGGGATGCTGATTTGGCGATAGAGATTGACGGCAGGCTTGTTCCGCTTCGCGGCGAGGTTCACATCCCCGTGTCGGGGGCGTATAAAGTTGTCGGGAGCAATCTGCCGAACGAATTCGTATTGCACCCCAACGCGCCGAACCCGTTCAACCCGGCGACATCAATCGCGTTCGACCTGCCGGCAGATAGCGATGTTCGTCTCGAGGTGTTCGACTTGCTCGGAAGGCATGTCCGGACGCTCGAGAACGACAAGCTTTCGGCCGGTAGATACAGCGTTGTTTGGGACGGACGGGACAGCGGTGGAAGAGAGGTTCCCACGGGTATTTACCTTTATCGCATCGAGGCGGGAGAGTTTAGAACCTCCCGTCGGATGCTTCTACTTAAGTAGAACTTATACAATAGCCCCGCCATCGGCGGGGCTATTCCTTTTGAATTAGTGGTTGGGGTCGGGATTTGCGACCCCATTTTGATAAATCTAAATCTATATCAGCCTGAAAGGCAAGGAGGAATAATGAAAAAGGTATTACCCATACTTTTTCTCGTTCTGATTGCGAGTTTGACTTTAGCACAGCCTCTGCCACATATGATTGTGGGAATTCTCCGAAATTCCGATGGAACCTACCCTAATCCCGAGTGCATTATCTTCGAGGCATGGGTTTCGACTCGTCCGGATGAAGTTCTGACGAACGAATCTACCAGTTGCGGCTTCG
>OMKS01004418.1_pt1 | contig 10605 bp, 5 predicted proteins | sample 1674721 | NCBI WGS metagenome assembly OMKS01 (sample SAMN06264996, study PRJEB25208) | sediment metagenome | isolation source: hot spring sediment | place: USA: California | collected 2014-09-02 | reverse complement strand
AATGATACGGCGACCACCGAGATCTACACTATCCTCTTCGTCGGCAGCGTCAGATGTGTATAAGAGACAGTTTCAGTGTATCCCAATCCTTTTGACGAATGGCTCAATATTGATTACACAATTTCACAACCGACCCATGTCCGGTTGGCTGTTTTTGATATCTTTGGCAAACTGCTGGAAATCGTGGAAGAGGGTGATCGTGAACCCGGCACTTATTCAACCGGCTGGAATGCCGGAGACCTGCCCGGAGCAACCTATATTATTAAATTAATGGTTAATGACACTCAGGTAGTGCAAAGGGTTATCTTAATGAATTAGATACTGTTTATAACATGAATATCAGAAGAATCTTTTCCGGACTCACAAACATTAAAACAGCACTGCTGTTGTTCACTTTTGCAATATGGTCCGTCCCACTTCATTCACAGCATGGCTGGAGTGTAAATCCGCCGGATTTTGAATACAATAGTGAATACTCTTTCCTGGTAATAATGAATTCCTCCGAAGTCAGTACAGGAACGCTTGGGGCATTTGTTGGTGAAGAATGCAGGGGTTTTAATGATGCGGCGGAATTTCCGGTAACCGGTAAGTGGTTATTCACTTTAATGTGTTACAGCAATGAAAGCGACGGTGAAATGCTGAGCTTTAAGTATTACAATCCATCCGACGGATTAATTTATGACATCAGCGAGACCCTTGAGTTCGAAGCCAACAAGCAACCCGACAGATTAAATCCATATGAACTTCATGTCATTACCAGCGAACCGCCTGTTGTAACGGATATCCCCGGCCAGTCCGTCTACGAGGGCAGTACCTTTGCCACCATCAACCTGGATGATTATGTGTCTGACCCGGATAATCCTGATAGCGAGCTAACGTGGGAAGCAACCGGACAATCCGAATTGACCGTATCCATTGTCAGCAGGGTTGCAACCATCACCATACCGGATGCAGACTGGTACGGTTCAGAAACCATTACGTTTACCGCAACAGACCCGGACGGCCTGTCTGACAGCGACGATGCCACTTTTACCGTAATTCCTGTCAACGACCCGCCGGGCTTTACAACAGGCGGTAATCAGACTGTTCTGGAAGATGCGGGCCCTCAATCTGTAGCAAACTGGGCCACCAATATCAGTCCGGGACCGTCGAATGAATCTTCACAGACGGTGACATTCAATGTCACCAATAATAACAACAGTTTATTCAGCGTGCAACCCGGCATTTCATCTGACGGAACCCTGACCTACACCCCGGCACCGGATGCAAACGGAAGCGCCACGGTCACGGTAACCCTGAGCGATGACGGAGGAACAGCCAACGGAGGCGACGATACCAGCGATCCGCAAACGTTTACCATCACAGTAACCGCCGTGAATGATCCGCCGGGCTTTACAGCAGGCAGTAATCAGACCGTTCCTGAAGATGCAGGCCCTCAATCAGTCGTGAACTGGGCCACAAATATCAGTCCGGGACCGGCGAACGAATCTGCACAGACTGTGACTTTCAATGTCAGCAATAACAACAACAGTTTATTCAGCGTTCAGCCTGCCATATCATCATCCGGTACCCTCACCTACACCCCGGCGGCCAATGCATACGGAATCACAACGGTGACCGTATCCCTGAGCGATAACGGGGGCACAGCCAACGGAGGCCAGGATACAAGCGGTGAGCAAACCTTTACAATAACGGTAACCGCCGTGAATGATCCCCCTGTGGTCGGGAACATCCCCGACCAGTCGGTTCCTGAAGGGTCCTCCTTCACCCCGATAAACCTGGATAATTATGTCCATGATGTGGACAATGCAGATTCTGAAATAACATGGACCTACTCGGGTAACACAGAACTGCAGGTGTCAATCGTGAACAGGATTGCCACGATAACTATCCCGTCTGCGGCCTGGTACGGTTCTGAAACAATCACATTTACAGCTACAGATCCGGGAGCACTATCCGACAGTGACGATGCAACCTTTACTGTGTCAGCCGTGAATGATCCACCGGTGGTCGGAGATATCCCTGATCAAACCATCGCTGAGGGCAGTTCATTTGACCCCATCAGCCTGGATGATTATGTCGAAGATAATGAAGATCCGGATAGTGACATCATCTGGACATTCTCAGGCAATTCAGCACTTATCGTGTCAATCGTAAACCGGATTGCCACGATAACAACACCTGATGAAGACTGGAACGGTTCTGAAACCATCACTTTTACCGCTACGGACCAGGGTGGACTGTCCAACAGCGACGATGCCACATTCACGGTTACCCCTGTCAATGATGCACCGGTGGTCAGTGGCATTCCGGATCAAACCATTCCGGAAGGATCCACTTTTACTTCCATAAACCTCGACAACTATGTTTCGGATGTGGACAATGCCGATAATGAGATATCATGGGTCGCAACAGGTAATTCCGAACTGACCGTTTCCATTGTCAACCGGGTGGCAACCATTATCATTCCCGATGCAGACTGGTACGGCTACGAAACGATTACTTTCACCGCAACCGACCCGGGCGGTCTCTCCGACAGCGACGATGCCACATTTACCGTTACGCCGGTCAACGACCCCCCGGTTTTTACAGCAGGAGCCAACCAGACCGTTCTGGAAGATGCGGGCCCTCAATCTGTGCCCGGATGGGCCACAAATATCAGTGCCGGACCGCCAAACGAATCATCACAGACATTGACCTTCAATGTCACAAATAACAACAACACCTTGTTCAGCGCACAACCGGCCATTTCTTCAACCGGTACGCTGACTTACACCCCGGCGGCCAATGCAAACGGGATTGCCACGGTCACGGTAATCCTGCGCGATGACGGAGGAACAGCCAACGGAGGCATTGATTCAAGTGATCCGCAAACATTTGCCATCACGGTAACCGCCGTGAATGATCCGCCGGGCTTTACCGCAGGAGCAAATCAAACAATCCTTGAGGATGCCGGTGCACATACTGTGATTAACTGGGCCACAAACATCAGTGCCGGTCCGGCCAATGAGGCATCGCAGACACTGACCTTCATCGTCAGCAACAATAACAACGCATTGTTCAGTGCACAGCCCGCCGTTTCTTCAACAGGTACCCTGACCTACACCCCGGCGGCCAATGCAAACGGAATTGCGACGGTTACGGTAACCCTGCGCGACAATGGAGGGACAGCAAACGGAGGCATTGATACCAGCGATCCGCAAACGTTTACCATCACCGTAACACCCGTAAATGATCCGCCAAGCTTTGCCGCAGGAGGTAATCAGACCGTTCTTGAAGATGCCGGGCCACGGACGGTAACAAACTGGGCAACCGCTATCAGTGCAGGACCGGCAAATGAAGCCTCGCAGACGGTGACTTTCATGGTCATAAATAACAACAACGCATTATTCAGTGTACAACCTGCCGTTTCACCAACCGGTACCCTGACCTACACCCCGGCCCCCGATGCAAACGGAATCGCCACGGTCACGGTAACCCTGAGTGATGACGGAGGAACGGCTAACGGAGGTAATGATACCAGCGCTCCTCAGACATTCACCATTACGGTAACCGCCGTGAATGATCCGCCGAGCTTTACTGCAGGACCCAATCAAACCGTTCCTGAGGATGCAGGACCTCAAACTGTAATAAACTGGGCCACAAATATCAGTGCGGGACCACCCGATGAGTCCTCTCAACAACTGACATTCTTTGTCAGCAACAATAACAGCGGATTATTCAGTGCACAGCCGGCTGTCACACCAACCGGCACACTGACCTACACCCCGGCCCCCGATGCACACGGAAATGCAACGGTAACAGTATTTCTGCGTGACGACGGAGGAACAGCAAACGGAGGAAATAATACCAGCCCTAACCAAACATTCCTGATAACAGTTACACCGGTCAACGATCCGCCCGTTTTGGTTAACCCGGTCGATGATCAGGTCTTAGATGAACATTTTGGAACCCATATCATTGACCTGGCAAATGTATTCATGGATCCTGACGGAACCACTCCCACCCTGTCTGCCTCGAGCAGTAACCTGTCGGTTGTTACCGTCTCCGTTTCCGGAACAATCCTTACAATCACGGAAACAGGATTGGGTACATCAACGATAACCATCACTGCAAGCGATGGTACATTAACCGCTACTGATAACTTCCTGGTCACCGTGATTGATGTGAACGATCCGCCTGTAGTAATTAACCCGATCCCGGACCGTGAATTAAATGAACATTTCGGAACCAGTTATGTAAACCTTAATAATGTATTTTCTGATCCCGACGGAGATGTGCTTACACTCTCGGCGTTATCCGATAACGCGTTAGTGGTTACAGTTACCATTGAAGGCAACACACTCGTTATCACCGAAACAGGACCGGGCATTGCAAACATTACGGTAACGGCCAATGATGGTGAGTATTCAGTCAATGATGTCTTCCGGGTAACCGTCCTGAATGTTAACGATCCGCCGGTTGTGGCAAATCCGATACCGGACCTTGTACTCGAAGAATATTTTGGAATCCACAACATCAATATTTCAGAAGTTTTCTTTGATCCGGATGGAGATGTTCTGGCATTTACCGCAACCAGCAGTGACATAGAAGTGGTTACTGTCTCCGTTTCAGGAAATACCCTTACAATAACCGAAACGGGACTGGGGATCTCCAACATTACGCTCACTGCAAATGATGGTGAGTTCACCAGTTCCGATCAATTCCTGGTGACTGTTCTGAATGTGAATGAACCGCCTGTTGTTGTCAATCCTATTCTTGATGAGATTATTGACGAAGGATTCGGTTCGTTCACGATTGATCTGTCAACGGTTTTCAGTGATCCGGATGCCGGGGATGTCCTGACCTACTCTGCTGTAAGTTCTGATCCCGGCGTGGTAACGGTTTCAGTTTCAGGTTCTATTCTTACGATCACCGAAACAGGACTGGGCACATCCGATATCACTGTGACAGCAAGCGACGGGGAGTTTTCAGTCAACGACGTGTTCAAAGTGAGTGTCAATGACGTAAACCTTCCCCCGGTTATGACATGCCCTTCAATTCCCGTATACCTTAATGAAGGTTTCGGGACACATACCATTTATATAAGCGACCTCGTTACGGATCCGGATGGCGATGAACTTTCGATTGTCGTAACCAGCAGTCATACTGCTGTGGTGACCGTTACCAAAACAACCACAACAATCGTTATACATGAGGTTGAAAATGGTTCATCCACTATAAATCTCTCAGCATTTGACGGATTTTATACACGCAATTGCAGTTTCACAGTTACTGTGAATGATGTGAACGATCCTCCGCTGGTTGCTAATCCGATACCCGATTTGAATCTGAATGAGCATTTTGGAACCCATACCATTAATCTTTCACAGGTATTTATTGATCCCGACAGCGATCCGATGACCTTTACAGCCGTAAGCAGTCATACAGGTGTTGTTACAGTGTCTGTCTCAGGTTCTGTCCTTACAATTACCGAGCAGGGCATCGGCACATCGAATATTACCGTTACTGCTTCTGATGCTGAATTTGATACTGAAGAATATTTTACGGTAACCGTGATCGATGTGAATGAACCTCCCTACGTTGCCAATCCTCTTCCGGATTTAAACCTGGAGGAACACTTCGGAACACGGGATGTCAGCCTGACCGGTGTCTTCTTCGACCCCGAGGGAGATGTGCTTACCTACACTGCAAACAGCAGTAATCCGGGTGTTGTGACCGTTTCTGTTTCAGGTACGACATTGACTGTCACCGAAGCAGGTCCCGGAACAGCAAACATCACTGTAACAGCCAGAGATGCGGAATTCAGTGCCAGCGACCAGTTCCAGGTTACGGTTGTCGATGTTAACGATCCACCCGTGGTGAATAATCCGATCAATAACCAGTACCTTCTCGAAGGATTTGGAACGGAGATGATAAACCTCTCGGGTGTATTTTATGATCCGGACGGGGATCCGATGACTTTTACAGCTGTAAGCAGTAATACAGGTGTTGTTACGGTTTCTGTTTCGGGAGCGACCCTTTCCATCACAGAACAGGGAATCGGAACATCTGAAATTACCATCACGGCAAGCGATGGTCAGTATTCTGTTGACGATGAATTTACAGTGATCGTCAGTGCCGGCAACAGGGCTCCGGTTGTTGCAGAACCCATTTCCAGCCGCAATTACAACGAAGGATTTGGAACAGCTACAGTAGACCTGTCAGAGGTGTTCACAGATCCTGATGAGGATCCCCTCACGCTCTCTGCATCGAGCGGGAACACCAATGTGGTAACCGTTTCTGTAACCAATACAACCCTTACCATATATGAGGCGGGAATCGGAACGGCAACCATAACCCTTACCGCGAATGACGGGCTTCTGAGCACTAACTCATACTTTGAAGTAACCGTCAGTGAGATGAACCATCCGCCGGTTGTCGATAATCCGATTGCTGATGTATCCTATAACGAAGGATTTGGATCCCGTGACATCGACCTGTCTGCCGTATTCAGCGATCCCGATGATGACGTGATCTTCCTTTCTGCTTCCTCCGGCAATGAGGCTGTTGTCACAGTTGCTGTTAATGGAACAACACTGACCATCACGGAGGTTGGAACAGGAACTTCAACTGTTACAGTAACAGCCAGTGACGGGGCATTGAGTACCAATGAAACATTTGATGTGACTGTCCTTGATGTCAATGAACCACCGGTAGTGGCCAATCCAATAGCTGACAGGGAATATTATTTATCCTCCGGAAATCATACCATCCTGCTGACAAATACCTTCTTTGATCCGGATGGGGATGAGCTTACCTTTTCCGCCACAAGCAGTAATGAATCGGTTGTTATTGCCGAAGTCAACGGGGTCACCCTCAATTTAACCATTGTAGGTACCGGTAGTACTACCATTACTGTAACGGCCGATGATGGAAAATCTACCGTTAGTGATACGTTTAAAATTGATGTGATCAAGGAAAACTTATTACAGTTGTTTTATAACAGCAAAGAGTTGCATGACAGCGATACGGTCACGATCTGCAATGAAGCCGACAGCATTGATTTTGTTGTCAGGTCAGATATCGAATGGAATGTTAGCACCACTACTTTCTGGATATCAACTTCCAAACCTGATGATTCCATTCTCAGAATAAAATATTCCAGGAATCCAACCAACAACGACAGAAGGGGTTCAGTAAGCGTTCAGGATGATCAGGATCATTTTCTGATCATCTATATCCTGCAGACCAAAAATTGCGGGCCCAACAGCGCTGATGAGCAATGGGATCAGTCCGGGCTCCGGGTCTATCCCAATCCGGTCAAGCAATCCCTGAATATCAATCTGCAGGGGCTTGATAACAGGAATGTTACTGTAGAAATACTGGATCCCGGCGGGAGAATGATGCACCAGAGCAATTATCCCCTGAACCGGCACGACCTGATACAGGTTGATGTATCACACTATATTGAAGGTTTGTACTTTGTACGTATTCACGATGGAACCGGAATGATCGTAAGGAAGGTTATCAAGCAATAATATCCTGCATATCCTCATACTGCTGTTCCATGCTCAGAAGCAGTCTGTATTGGGCTCTTACCCGGATGAGATTATGATCCGGGTATTTAATCCTGTAATACCGGTCACCATCAATATAATCCATCAGAAACCGGAGCACCTGTTCATAGGTTATATATTTTGCACTGAAGGCAAGGTGTTGCTTTTCTGAAGGGGTAAGAAAGGATGAGGTCTCGTTAAGATATCCCCGGGTAAATGCCCTGAAAATATTGATGTCCAGGGAAACATTTCCCGGATCGGGATCATCCTCCAATCCGGTATTGGCATAGCTTCTGATCGCATCTCCAAAATCATTCAGCAAACTGCTGTTCATAACCGTGTCCAGGTCTATCATACACAGTGCCTTTCCTGTGTCGTCGAAAAGGATGTTGCTGATTTTGGTATCATTATGACTTACCCTGACCGGAATGGTCCCCGCTTCATAAAGTTTCCGGAATGCCAGCATCTCCGTTCGCCTCGCCTCTATCCATCCGATTTCATCTCTCAATTTTGATTTCCTTTTTAACGGATCCCTGTCCAGAACCTCATCCCACTGTCTGAAACGGTATCTGATATTGTGGAACCCGGGTAATATATCTTCCAGCGGCTCATTAAAATCTTGGGTCAGAAAATGAAATTTGCCGATGCCCCTGCCCCCTTCCAATGCAAGCCCGGGTTCAGAAACACGTTCGTAGGTAGTGCTTTTTTGAATGAAAAGCACCATCACCCAGTATTCGCCATCAGCATCCCTGTAATAAGCGGTCCCGTCCAATGCCGGAACCATGGTCAACGATTCCCGTAATGGATCTCCCCCTCTTTCAGCAATTTTCCTTTTCAGATGTGCCGTAACAAGATGGATATTATTTATTAAGCCCGGAATATTTTCAAAAACATGACTGTTCTTGCGTTGCAACAAATAGTCGGGTGTATCCGCATGTGAGGTTTCTGCAAAATAGGTGTCATTAATAAATCCTTCCCCCAGTCGTTTAACTGATTTTATACTGCCCCCGACTTTAAATTGCAGGGCAACTGCAAAAGGGTCAGCGGTCATCAGGGCTTCTGTTTACCCGGAGATATCCTCCAGCTTTTTAATTTATAGCCCCGGGTTGCATAGAACAGGATGACCAGGTAACAGGGGATCATTATCCAGTAAGCCTCCCTTGAACCAAACAGATCCGCCAGCTTACCCCATAAAAGAGGAATCAGGGCTCCTCCGGCAATTGCCATGATTAATAATGCCGATCCCTTGTTAATGAATTTGCCAAGGTTATGAATGGCAAGGGGCCAGATAGCGGGCCACACAATGGCATTTGACAGTCCGAACAAAGCAACGAAAATGACCGAGGTAAGCCCGGTGGTGAGAACCGTAAAAAATGCGAAGACAATTCCGAGAACGGCTGATATGATCAGGACTTTTCTCTGACTCATTATTTTAGGGATCAGAATGATCCCCAGTATATATCCTGTTACCATGGTCAGCATGGTATACGAGGTAAATGCTTTGGCCCTGTCTATTTCAATCCCGATGGAGATCCCGTAGCGGATAATGGTATCCCCGGCAATTACTTCCGCTCCAACATAGAAAAACAGGGCTATGGCACCCAGTATCAGGTGAGGATATTCAAGTATACTTCTTTTAGTTTTCTCCATAAAGCCATTCACATCAGCATCCTGCTCCTGTTCAAGATCAGGAAGAGGGGAAAGCCTGATTGCAATTCCAAGGACAAAAAGAATTACGGTCATCACCAGGTATGGATTCACAACCCTCCTGGCAAGATTGTTCAGGGCAGATTCCCTGGCAACAGCATCCAGGGTATTGAGTTTTTCAACGAATGCATCCCCGTCACTGAGTATGAAATAGGCCAGGATCAGCGGGGCAACGGCTCCGGCTAATTTATTGCATATCCCCAGAATACTGATCCTCCGGGCAGCACTCTCATGCGGTCCGATAATGGTGATATAGGGGTTGGAAGAGGTCTGTAAAACGGCCAGTCCGGTTCCCATAACAAACAGACCGACTAAAAAAGTCGCATAGGAACGCATGTAGGCAGCCGGTATAAATATAAGCGTTCCAATTGCCATGATCCATAAACCCACCATCATTCCACCCTTCAGTCCGGTCCTGTTTAACACCCATGCAGCCGGCAGAGCCATTATTGTGTAGGATATATAAAAGGCAAATGCCACCAGGAGTGCCTGGAAATTTGTCAGCTCACAGGCAATCTGCAGATATGGTATCAATATGCCGTTGAGCCAGGTGACGAAACCGAAAATAAAAAAAAGTCCGCTGACGATGATCATTGGAACCAGGAAACCTTTACGGGGTGAAGAAGTTGAAGCATTCATGTAATGAGGCGTCTGAAATAAGGGAACAAGTATAGTAATTTTTGTAAAGATTTGAAATAATTGGTTTCAGGTGGAGCGCTCATACCCTCAACTGAAGACCGAAGACCGACTCTGAACCCTGCATCATCCGCCGAAGTCCCGCCAGAGACGAAACCGGGAACCCGAAACCGGGAACCCGAAACCCGAAACCGGGAACCCGAAACACCCTGTCTTAATGATTTCTTAAAAGAATTTATTTCTTCCCGAATACATATCGTATGTTGAGTCCACCCCCTGCGAAGCTAAAGCCTGTATCGTCGATAATACGGAAATAGGGTCTCCAATCCAGGCCGAGTGCAATAGGGACCGAATTGAAATGATACTCAAGACCTATTTCACCAACCGCACCGAGGTGAAAATGGTCCGGATGAATAAGGGTATACGGACCGGCACCTATGTACCAGTTAAAAGCCTCTCCTCCGAGGGGACGGTAAAGAAAGTCCCACAGGAGATCAATGCCGATTCCATAGCCGAAGGATACATCACCATGAAGGCGACTGAACTGTGAGGTTGAGAAAACCACATCAAGGGCTCCGTTGGCATGGGCTGCTGCCCCGCTTCCGACTCTTATTCCAACCTCCTGAGCATTCGTAAAGGTCAATATACCCATCGTCAGGACCAATAATAGAATTATTTTTTTCATGATAACTGAATTTAATGGTTAATTGATAAATATCAATAC
>OMKS01004417.1_pt1 | contig 10605 bp, 7 predicted proteins | sample 1674721 | NCBI WGS metagenome assembly OMKS01 (sample SAMN06264996, study PRJEB25208) | sediment metagenome | isolation source: hot spring sediment | place: USA: California | collected 2014-09-02 | reverse complement strand
GCTGGTCTGCCTGGCCCGGCGCCAGGGGGAGGTGGTGAGCTACGAGACGTTGTACCAGGAGGTATGGGGCTGCGACGCCCTGCTCGACAAGGGCGTGGTCCAGCGCACCGTGAGCAACCTGAGGGGAAAGATAGGCCGGAACAAGATTGCGTGCGTCTGGGGGCAAGGCTATCGTTTGGAATGAATTGCGAAGTCATTTTTCCAACTTTTTTCCATCTTTCGGGTGGATTTTATGATATAATGATTGTTGTGTGCCGAAGTCAGTTCCCTTGATGACCGCAGCAGTAGTAACATCAACTGGAAAACTCCAGGTTGGAAAGAGAAATAGCAGTGAGATACTCTAATCCACGTCGAAATCTACTGTCGGCAGCGATCTCGCTGGGACTGCTGCTGGCCACCTGTACAACATCGACACCGGCCAACGGCCAGGTAACCATCACCTTTGCCTGTAAGGATTACCAGCGTAAATGGTATCAGGATCTGGCGAGGGATTTTGAAAAGGCAAACCGTGACATTCGCGTGCAGATTGTCTCGGCCGACGAGGCATCGGGGCGAATGCGACAGGGCAATACGGTGATCGCCAGTGCTGATGATTTTGGACGGCTGGCGGGAGCGGCCGATACCTTCGTCTGGTCTACCTCACTCCACCCAACCGACTGGGTATATGTGCTGAACTTGCAGTCGTTCGTGGACGGTGACGATTCATTCCCGTTCGAGGATTTCTATCCCAGCGCGCTGGACGAGGCCCGCTGGCAGGGTGATCTCCACGGGCTGCCCGCCGAGATGCAGCCCTTGTTGATCTTTTACGACAAGGACGCGTTCGATAAAGCCAACGTAGCCTACCCCGAGATCGGGTGGACGTGGGACGATTTCCTGGAAGCGGCCAGTCAGCTCACCGAGCGAAACGAGGATGAGACGAGTCGGTATGGGTTTGTCGCCCCCGATTTCTCTTCCGCCTATATCGTCATAGCGATGATGGATCAACACGGCGTTCCCCTGTGGAACGAGGATGCCGATCCGCCCGAACCTCTACTCGACCGCCCCGAGGTGACCCACGTCCTGCACCGCTACGTGGATCTGGCCCTGACTCACGAGGTCATGCCGATCCCGGAGCCAGATTCTGGAATAGGCCATAGCCTGATCAACGAGGGGAAAGCCGCTATGTGGGTTGACTATGCTTTCCACTATGACTACTACGCCAACCGAACGAATCTGGACGTCGCCTCGTTTCCGGAGGCCGTGGCCGCTGCCAACCCTCGCTACACGTCGGCCTTTTTCATCGGCGCTGGCACGGCTCATCCGGAGGCCGCCTGGCGCTGGCTGCTCTACCTCAGCGAGCACTACAAGCCTTTCATGTTAAATGGTGCGTTCCCGGGACGGCGCTCGGTTAGCGAACAGATGGGCTGGTGGAAAAAGCTAGACGAGGACGCCAAAGCGGCCATCGAGCATGTCCTGGCGTATCCGGCCAACCCGGACAACCATCCACTGTGGGGGCCGCTGCTAAGGGCCGTATTTGCCGTACTGGAAGGCGAGGCCAGCTTCGAGGAGGCACTGGCGACGGCTCAATCGCAGGCGTTAGATCTGCAGGCTGAACTGGCCTCTGCCACGCCGGTGCCGTTACAGCCCATCGCGTCACCGCAGGCCACGCCCGCCGGCGTCGAGACTATGCTCGCCTTTGCCCCGGATCCGGGCGCCGATATGTCGGTCTACCGCGCACTGGCCGCCACGTTCCGCGAGAGCCACCCCGATGTGTGGGTCGAGGTGGTCCCGCCTTCTTACGACCTGGCGGGAGGGACTGACACCAGTGATTGCTTTGGAGGAGCATTCCCCATCCAGGACGCTGTGGCACGCGAGACGATCCGCAGCCTGGACCCGTTCCTGGAGGCGGACGCCAGCGTTGCCCTGGACGATTTCTACCCGGCGCTGCTGGAGCAGGTGCGGCAAAACGGCGAATTGTGGGGATTACCCTACCAAACGGACGCCCTGATGGTCTACTACAACCGCCAGCTCTTTGACGAGGCGGACATCGCACCGCCCGAACCTGGCTGGAGCATCGCGGACTTTTTAGATGCTGCCTCGGCCCTGAGCGGTGGCGGGCAGTATGGCTTTACCACCCGCGAAGGAGCGTACGGCGACCTGGTCTTGGTGCTGGAACGGCTGGGGGCCCATCTCGTGGATCCAGGTCAACAACCGCCTGTCCCGACCTTCGACGACCCAACAGTGGTTGCCGCGCTGACCCGGTACGTAGACCTATCGCGCCGGCAATCCCTCACCCCGGCGACGCCCTCCACGCAAAGCGGCTGGCCCGACAATGTCGTATGGGGCACCCGCCCGGCCGGGGTTGAGTCCGGCCATGTGGCGATGTGGGTCGACTATGTCGGGAATCACGCCTTTTCTCCGCCACTGTCTTTCGACGTCGGCGTGGCCCCACTGCCCACCCGGGGCGGGGGAGCGGGGAGCACGCGGGCCACCACCGAGTTCAACGTCAAGGCCTATTACGTCTCGGCCCACACGTCGGCCCCCCAGGCCTGCTGGGAGTGGCTGACCTTCCTAAGCCACCAGCCAGAGTCGGTGCGACTGCTGCCCGCCCGGCGCAGCGTGGCGGCGTCCCCGAGCTGGCAGGGCCAGTGGGATGAGACGGCCCTGCCAGCGTACCGGGCCACCCTCGCATACGACGATGTCTCCCTCTTCGACCTGCGCTGGGAGATACCCGGGTTCGCCTACACCTATCCCTGGCTCGAAGAGGCGTACCGGGCCACCGTGGACGGCGAAGACGCCGGGCGGGCGCTGGCCGATGCCCAGCGCAAGGCAGAAGCATACATACAATGTCTTGAGCGTGAGAACGGTTTTGACGATCTCGAGTTGCTGAAAACGTGCGCCAGGGAAGTAGACCCTGACTATCCAAAGGTCGGTGAGTAAGGCGGTAGCTTGCATCAGATCGCTCGGCATGGCGAACTACGTTGACCAGTGCGTCAGATAGAATCCAAGTTGCCGGGACTTGCACGTGTACATGTCATTGCGTCTGCCAGTGTACATGTTACTGGCCACTATCCCACATCGCCGTGAATTCCGTCAAGAGCGGTGCTGCGGATGGTACTGCGAATGGATGGGCGGCGCGTCGAGCAAGTAGTTGAATGGGAGAGTTGCACATCGTCGGCAACACCGATGGACAGATGTATCATCTCAATAAACCGGGACAAACTCGCTCGGGCCGGTCTCCTGACCGTGCCCGCTGTGGCTCGGTCGGGAGACCGGCCACAGCTCCCCAACTTATTGAGCAGATACGGACAGATCGTCGATTATCGGTGGAGCCAGGGAGTTCTGGATGAGCAGGTGGCAGACGATCCCGGGATAGCGGAACTAACGATCAGACGAGTTGTTGATGATTGACGATTACCCCTTTTATGGCATAATAAAGGCTGTTTGGAGGTGTGACCATGCCATCTATCCGAATCCAACACCTGTTTTCGCTCGTTCTACTCATCCTGGCGACCGCCTGCGGCGCTGGCAGTGCGGCGAGCGGCCCGACTCCCACCCCTATCCCCCCCGAGCCCGGCGTCGAGCAGCCCACCTACACCGTCCAGCGCGGCACGGTGACCCGCGCGTTGGAGTTCACCGCCCGCGTCGCGCCGGTACAGCAGGCCGAGCTCTTCTTCCGCGCCGATAGCCACTTGAGCCGCCTGCTGGTGCAGCGCGACGAGCGCGTCCAGGAAGGCGACCTCCTGGCCGAACTGGAGATGGCCGACCTGCAGCGCCAACTGGAAGCCGCCCAACTCGACTGGCAGCAGGCGCAAGTCGAGAGCAGCCGCGAAATCAGCAAAACCCAACTGGCGCTCCAGGACGCGCAACTGGCACTGTCCCGCGCCCGCGCCACCCACCCCGACCCGGCCGTGCTGCGCGCCCAGGTGGAACTGACCCGCTGCCGGGAGGCGCTGGCCTACGCCGAGCAGGAGTACCGGGAGGCGCTCGACCGGCCCTGGGAGCCCCAGGAGGTGCGCGACGCCTGGGCCCGTCAGGTGACCGAGGCGCAGCGCAACCTGGAGGTGGCCCAGGCGGCCTACGATGACGCCGTGCGGGAGCGGGCCTACACCCTGCGCCAGTTGGAACTGGCCGTAGCCCAGGTGCAACTGGAGCACCAGACCGCCCTGGCCGGCCCCGACCCGCGCCTGGAGCAGAAGGTGCGCCAACTGGAGGCGCAGGTGGCCGAGCACCAGATTGTGGCTCCCTTCGACGGCGTGGTGCTGGCCGTCGCCGCCACGCCGGGCGACAGTATCTCCGCCTACCAGACGGTGCTCGTCGTCGGCGACCCGTCTGAGTTGGAACTGCGCGCGGACCTCTCGGCCGACCAGGTGCGCGACCTGGCCGTGGGGCTGGCAGCCACCCTCGCCCCGGCCGGCTACCCTGGCCAGACCTTCCAGGGACAGGTGCGCCAACTCCCTTACGGCTGGGGTGGGGACGTCGAGGAGACCGACCGCGCCACCCACATCGCCTTTGACGCGGCCGGGTTGGACCTGGAGGTGGGAGCGCTGGTGCGGGTGACCATCGTTCTTGAGGAGAAAGACGGCGTGCTCTGGCTGCCCCCGACATTGCTCCAGACCTTCCGCGGGCGCACCTTCGTCATCCTCCAGGAGCCGGACGGCACCCAGCGGCGGGTGGACGTCGTCACCGGCATCGAAGGCGACGAGCGGGTCGAGATCGTCTCCGGCCTCGAAGAGGGCCAGGTCGTTATCGGGCCGTGATCGAGACGAGGAGACGAGGGGACAGGACTTGTATCTTTGCCCGGATCTGGTGGATGTGCTATACTGGCATCAGATCAGATGAATGCCGTAAGCGCTGGTTTCTGAACCCGATCTGCGAAGATCCGCGTGAATCCGCGTTCGTTTTGAATTTGGTAGGGTGGCGGAGCAGTCACCACAGAGGGACATAGAGTGGAGAGACGTACAATGGCTGAAGAAACACTTCTCTGGCGAGTCGATCAGTTTCCCGTCCTATACGAACACGGGCAGCCTAAAGCGGTTGTGATAGACCTGGAGACGTTTAAGCAGTTGGAACTGATCCTGGACAATCTGCCCAACCGTGAACCGGAGCTCGAAGATGCACTCATCGTCGAGGCGGCTGAATTGAAGCAGTTGGTCGCCCAGGTGCGGGCTGTAGCCAGGCCAATGCCGGACTGGAAACAGGTCATCAGTGAACTATAGCGTCTACCTGTCGAACTCCTTCTTGAAGCATGAACTTTCCCCTTGAGAGCGACGGAACGGCAGAGAGCACACCGCGAGACACCTGGCGTGCCGAGATCAGCGCCGAGATCGAAGCATGGTACGCCCGCCTGTCCCAAGACCGGCAGCTCTACCTGGGCCAGTACGTGGCTGTGCGCGCCGGGCGGGTGATAGATCACGACGCGGATCGGGTGGCGCTCTACCGCAGGGTGCGAAGGCAATCTCCGGACACCCCCGTATTGATCACAACCGCGGAAGCGCGCCGTCCACGCGAGTTCCTCGTCCTTAGTCCCCGTCTGGAGCGTGACTGACGATGGGATACTCTTCTCTCCTCTCCTCTCTCTTCTCTCTTCTCTCTCTTCTGCTGAAGCGGTTGGGCAGCAGCCCTGGCCTGAGCGTGGGCATCGCCGCCGGGCTGGTCGCGGCCGTGGCGCTGGCGACCTGCGTGCCGCTCTACGCCGACGGCGTGGGCCACCGGCTGCTGATGGAGCAACTCTCGGGCGAGGAGGCCCGCCCCCCCTTCGCCTTCCTCTTCCGCTACGTCGGTGCCTGGCACGGCGCGCTGGAGTGGGAAGAAATCCAGGCCGCCGACGCCTACCTGACGACGCGCGTTGCAGGCGACCTGGGCCTGCCCCTTGCCCTGAGCGAGGTCGAAGGGGCCGGCCCCGTCGTGCGCCACGTGCGCACGGGCAAGTGGCGGCTCTTCCCGGCCGACGAGGCCGCCTACGCCGGCACTCGCCAGCCGCTGGAGTGGGTCGCGCTGGGCTTCCTGGATGGCCTGGCCGCCCACATTGACGTGATCGAAGGCACTTCCCTGCCTTCCCCCCCCTCAACCCCCCCCCAATGGGGGGGGACGAAGGGGGGGGAGGGGGGTCTCCCGGTGCTGGTCAGCCAACCCCTGGCTAACCGGCTGGGCTTGCAGGTGGGAGAAACCTACGTCCTGTTTGAGCCCTCCCTCCCCGTCCGCGTCACCGGCGTCTGGCGGCCGCGAGACCAGGACCCCGCCTACTGGCTCTACCCGCCCCGCTCCTTCGACGAGGTGCTGCTGACCTCCGAACCGGCTTTTCGTGACCTGGTGGCCCCTGCCGTGCGTGGCGAGATAGACCTGGCTGCCTGGTACCTGGCGGCCGACGGCTCCCACGTCACCAGCGGGGACGTGCCCGCGCTTTTGAGCCGCATCGCCGCCGTTTGCACCCGGCTGGCCGGCTATCTGCCCCACGCCACGCTCGACGTTTCGCCGGAGGAGGCTTTGCAGACCTACCGCCGGGCCACCGCCCGCCTGACGCTCCTCCTATACGCCTTCGGCGTCCCCATCGTGGGGCTGGTGCTCTACTTCGTCACGCTCGTGGCCGGGATGATGGCCCGCCGCCAGCAGGGGGAGACGGTCGTCCTTCGCAGCCGGGGGACGACGCGGGCGCAGGTGGTGGGGCTCTACCTGCTGCAAGGGCTGCTGCTGGGGCTGCCCGCGCTGGCGCTCGGCTGGCCGCTGGGATGGGCGGCCGCCGCGCTGATGGGGCGCACACGCTCCTTCCTGGCCTTCGTCACCGGCTTCGATTTCCGCGCACCCCTGGACTGGGCCGGTCTGCGCTTCGGGCTCTTTGCCGTGGCGCTCTCGCTCCTGGCCGTCGTCCTGCCAGCGCTCGCCACCGCCCGTCACACCATCGTCACCCACCAGCAGGAACTGGCGCGCGCGCTGCGCCGCCCCTGGTGGCAGCGTTACTTCCTTGACCTGGGGCTATTGCTCCCGGCGCTGTACGGCTACGTCCTGCTGCGCCGCCCCGGCACCCTGCCCCTCGCCCGGTTCACCCAGGGTGACCTGTTCGCCAATCCGATGCTCTTCCTGGTGCCGGCGCTGTTCATCTTCGCCTGGGCGCTGGTCCTGCTGCGCTTCCTGCCCCGCTTGATGGACGGGCTGGCGCGATTGAGCCGCCGCGCGCGAGGCGCGGTACCCCTCCTGCTGTTCCACGACCTCTCCCGCCAGGCCGGGCACCTCGCCGGGCCGCTGCTCCTGCTGGTGCTGACCACCGGACTGGCGACCTTCTCGGCCTCGCTGGCCCTCACGCTGGACCTGCACCTGCACGACCAGGTCTACTACCGCGTCGGCGCCGACCTGCGGCTGGCCGAGCAGGGTGAGACCACCGGGGAGACACAGATGCCCGGCGAGCCTCCCTCCCCCGGTGGGGAAGGGACAGGGGAGTGGGTCTTCCTCCCCATCACCGAGCACCGGGAACTGCCCGGCGTGCGGGCCGCCGCCAGGGTCGGCGACTACCCCGCCAGCGCCAGCCTGGGCGGGCAGGTGGAAAGCGGCCGCTTCGTCGGCTTGGACCGGCTGGACTTTCCCGGCGTGGCCTTCTTCCGCCCCGACTTTGCGCCGTTATCGCTGGGCGCACTGATGAACGCGCTCGCCAGCGACCGCCGCGCCCTGCTGGTCGAGCGTTACTTCCTGGCCCGCCACGGCCTGCAAATTGGCGCCCCATTGCACCTGACGGTGGATGTGCTGGGAGAGCGGGCCCAGATCGAGTTTATCGTCGCCGGTGCGCTGGACCTCTTCCCCACTCTCTACCCGGAGGACGGCCCCTTCTTCGTCGGCAACCTGCGCTACCTCTTCGAGCAACTGGGCGGCCTCTATCCCTACGACGTCTGGCTGGCGGCCGGGCCCGGCAGCACCGTGCCCATCGTCACAGCGCTGAACGAGCGCGGCGTGCCGGTGGTGAGCGCCTGGGACGCCCGCGACCTCATCGCTGCCGAACAGCAGCGCCCGGAGCGCCAGGGGCTGTTCGGGCTGCTCACGCTCGGCTTCCTGGCCTCGGGGCTGCTGACCGTTCTGGGGCTCACGCTCCACGCGCTGCTCTCCTTCCGCGAGCGCACAGTGGAACTGGGCGTCCTGCGCGCGCTGGGCTTCTCGCTGCGCCAGATGCGGGTCTACCTGGCCGGCACGCAGGTCGTCCTGCTGCTGGTGGGCTTACTGGCCGGCACGGCGCTGGGGTTGGCTACCGGGCATCTGTTCATCCCCTTCCTGCAAGCCCAGGGGGGGATGTACCCCGGCACACCGCCCTTCATCGTGTGTACAGCCTGGGGCGACGTCGCGCTCATCTACACTCTCTTCGCGGCGACGGCCGCCGCCAGCATCGGGCTGACGCTGGCGATGCTGCACCGTTTGCGGGTGTACGAGGCTATCAAGATGGGAGAGACAGAGTAGAGAGTGGATAGGGGAAAGAGGCGCAGCGCGACCTGGAGGCCCCCACCGTCCGGCTGAGCGCGCCTCGGCTGACGCTTCGGCGGAAGCCTCACGAAGCCCCAACCCTCCCCTACAAGGGGAGGAAGACCTGCCGCGCCGCCTGGCTTCGACATACTCAGCCTGAACTTCAGGGCGGCGCGGCCCAACACCCTCCGCCGGTCGAAACCGGCCCCGATCCGGACTTGACAAAAAAGGGGGGGGGGTGGTATAATACTTGCAACTTGAGCAGTGGGGGAACACAATCCCCATCTCCATTGCCGGTACCTCTCTATTGGGCGGGGACCAATGACCGAATCAAAACCCGACGTTTTACTCCTGATGCTGATGTCCATCGTTGTCCTGTTGATGTAGGCTTTCGACCTCGGAGCGGCAAGGATGTTGACCTACTTCAAGGGCCGCTACAACCGATATGGCCCTCCCGACGGCCAGGGCTACACCCTCAACGAATACTTCACCTACCGCCTGGATGAGAAACACATCCTGCTCACCACCCGCCATCGCGCCTGGGTCATTCTCGATCCCCAGGAATACAGTCTATTCCTGCGCCACCGGGTCGAGGAGAGGCCGGAGTTGTACATGCCGCTGGAGGACCTGGGATTGATCCTGACCCCTCGCAACGCGAAGGACATCGCCACCATCCACTGCCAGCGCTACGCCTTTCTGCACCGGCCACCCTCGTTATTCATCATGGTGCCCACCAACCGCTGCAACATGGCCTGCGTCTACTGCCACGCCAGGACTGGTTCGGCCTCCCAAAAAAAGCTTGATATGACAGAAAAGGTGCTCTACAAGACCGTGGACTTCTTCTTCTCCGTTCCCCGCCAGGGCCGGAAGGAGATTCGGATCGAGTTCCAGGGGGGTGAGCCTCTGCTGCGCTATGACCTAGTCCAAAAAGCTATGGACTACACTATACAGCGGGCTGAGAACGAAGGGCTCGAGGCATCATTCAGACTCGTCTCCAACCTGACGCTGATGAGCGACGAGATCGCTGCCGATATCAAGGAACGGGGCAATATCAATCTGTCCTCGTCCCTCGATGGCCCACCGGTGGTGCACGACAGACAGCGAATCTACCCAGGCGGGCAGGGAACCTACCAGCACGTCGTGCGTTGGGCGAAGAAGCTCAAGCAGGAGTACGACATCACCGTGCCTTTCCTGCCCACATTCACCCGCAATGGGCTGGGACACGAGCGGGAGATCGTTGACGAGTACATCGAACGAGGAGTTAACTCTATCTATCTGCGTCCCGTGAACTACACCGGCCGGGCTTACGGGAGGAGCTATCAGGACGTTGGTCTCACCTCCAAGGAGGCCATCGCGGTATGGAAGATCATCCTGGACTACATCCTCGAGAAGAACAAAGCCGGGCAACCCTTCCGCGAGATGCAGACTGCTTACCTGCTGGGAAATATGCTGGTCCCTTATTTTGCTTACATGTGCCTGCGCCGGCCCTGCGGCTGCGCCGTCTCTCAGGTGACCGTCGGCCACGATGGTACGATCCACGGCTGCGACGGGGGGCGCAGCGTGGAGATGTTGAAACTGGGAAACGTGCTCACCGACACCTACGATGAGGTCTTCACGTCGGACACGGCGATGGCCCTGCGTACCCTGGCCGCCGAGACATTACCCGAATGCCGGACCTGTCCCTTCGGACCGTATTGTGGCTACTGCGTGGCACGGGGCATTAACCAGCACGGAGGTCCTATTCCTAACATCCCCCTCAACTTCGAATGTCAGATCTACAGGGAGATGATCCCCCACCTGTTCAGGAAACTCCTCAATCGTGAGGAGGCGGCCATTCTGAACAGTTGGGTGTAGAGGGACGCCCAGTTGCTGTCGAGAGAAGGAGGTGGTGCGTATCGAATGTTGAGATCTGGCACAAAACTTGCACAGAGAGGAGGTGAAACAGGATGAATGTGCCAAAGAAAGTGACCGACTTCATCAGACTTGATGCAGGCAACATCGGGCGCAAGTCGGCAGTGGTGACAGGGGCAGCGCTGGCAGCCAGTGTGTTGGGCATGGTGTTGACGACACCGCAGGCGGTTGAGGCAGGTCCTCACTGTGATTGCCACGGTGATCACACAAACCACATCCCTGAATGGTGCTACTACTACCACTTCAATCACCACTGGGACTAACATTTCTTGCTGA
>OMKS01004416.1_pt1 | contig 10606 bp, 6 predicted proteins | sample 1674721 | NCBI WGS metagenome assembly OMKS01 (sample SAMN06264996, study PRJEB25208) | sediment metagenome | isolation source: hot spring sediment | place: USA: California | collected 2014-09-02 | reverse complement strand
GAACCGTACCATGATGGAAGAGATGGTTTTACGCCGTCATCCCCCTTCATCGCGTTCTTGAAGTCGGCGAAGTTTATCACCCTCTCCTTCCCGGTCTTTATCGCCTCCTTCCAGGGGATTGATGCGGCGGCGTCAGCCAAAGACGCCAAGTCCGCGGAACTGAATCCTTCCGTCATGCGCGCAAGCCTTCCGAAGCTCAAAGTCTTGGAGTAAGGCCTCTTTTTCATGTGGATTTTAAGTATTGCCGCCCTGCTCTTTTTATCTGGCTCTCCGACGTAAATCGCCTTTCCGAAACGCCCGGGACGCCTGAGCGCCGCGTCAATATCCCATGGCGCGTTGGTCGCGCCAATAGCGAGCACTCCAGTATTGTCGTATTCGGCGCCGTCCAACTCCATCAGGAACTGGTTGATGGCGCGCTTTTCAAACGACTGGTCCATGCCTTCACGCTTTCCCGCAGTCCCGTCAATCTCGTCGAAGAATAGGATGCATGGCGTATTTTTCCTGGCGGTCTCGAACGCATTGTGCAAGTTTTTTTCAGTGTTTCCAGCATACATGTCGACTATGTCTGAGGCTGTGACTGATATGAAGTTTACTCCCTTCTCGCCTGCCGCGGCTTTTGCAATATATGTTTTCCCGCATCCTGGAGGCCCGTACATTATTACTCCGCCCCCCGCCTTTTTACCGTATCTTTTCGAAAGCTCGGGGTGGGCTATCGGGTTTAGGACATAGTCGTAAATCTTCTCCTTGATGTGTTCAAGCCCGGCAACATCCTTGAATGAAATGTTGGGGGGCTCCATCACCTTGAATTCTGTTAGGGTTGATTCCTCGCCACCGCCTCCTCCGCCCGATGGGGCTCCAGGCGTCATTGCGGGGGGCTGTCCGCCTGAAGCTAAAGTGGCGAGTTTTCCCTGCGCGACCTGTCTTTGAGTGTCTGCCTTCGAGTATCCCGGATCCACCTCAAGCGCCTTATTGTAGTCTTGGACCGCCCGGTTGTAGTCCTGCTTGTATTCATAGACGAGTCCGCGCGTGTAGTATGCTTCCGCAAGATGCGGATTCATCTCGACGACTTTCGCCAGGTCTTCAAGCGCCTTGTCGTACTGCTGCATTCTCGTGTATGCGAGCGCGCGGTTGAAGTATGTTTCCAGAAGGTCTGGGTTGAGTTCCAACGCCTTGTTGTAGAATTCGACGGATTTTTGAAATTCCCCTATCTTGTAGTAGTCGTTTGCGAGATTGTGGTATTCGTGCTCCAGGCTCAACTCCCCGAAGTCGTCGAAGTCAAAATCGTCGCCCATGACATATTATTGAGAAGGATTGATTTTAAATAATAGTATTTTAAACTGTTAGACACTATATTTAAGAAGTTGGTTTTTGGTGGTTAGATGGCTGATAAACTCTTTATCCCAGGACCTGTTGATGTAAGCCCTGATGTGTTGGAGCGGATGGCGTGCCCGATGATAGGCCACAGGAGCAAGGCTTACGCCGAACTGCATCACTCCACTGTTGAGCGCTTGAAAAAAGTGTTTTACACCGGTAATACTGTGTTTTTGGGGCCGTGTTCGAGCACCGGCTGGATGGAGGCCGCAGTCAGAAACTGTGTTTCTGAAAAAAGCCTTCACGTAGTCAACGGAGCATTCAGCAGCCGTTGGCATAAGATTGCTGAGCTTAACGGGAAGAATCCAGAAAAGATCGAGGTCGAGTGGGGCAGTGGAGCGAAGCCGGGGGATGTCGAGGAAAAACTGTCTTCAGGCGAGTTTGAAGCCTTGTTCGTCACCCACAATGAGACGAGCACTGGAGTCATGACTCCTCTTGAAGGGTTTGGCAAAGTTTGCAGGGACAATAACGTGCTTTTTTGCGTTGACGCTGTTTCGAGTGCCGGCGGCGTCAAGATTGACGTGGACGAGCTTGGAATCGACGTTTTGGTGACTGGAACACAGAAGGCGTTTGCCGTGCCTCCGGGTCTTGCGATGACTGTCTTGAGCGAGGCGGCATTGAAAAAGTCGGAGACCGTTAAAAACAGGGGGTTGTACTTTGACTACCAGGATTTTCTGAAGAAGGCGGTGAAAGACAATACCCCGTCAACCCCGCCCGTATCCCTGATTAACGCATTATGCTATCAGCTCGGCAAGATTCTTGACGAGGAGGGTCTGGAAAACAGGTATGCCAGGCACGCGAAGATGGCTGACTACACGAGGTCTTGGGTGAAAAAGCACTGGGAGATGCTTCCGCAAGACTGGTGCGCGTCCAATACGGTGACGTGCGCGAAAAACACTCGAAAGACGGACCTTGCAGAGCTTTCCAAAAAACTTTTGGAGAAAGGCTATCTCTTCTCGAACGGCTATGGCAAGCTTAAGGGCGATGCCTTCCGCGTCGCCCACATGGGGGACCGGACCATGGACGAGTTGAAAGAGTATCTTGAAACGATAGATGATATAGTCGGACTCTGAATCTCTTTTGGTCAAGGTTTTGCCGAGCGCAGCGAGGGAAAAGCTTGGCATCACATGGGGGGATCGGACTGTCAGGGAGTTGAAGGAATATCTTGACACGATCGGGGAAATAGTCGGGCTTTAAGATAGGAGTTATTCCCCACCTATTTTTTTTTGAATGTGTTCAGTGCGAATGCTGAGAGCGCGGAAAGTATCAGGACTATCCCAAGCAGTCTGAAAGTGTATTGGATTGAGGTTTTCGAGGCGATTATTCCCGCCAGAACCGGGCCTATCACGTATCCCAGGTCAAGGCTTGAGCCCCAGACGCCGACGAGCGCCCCCTTCCTGTTTTCTGGCGAGTGTCTTGCGAGCATGCCTTCAATCGCGGGCCAAGTCATCGCGATTCCCATTGAGGCTGTGAATGCGAAGGCGAACATTTCCAGCGGGCTTTTAGAGTATGCGAAAAGCCAGGTCATCACTCCTGCGATGAAGAATCCGGTGTATAAAATGTTTTTCCTCCCATATTTGTCTGCGAGGTATCCTGCCGGAGTCTCGAATAATATCAACGGTATTATGAATGCGGAGAGTATTATCCCGCCCCAGACTGGATTGTCCGTCACGGTAGTGTAGAATAATGGTTCAAGCATCCACGCCACTCCGTCGTACGTTGATACGAGGAGTGTTGAAAGTATTATGGGGAGTCCGTGGTTTGGGAGTCTTGAAAAGTCGCCGGCCTGTTTTAGGAAGAGTTTGTCTTCGAAAACCAGTTTTTTCAGCGACTCTCGGAGGCCGGATTTTCTCCTAGACTTTTTCAAAAGCATTGTTGTCGCTGCGAGCGCGCAAATGCATGCGAGAGCATATATCACCGCGAATATCGTCTGGCCTTTGGTGTTCATGAGATAGTATGCTATGCCGGCGAGCACGGGCCCTAACCCGAATCCTAACTGCGCGAAAGACATGCCAGCCCCCATGACGGTCGAAGACTCCCTGTCTTTCGCATGCTCCATTATGTAGGCTATGATGGGGTAGAATACCGTTGGATATAACATCCCTAAAAAAATCAGGAACAGTATGAGGGGCGTGGTTGTTTCCACAAAATGCATTGAGAGCGCGAGAAGCGTTAAGAGTATTAGTCCCACTGAAATTATTCTTTTTCGCCCCAACTGGTCTGCGAGCTCTCCGACGGCCGCGTCCACAAGTATTGCGGTCACGCCGGGTATCGCCAGAAGTATTCCGACAAGCGCGATGTTGTGGGTGATGGACTCGATTATTTGGGGCAGGAGAAACCACGCCGCCCCCGCGCCTATGCTGTAGAGCGTTATCACGATTCCGGCGTCGAATAAGAAGCCGTACCGGCGAAGCCTTCTGAGATACCTGATTGTAAAAACACCTCTGAAATTATTAACTGGCGGCGGATAAAAGCCGGCTTCCAAAACATTGTACCTGTTTTTCGGGGTTTTATTTTTATTCGGGATTTCCAATAATAGTGTCCTAGTGGTGGTTGGTTTGACTGAAGCATCTAGTTTAAAAAAGACTTGTCACATGTACCCTGACCGCGACACTTGCATTGGTGCGGGATGCGTCTGGTACGATGTTAAGACGAGGAGTTGTTTCATAGAATCCCCGTCAGTCCAGCCGCAGCGTTCATGGAAGCATGAGTCACGGCTTGAGCATGCCGGCAAAAGGCAGGCAGTCTACAACATAATACACAAGCTCAACAGCCTTGAGATCCGAAGGCTTCGGCAGGAGGCTGTTAAAGAGAGGATTACGCAAAGGGAGCTTAAGGAAATTCTCGGGGAGCTTGAGGAAAAGGGGCTGGTTTACGCTCCAAAACCCGGGTTCGTAAGCTGTGTCGACGACTAGGACAACCACTATCCTCGAGATTCAGTAATGTGTTTTTTTATCCATTCTTCAAGTCTAATATTACCTTAATCCTTCTCGCGCACGCGTCGATGAAATAGAGTGCGAGCGTCAAGATTGCGAGATAATGCCACAGGGGCGTTTTCTTTACCTCAATCCGTTCTGAAGTCCTCGCCATTCTTGAAACGACTTCTTCAACAAGACTTTCGATTTCATCGGGCGGATACACTCGTCCTCCGCCGGCAATCGCGAGCCTTTCAAGCGTCCGTTCGTCCGGATTCAACACGCTGTATTCCAAAGGATAGTTTACCGCCAACGCTCCCGCGTCCGAGCTTTCATCGCATTCGGCTTTGACGTGCACAAGGCCCGTTAAAGTCGGGGTGAACGCGATGCTATACTGGTTAAAACCCAACTGCCGGACTTTACCCTCTATTATCACATTATTGCTTTGAGCGAGCAGTATTTTAGGCCTGCATTTAGCCTGCACGTAAAACTCGACTTCAAGACCTTGCGTCCCGTCCACCGGCTCGATTATTATTTCTTTATCCTTTTCAAGCCCTCCGATAACCCAGTTGCCGGTTCTTGCGGCAAGAGTATTGTCTTTGGAATAAAGGCCCGGCGCCCATTCCGCCCCGTTGTCTGTCGTCAACGCCGCGATTCTTCCAAGCCCGAAACGCCATATCGAAAGTATGGGCGCGCCGCCCTGCGTTGTTACGAGCGTCCTCGCCGCGTTCTTGCGGTATACTGTATTCAACTTGTCCACTTCAAGACTGCTTACGTCGAGGTTTTGCGTGATGTAGTGGGCGTAGTCGCGTACCGCAAGCCTGTTGCCGGCGTTCGCGTCATACTTCTCATCAAACTCCATCCTAAGCCTTTCAGTGTCTTGCGGTAGGTAGTATGCGCCCCCGGAACGGAGGGCGGCCTCCATCATGAACCGTTTGTCCGCGTCGTATCCTATGCCGACGAGATAGAGTGAAATGCCTTTTTCAGGGAATGTTTCGACGAGATAATTCACTTTCCCCCTGTCAGACATGCTAGTGACTCCGTCAGAGAGCAGTATCATTATCCTGTCCATGTTGGCGTTTTGGAGCATGCTCACACCCATCTCAAGCGCAGGGTATATTGCCGTGCCGCCGTTTTCGACAAGCCTCCTCACCTTTGACTCCAATTCAACTCTTTTTCCTCCAAGCTGGCTTAGTGGAGACACTAGGTAGGCCTCCTCCCTGAACGCTATTACCCCCACGCTATCATTGTCGTTCAGGTCGCTTAGCATTCGGAGAAGAACGGCTTTTTCAATGTCTATCTTCGAGTCGCCCTTCCCGTATTCCGTGCTTTTTGAAATGTCTATCAAAAAGATTACTGCGAGCGGGTTTCTCTTTTCCTTGGGCTCGGTGCTTGAGGTGACTGGGAGTAGCGTTTCGAAATGGGTGTTGGAGTAGTTTCCATAATCGTAGGCGTTTTTTCCGCCGACGACAAGCATTCCGCCCCCGTCCAAAAGATAGTTTTTCAAGACATTCGTCTTTTGGTTTAAAGCATCTATCGGCTGGTTGTCGAATACGATGGCGGAGTATCGTTGGAAGTTTGAGGGGAGCGTGCCTGAAACGTCAACCTGGTATATCCTGTCGAACACGTTCGCAATGGGCGAATTGCGTTTTTCTGTGACAAGAAGTATGCGCGGAGTCTCAACGACTTCAACAGACTTGTAGAACCTGTTGTTGAACGCTATATTGTCGTCGGATTCAGGCAGGATTTCGACCCTAACCTCGTGGACTCCGATAGAATCAAGCTTTAGTGTAAACTCGTGGCTTGTTATCCTAGACGTCTGCCGGACTACCTTATCGAATTTTTTATGGCCGTCAACGTATATCAGAAGGCTCGCCTTGTCGGTCTTGTTTCCAGTGTATCCTACGTCGACATAAAGCGTGAATTCCGTTCCCTTTCCCACCTTCTGCTCGCAATAAACCCTGCTGACATACCAGTCCGCCCTTGAAAGCGCGGGCTTCACGACGTAAAGCGATGCGTTGGTCTTTCTGAATGCTTCGACAACGTCTATCGGAAGTCTGCCAGCATTATTGTTTCCGTCGCTAATGAGGATTACTGCGCCAGGCTGGCCGTTGAATTCCGCGAAAGACGAGTATAGGTTGTCGCCAATCCTTGACATGTTCACGTCAATGAATGTTTTATAGTCCACATATCCCGCAAGGCTTTTGTTCCCTATGCTTGCGGCCGCCGCCGAAACTATCTTCTGCCCGAGACCCAGGGTGTCGTAAACGTTCATGCTCTCTGAAGTGTCCTGTAAGACGGTTATCGGGGGCAGGGCGCCAACCTCGCGGGTTGATTCAAGCTGGACGGGCCCCGCAATGGCTGCGGCAATCAGCAAAACGATTAAAATCCTGGTTGAATAGAATATTACCCTCCGTCTGTCCGCCCTCTCTGCGAGGGCCCGGTATAACAGTATTCCAAACACCGGCGCCGCGAAAACGGCGTACACTGGGGTTTCAAACCCGACGTTCATTCCCGTGAAAAACCCGGATAACGCTGACAAGTCCATCCTAAACCAGGCCCCTCCTGACGTAGAGGGATACGTCAAGTATTATGAACGCTAGTACTACCGTCAAAAGAATATTTTGAAAATGGAATTCCCTGGAAACCATCGCGCTCCCGGCGAAAAATCCGTCCGCATCCATGAGTAAATCTATTTGCCCGCCAGTAATGTTTGATTCCGCAAGGTCTATGAGGCTGACGCCAGCAGAACCGTGCGGGAGGGAGTAAAAGCCGGCTTCATCGAGAATAATCCTTGACGAGTTAATCCAGACTCCTGAGGGGGTTCCAACATACTGGGGTGAAGACAATAACAGCAGGCTTCCCGACGGGTAATTGTAGGTTTCGCCCGCCTCCCGGCCAGTCTTCAAGTATTCGAGAAGCTGGCTCCAAAATATCGGGTAGCTTGAAGAATAATAAAAGTTGCTGAACTCGGGCTCCTGATTCAATCCCATGAAAACTGCATATCCCTCGCCGTCCCGTCTTATGTAGTTCAACGGCATCCCGTCGGCCGTCATCAGGGGGGTGTGGTCTTTAGTCACGTTCGGCAGAAAATATTTTTCAACCAGCACGTTGTCTAAAGTCAGGTCTTTGACGCTCGGATGTCCTTGAACCACTCTGACGTTACTCGCCTTTTCACGGTATTCAAGCCATGAGAGTCCGAGCATGTTCCAAAAATTCGGGGAATCAACGGCCCAAATCCGGTCTCCCGCAACCGCGATGAACGCTCCCCCCTCCTGAACGTGAGACTGTATGTCGCGGAATGTTCCGGGGAGTATGAGTGAAGGTTCGACTTCCCCCAGTATCACTACGTCAAACTCGTAGGGTTTTGGTATGATTGGCGGTACTTGGACTGTCAGGTCGACGTCTGGCATGCTCTGTAGCATAAGCTTCAGAAACTTGTTTGAGTCTTCAGCGCCCAAAAGCAGTATCTTCTGCTTTTTCTGGGCCGGCACGAAAAGATAGACATTGTCGTCGACGGGCAGCGACCCGCCGTCTTCAAGAGAGACTGTAAGCTTTCTGTCCACTCCAGCCGACGGGATATTGAATTCTATGAAAGTGCTCCCCCCGCCCGGACAGACGGCGTTTTTAGAATCTATTACATTGCCGTTCTGCCGTATCCTGACAGCGCATTCACGAGTTCCCCCGAAGTTTGCGGCCGCAACGGATATGAAAACGCTGCCGTCAAGGAGGTTGTGTTCGAGTACTGACTCGGTCAAGCCAATGTTCTCCCCTCCCCCCGACACTTTTACCCATTCTGTCGTGAAGCCCGCATGTTTTAATATGGAGTTTGAGGCTTCGATTCCTGAAACATCATTGAAGTCCGATATCACATAGACGCTGTTTCCAAGCTCGTCGGACTTGAAGTCCACCGCAAGGCTTATCGCGTCGTTCAGAGAGCTTGAGGCGTCTGACGCCGAAAGTTTTTTCAAGACTTGTCTTGCGGTTTCGGGAGAAGACCGGCTTAAAGCGAGCGCGGGAGTATTCGCGGCAAGTATTATCGACGCCTTGGAGTCTGGCGTCGACTTTGAAAGTATTTCATCGGCTATTGCGACCGACCTTGCGAAACGCGTCGGATGAACGTCTGAAGCCTTCATGCTGGCTGACGCATCCAATACTATGACGATATTCTCGTCTTCAATCCCCGGCACCCTAAGTATTGCGTAGGGCATTGCAAGTGCGGCGGAAATCAACAGTATGACCAGGATTTGGAGTAGCAGGAGGGGGTCTTTCACAATGCGCTCCAGAAAATTCCTGAACCTGCTTTTCCTCAACAGCATTTCGATGAACATTACGGAGGGAAACCGGACTTTCTTTGGTTTGGGCTTTAGGATGTAGAGGATTATGAGCGGCAGTGTCAGAAGTAAAAAAGCCAGCATGCCTGCTTGCCCCAGCCCGACGCCCGAGAGTTCAGTCGCCACGCTTTATACCCCCCATCAACTCTATGAACACGTCTATCAACGGTTTTTGCGTGTTGACTGTTATGAATTCCGCGCCGAAGTCGTTTGCAAGCTCTTGAACCGAGCGGGTGTGGCTCTTAATCCGTTCACCATACTCCTTCTTGAATCCCGGACTAATGTATGTGCGCTTCACCTCGTCAGTCTCCATGTCCTCGAAGTTCACGTCCATCCTCCAGCCTAAATCAGTCTCCCACGGGTCGAGGACTTGTATTAGCGTAAGTTCAAGGCTCCTCCTTGAAAGCCGGTGTACCCCCTCTTTTATAGACGGCAGGTCTTCTAGAAAGTCGGAGAGGACGATTACGTACGACTTGGATTTTATGAGCTTGTTGTATTGCGTTGCGGAGACGCCCATGTTGGTTCTTCCGGAAAGCTCCATATTGTTCAAGAGCCTGATTGTGTCATACAAATGCTTCTTGCTCTTCCTTGCGTCCGTCACAGTCTTCACGCTGTCGGAGTAGAGCCCGCACGCATACTTCTCCTCGTTTTCAACCGCGAGAAAAGCGAATCCGGCGGCGATTGTCGCGGCATAATCAAACTTCCTCATCCCCCCGGTAGTAAAATCCATGCTCGCGGAACTGTCGACGAGAAGATGCATTATGAGGTCGCGCTCCTCCATGAAACGCTTTATGTAGAGTTTTTCAGTCCGGGCATAGAGGTTCCAGTCGATAAGTCGGATGTCGTCTCCGGGTATATACTCGCGGTAGTCTACAACCTCAATGCCTTTCCCCTGCATTATGGACGGACGGCCTCCAGCATAAAGCGTTGATACTTTCTTTCGCAAGAGAAAATTCAGTTGCTTAAGCTCGTCGAGAAAGGCCGGGTCAATCACTTCGCCACCTCCGCCACCATTGGCGTTCGGCCGGCTCTGCCCCGCCTGAATTTTCAGGCGCCCTCATCTATACCTCCCCTAAAATTTCTTGGATGACGTCGTCTGTCGTCAAGCCCTTGCGCTCGCTTTCAAAACTAAGTATCAGCCTGTGCCTCAATACCGGATACGCCATCTCCTCAACATCCTTTTTGCTGACATAGTTTCTGCCTGAAATCAGGGCGTTCGCCTTGGCGGCCAAAACAAGCCCGATGCTCGCCCTCGGAGAAGCCCCGTAATCCAGGTGTTCTGCGGCGCTCCCCCCCGATTTCGGCCTAGTATTGAAGACTATGTTCAGGGCGTGCTTTCTGATGTCCTGGCTTATCGGCATGAGTCTTGTGAGCTTTTGTATCGCCATAAGGTTTTTCATGGCTATCAGACTAGTCCTCGAATCAACTTCCCCCCCGCCACTCCAAAGCGGCGTCAGACATGAACTGGGGGGTTCGGCCTTCGCATACATCTCCACAATCTCCTCCTCCTCTTCCGGAGTCGGGTAGTCGACAAGAATCTTGAGGAGGAACCTGTCGACCTGCGCTTCCGGAAGCGGGTATGTCCCCTCCATTTCTATTGGGTTTTGGGTCGCCAAAACCATGAACGGTTTTTCAAGAGGGTATGTTTTTCCGCCTGACGTAACCTGCCTCTCCTGCATGGCCTCCAAAAGCGCGGACTGGGTTTTAGGGGTGGCACGGTTTATCTCGTCTGCCAAAAGCATGTTCGTGAAAACCGGGCCGTGGACGAACCTGAATGATTTCGAGCCCTCCTGCTCGTCGATAATGTATGTTCCAGTGATGTCTGACGGCATGAGGTCTGGAGTGCATTGTATCCTGTTGAACTTCAATCCCAAAACACAGGATAAGCTATTTACAAGGAGTGTTTTCGCAAGACCCGGGAAACCCTCCAAAAGCGCGTGGTTGTCTGCGAAAAGAGATATCAAACCCTGGCCCAAAACATAGTCT
>OMKS01004415.1_pt1 | contig 10607 bp, 7 predicted proteins | sample 1674721 | NCBI WGS metagenome assembly OMKS01 (sample SAMN06264996, study PRJEB25208) | sediment metagenome | isolation source: hot spring sediment | place: USA: California | collected 2014-09-02 | reverse complement strand
CTCGGAGATGTGTATAAGAGACAGATAAAAATTTGTTCGATATTCCTTCTCGCGGGGATTTTCCTCGCGTCTGCGGCGCTTCTTGCGGGCGAGTGGTCAACGACTGGCTACGGTTCGGGCGTGGGTTGCACGGAAGTCATCATCCCTGCGGGCGCGCGGAATGTCACATGGAGAATGACCATCACCGACGACGACGATAATTACGACCTCTATGTCTATTTCCCGACGCGCACCGACTGCTCGACTTGGGACTGTCGCCCCGCTCGAAGTAGCGGCTGGACCGAGACATGCGGGCCGTATAATCCATTTGACTACGACCCGTCATCGACATGCGGCGATCCGGATCAGGTTTGGCGCTTTAAAGTCGAGGAGGTTGGATATTGCTACGGCAGATGGAACCTTTACGTCACATGGACGGACTGTAATGTCGGCAACGACTGCTCGACGCCTAATGTGGTGAATCTTCCCGCTGATTTGGCATATCTCGACAGAAACCAATGGACGACCGGCAGGAGCAATAATTACAGCACCACCTGCCTCGGCACTTATGACGCGGGCGAGGATATCATGTATCGCCTCAATGTCAACAGAGAAATGATCATAGACATCACGCTCGACCCGAAGACGACCGCGGGAACGGCATTTGCGCTGGCAAACACCTGTCCCCCCGGCGGCACCTGCATCGCCCAGAGCACGAATTCCTCGGCAAGCCCGCACAGCGTGACGGAAATCTCACTATCCACCGGAACTTATTACCTGATGGTGGATTCCGACGGCGGAAGCATTCCCGACTTCGACCTTCTGATTACCGCCCCCAGCGACTGCGACAGGCCGGCGGAAGTGATAACAGTGAATGAGGCCGCGTTGCCCATTACTCTCACTCAACAGTTCACCTGCGGAAGGGTGAACAACTATACCAGCAGTTGTCTTGGTTCTTTCGATGGGGGAGAGGACATCATATTCGAGGTTCACGTGACGGAGACGGTGTTTGTCGATATTTTGCTCGGTAACATGCTTTTCCCATTTGGCACGGCTATCCTAATCGATGATGAATGCCCCCCGACCGGCGACTGTCTATATTATAGTAGAAGCATGAATCCTTTCAGCATTATTTTGCCGTATGGGATTTACGACGCCACTCTCGAGCCGGGAACATATTACATTATGGTCGATGTCAATCCCGACTTCAGCGATTGCATCGAAAGTTTCTCTCTTACGATACAACAGGCCGAAGGCGGAGCGAACTGCGACAAGCCCTATCTGGTGATGCTTCCGGGGGAACTGCCTTACAGCACGCCCGAGCCGTCGCTTTTGCCGTATCGCCCGCCGCGTAGCACGGAGAACAAGGGCAACAATTACTCATCGACCTGCCTCGGCGACTACGATGGTGGCAACGATGTGATTTACATGCTCGATGTTTACTCCGATATTGTTGTTGACATCGAACTCGAACCGATGAACGATTTTCTCTATCCCTTTCTTGTAAGGGGTAGCGGTATGGTTCTGCATACATCTTGTCCTGCGCCGTCCTCGGGGTGTCTTTCAATGAACACACGAAGCGGTTCAGGGACTCATAGTATGACGGGAGTGTATCTCCGCGCCGAGGACAGCCCATACTATTTGATGCTCGACAGCAGACCCGACGGCTGTTTCTTTGGAGTTTGCTTGTTCATGGACTATCACTATGTCCTTCGCATCACGGAGAACTTGACGCCGCCGAACCCTCCTAATCCAAACGCATCGAGCGAGCCATGCGGGCCGCAAATCCTCACCCGCTCGGGCACTCCTTATGACGGCATAGTTTGGTATTGGCAGGGAACATCCTGCGGGACGCGGACAGACCTCGGTAGCGGCGAGACCTTCACTGCGGGGTCATCGGGAACATACTATATCCGCGCATACAATACGGCCTCCGGCGAATGGTCGGACGCCTGCGGAAGCGTGACCGTCACGGTGAATCCATGGTTGCCCGTCAGCGTCACCATAACAGCCGACCCGGACTCGGCAATATGTGTAGGCGAAAGCGCTACATTTACCGCAAGCCCTGTCAATCCGGGGAGTTCGCCGAGTTATCAATGGCGCAAAAACGGCGTCGATGTCGGCGATGACAGTCCCACATACACCGATCCTGCGCTCGAAGACGGCGACGAGATAGTCTGCATTTTGACTTCGAGCGAGCCTTGTGCGACAGATAATCCTGCGACATCGAACCTCATTACGGTGAGAATTTACAACGATGCGCCCGTCGGCGTGTGGACGGGGTATGCAGACTTCAATTGGACGAATCCCCTCAACTGGGGGCAATGCACCCCGCCGACGGCGACTACCGACGCGATTATCCCATCGAGACCTCTCTACGCTCGCTTCCCCATTGTTGACACCGACGACGGGACATGTGTGTGCAAGAACATCATCCTCGATGGCACGCTCAATGGCGATGTCGGCAATCTTCACGTCTATGGCGAGTGGATCAACAACGGCACTTTCAATTGCGGCACGGGCACGATTACGTTTATCGGCACTGGCGAGCCGGCAATCGGCGGGAGAATGGATACCGAATTCTACTATATCGTCGCGAAAAACATTGCCGAGCCGATAGACCTTCGCAGAGACGCAGGCGCAGATGAGATAGACTTACGCCAGCTCGGCGGCGAGGGCATTGACCTGCGCGGCGGCGAGGAAATCGACCTCAGATAAGCTTTTGAAAGGAGTTTTAATATGACAGTCAAGAGAGAACAAAAGCCACTCATAGAGGGCGCACAAGTCCACAATTTGGCCGAACTCGTGGATTACAACGAATCGGCGATAGTCAGCCGGACGATTGCCGAGAAAGAGTCCGGCACGGTGACGGTTTTAGCGTTCGACGAGGGGCAGAGCCTTAGCGAACACACCGCGCCTTTCGATGCGCTCGTCCAAGTCCTCGACGGCGAGGGCGAATTCATTATCGGCGGAAAAGCTAATAACGTCGGCGCGGGACAGATTATCCTCATGCCTGCGGACATTCCGCATGCCGTCCGCGCAACATCGCGCTTCAAAATGCTCCTCACTATGTTGAAGAAATAGCGGTTCCGCGCACCAATTAACTAAAACTCCGCCCGAACCCCGAAGCTCGGCAAGAACGGAAGCATATAAGAGTCGTCCGGATCGGAGTCGCCAACCGAAGGATAGTCCCACTGCCTGTATAGCACATTCTTGCGGTTGTAAATGTTCAGTATCTGAAGATACGGCATGAGCTTCCATCTGCCGTCGTGCGCGACCCAATTCACCCCCAAGTCCAACCGATGATAGTCCGGCAGTCTGGCGTTGTGGCGACTGCCGTCCCAAATCGGATAGAAGTAGCGATACCAAGGGTCAGAAAGCTCCTCGAACCCCACCGGCTCGGTGGTAGGCTGGCCGGTGCCGTAGTTGAATCCCGCCGAGAGCGTCAATCGCTCTGAAGGCTCGTATGCGAGGTGAAGCTTGAGCGTGTGGAGGCGGTCGTATTTCGGCGGGTATGACTTGCCGTTGTTAAGCTCGGGCATTGTTCGGCGGGTCCATCCGAGTGCGTATCCCGCCCATCCGGCGAAACGGCCTACCTTGCCCTCCATCGCAACATCGAATCCCGACGCCCAACCCTTGCCGACATGAAATCGGGCGCGCAGGTTGCCTTCAGAGTCGAAGTCAATTTCCTCGCGCGACTCGAGAAGATTATCCATTCGCTTGAAATATGCATTCGCGGAGATATGCGGGGCGAAGCGGTCAGTCTCGATTCCTACCACAAAGTGGTCGGAGACGGCGGGTTTTATGTTTTCGTCTATCGGCACCCAGCTGTCGAAAACAGCTATTCCCATGTCTTCCAAGGGATTAACAAGATGGATGTATTGATAATATCTTCCGTAAGCCATGCGAAGAGTCGTCGATTCATCCAGAAGGCGCTGGGCGGAGAGCCTCGGGCCTACGCGGAGATAGTTGCCGTTCGTGGCGAACTCCATGCGGAGGCCGCTTTGCACTTTCCATAGAACGTTCGGGCTGAACTCGTCCTGCGCGTATAGCGCAATCAGCGATGCGCCCGTGTTCTTGTCTGAGACGAATTCGCGGGCGCGGACGCCTTCCTCGAACTCCGTCACGCGAAAGTAGTTCTTGACCTCGCGCCACTTGAGCATTCCGCCGAAAGTCAGGAAATGCTTGTCCGTGTAAGCGTATGACATGTCGCTTTTTAGCGTCATATCGCCGATTCGGTCTGTCAGCTCCATTTCATCGCCGTCGGCGGAGAGTTTGGTGCGGAACATGCTTCCCGCGAGCACGAAGTGCCCGAACAGCCTCTCGTTGAAAATGCGAGTCCACTGCGTGCTGAAAGTGAGATTGCCCCATCGATACTCGAAATCGTCGCCCTCGTCATCACGGGCGAGCGTGTCTCCGTCCATCGGCTCGGGCGGGTCGTTCTCGATAGCGAACACATCGTCGCCGCCATAGAAGCTGAAAGACAGCTTGTCGCGGTCGCTCAAATCGCGGTTGACTTTGCCTTGAAAGTCATAAAAATAATACGGTATATGCTCGTCCATTATGCCGTTGCGTTCCATCATAGCCGTCGCGAGGTCAATCCACGTCCGCCTTCCGGCGACCATCCAACTGCCCTTGTGCATCGGCCCTTCGAGGAAGAGTTTGCCGGAAAGTAGCGACAGCTCGGCGTTTCCGTGGAATTCTCTGCGATTGCCGTCCTTGTTAGTCACCTCGAGCACCGAACCGAGCCGTCCGCCCCACTTCGCGGGATATCCGCCTTTGACGAGGTTCACCTCGCGCACCGCATCGACGATAAATGTGCTGAAAAAGCCCATCAGATGCGTCGGGTTATATACCTCGATGTTGTCGAGCAGAACGAGATTGTCGCTGGGCGAGCCGCCCCAGATGTATAGTCCGCTAGAGTAGTCGGAGATTGAGTTCACACCGGGGAGCATCTGCAGTGTTCGGAATAGGTCTGGCTCGACAAGCCCCGGAGCATGGCGGATGAGGTCGCTTTTGATAACCATATGTCCGACATAGGGGTCCATCATTCCGCCGACGCGCCTTGCGCGGATCACGACTTCCTCGCCCACAATGGCCTCCGGCTCGAGTTCGACATCGAGGCGGATATGTTCGCCGCGACAGACGATTTGCCTCTTGACGGTGGAATAGCCGACGGCGGAGATTGCCAACGAATATGGCCCTCCCGCTGGCAGAGCGGTAATCGTGTAATATCCGTGGATATTCGCGGCTGAACCGAACGGCTCGCCTTCGACTTTGACATTCGCGCCGGCGATGGCCTCACCGGTCGAGGCATCGCGGACATAGCCGGAGACTATGCACCTTTGGGCAAACAGCGCAGAAGTCGCGAGGATAACGACAAGGAAGCAGTATTTCAGTTTCATCGGCAAACCACCGGAGTAAAAGATAATAATCGTCGCTATCAATAAACGATAGTTATGGTGATTGTCGTGTCGCCATCGATGGAAAACGCGCATTCATCGAAAGACGGCGCGGAGAGCTTCGGCCTCGCGTCGTTGGAGAAGCCATAGCCCTCGCGGGGAATTCCCAGAAAGTTCTTGTTGAACTTTCCATCGGCGTTCTCGTCGTGGTAAAACGCTATGGCGTATTCGCCTTGCGGAAGGCCCTCGAACTCCATGATGACATGAGTCGAATCGACCTCGACGCGGGCTTTCGCAAAATCCTCATCCTCTTTTGGGAAGCCGTCGGGATTATCGTATAGGCCAAGCTCAATATAGCCTTTTTTGCTCCGAAGACCAGCAATTTCGACGGTGAGCGTCCATGTTTCGGCAATCGCGGCCCCAGCGAGCAGAAAAGCCAATACAGCGAAAAACTTTCTCATTGCGCCTCGACCCACGCAATCGCTTTGTCGATGCGCGCGAGCACGCGGTCTTTGCCGAGAAGCTCGAGCATTTCGAACAGCCCCGGGCCGGCGGTAACTCCGCTGGCCGCAAGGCGAACGGGATGGATAATCTTCCCTGCACCGACTTCGAGCGCATCCGCCGTCCCGCGCACCGCAGATTCGAGCGCAGTTAGCGAGAAGTCGCAATTCGCCAGAGCATCCCGAACCATCCGCAGGCGAGATAGAATGTCGTCGCCTCTGAAACTTTTCTTGACATCCGCCGGGTCGAAGCCGTCAAAATCCTCGAAGAAGAAGCCCGCTTTCTCGCGAAGCTCTGTCAGGCGGTTCATGCGCTCCTTCATCAGTTCGACTACGGACTCGACGTAATCCTCTCCCCACGGCTCCCAATTGCCGTCAATCCAGCCCCATTCGGCCATGAAGGGTTTCAGGCGCGAAGTCAGCTCGCCGGTGTCCATCGCGCGGATATATGCGCCGTTCATCCAGTCCAGCTTTTCGATGTCGAAAACGCCCGCGGATGTGTTAATGCGTTCGACGGAGAATTTTTCGACAAGCTCCTCGCGCGGGAGAATTTCCTCGTCGTCGCCGGGGTTCCAACCGATGAGCGCGAGGAAGTTGAACAGTGCCTCCGGCAGATAGCCCATGTTCTTGTATTCCAAGACGTTAGTCGCGCCGTGCCGCTTGGAGAGCTTCTTCTTGTCCGGCCCGAGAATAACCGGCACATGCACGAATTTCGGCGGCTCGGCACCGATTGCCTCATAAATAAGCTGGTGCTTCGGCGCGGAGGGAATCCACTCCTCGCCACGGAGGACGTGGGAAATCGCCATGTGGTGGTCATCTATGCAACAGGCGAAGTGATATGTCGGGAAGCCGTCGCGTTTGATGAGCACCAAATCGTCGAGCGTCGCGTTCTCGACTGTGATGTCCCCGCGAAGCTCGTCGTGAAATGTCGTCGTGCCGCCTTCGGGGATTTTGAAGCGGAGGACGTGTTTGCCGTCGCCGGGGGAGCCTTCGAGGGCGAGTTCTCTGCAGAGGTTATCGTATCGAATGTCCTGTTTGGCGGCCTCCTGCGAGGCGCGGAGTTCGTCCAGCCGCTCGGCGGAGCAGTCGCACCAGTATGCTTTCCCGCTCTCGACGAGGTAGTCCGCGTATCGGTGATATAGCGAAAGTCGTTTGCTCTGAAAATACGGCCCGTGGTCGCCGCCAATCTGCCCCGGCCCCTCGTCGATGTCCATGCCGAGCCATTTCAGCGCGCCGATAATCTCCTCCACCGCGCCCTCGACATAGCGCGACCGGTCGGTGTCCTCGATGCGAAGTATAAATTGCCCGTGATAATGCCTCGCCAAGAGCCAATCGAAAATCGCCGTGCGGATGACGCCCACATGCGGAAGCCCCGTCGGCGAGGGCGCGAATCTAACGCGAATTGCCATAATATCCTCCAGTTCGTTTGCCCGTAAATATATATTCTTTCGCGGCGAATGTCAAACGCATCATTCGTTTTAAGCGCGTAAAAAATTCAATATATTGCTCGTGGATGTGGGAATTATCAGATTTTTTTCATATTTTGCTTGAAAAATGCAAATCTATCCATATAATATATCAAACTTGTCCTAATGGACTTGTTCCACTCCATTCATAAGCATAATCAGAAACTGCCTACTATCTCTAATCATAGTGATTGGTTTTCAGTATCGAGAGGTGTAAAAAAGATGTTAAGATGGTTAGAAGAGCAAAAATATTCGATTAGCACTCCGGAGCAACTCGCGGATAAGATAGACATCTCGGGCAAAGAACTTGCCCAGTTGCAAAAAGTCTGCTCGCGCTTCCGAATGCAAATAACGCCGTATTATCTCGACCTTATCGACTTCGACGACCCGAAAGACCCGCTTCGCAAGATGGCCGTGCCGGACATCCGCGAGCTGAGATTCCGTAAAGGCGAGCTTGCCGACCCAATAGGCGACACGAACGAAGACCTCGACAATCAGCCTGTGAAGGCGATTACCCACAGATATGAGGACAGGGTTTTACTCTATCCTACTCCGGAATGCGGCGGCTATTGTCGATATTGCTTTCGAAGGCGGCTAGCCGGCAAAGAGGATTTTCAGCTGACGAAAAAGCAACTCGATAAGGCGTTGGATTACATAGAGAAACACAACGAAATCCACGAGGTCATACTCACCGGTGGCGACCCGCTCATGCTCATCGACGAGAAAGTCTTCGCGATTTTGGATAGGCTGAAGGCTATGGAACATGTTTGGACGATCCGAATTCACACGCGAATGCCGGTATGGAATCCGTATCGCATTACGGACGAGCTGGCCGAGGGACTCAAACGCTTTAATCCCGTATGGATTGTCACCCACTTCAATCATCCGCGGGAACTATCGGACATCGCAGTCGAACATATCGCGAAACTTGTCGATAACGGCATTCCCGTTCTCAATCAAGGCGTGCTACTCAAGGGCGTGAACGATGACATCGAGACACAGCGCGAGCTTAACTGGGCGCTCGTCCGCGCTCGGGTGAAACCATATTACATGCACCATCTCGACAAGGCGCAGGGGATTTCTCATTTCCGTGCAAGCATAAAGCGCGGTATGAATATTCTTCGCGAGCTTCGAGGGACAATTCCCGGATACTGCATTCCGCACTTCATCCTCGATATCCCCGGCGGATACGGCAAAATTCCCATGCAATATCATTATCTCAACTCAAACGGCAATGGCGGCATCATTGTAGAGACGCCGTTCAATGAATTGCGCAAATATGAGGACGGCGTTGATCAAAAGGCGGGGGAGGCGCGCGATTTGGACGAAATGAAGCCGCTCGAACTTTACCCTGAAGAAATCATGGAAAAGATTGGTGGAAATGGTGATTCATAAAGAGAAGAACGGCATTGTGGCGCGTGAGGCCAAGCTCGACTCGCCCGAGGCACTGCATAACTATATTGACGACTTAAACCGATTTATGGGCGAGTTCCGCGACCCGTCCGATGAAGTTATCGAGGCGATTTGCGTCGCCGGCAATGGCGGCTGGCGCATCGAGGCCGTCGATGGCGAAGGCATTAGGCTCGGCGTTCTTGTTATCACGCCGACCCCGTTCGAAAAATTTCAGCCGGCGTATCACCTTGCATATATTGCAACAGCCCCGGAAGCACGAGGCCGAGGCGTGGGCAAGCTCTTACTGGAAACATCGGCAGAAATCACATCGGGGAAGATAGCCCTTCATGTGGGCGTGGACAACCGCTATGCCATCGAGTTTTACGAGCGCATGGGCTGGACGGGCAAGTATCTTCGGATGATGCCGTAAATTCGCCAATGACGATAGTCGCGCCTGCGGAGGCCATATGCAATTGGCTTTACCCGGGAGAGGTTAACAGGCCGAAGCCCCAACGCAAATTGTATCCCATGTAAATCGAGCGCGACCAACGGGAGCGCCTGCGGAGGCCATATGCAATTGGCTTTACTCGGGAGAGGTTAACAGGCCGAAGCCCAATAAAAAATGCCGGAGGCCGGACTTGAACCGGCACGATGCGAACATCGAGGGATTTTAAGTCCCTTGCGTCTGCCTATTCCGCCACTCCGGCAATGCTTGTTCTATCTACCTTTGATGCGACCCTCTATCTTTTGAAGAATGGTCATGTGCCATATTTGTGCCTTTTCGATGAATTCTGTTACAGTAGTTGTTCATGGCCTCAACAACGTAGTCCTGTGCTAAATGAGCATAGCGCATCGTCATCTGTATCGTGCTGTGTCCCAATATCTGTTGAACTACTTGAATAGGCGCACCGCTCATAACTAAATGCGAAGCGAATGTGTGCCGCAGGTCGTGGAAATGGAAATCACTAATCTCGGCTTCCTTCAAGGCTTTCGCAAAAAGATATCTGATGTCCTTAATGGGCTTCCCGTCTCTTAAATAAACTCGACTTTTTTGATTCTGGCTTCCTCGAATAATTGACACGAGTGTCTCTTTAAGCGCAAGGTTAATCGGGATCATCCGTATTTTACCACTTTTTGTTTTCTTGAGTGTAATAATACCGTTGTCGAGATCAACTGCCTGCCACTCAAGCTCAAGGATCTCGGTGTAGCGCATGCCCGTATTCAGTGCAGTCATAATAATATCGCGTAAATACCCATCTGAAACATCAAGCAATCTGTCAATCTCGTCGAGCGACAAATATCTCAATCTGCCGGGGGGTTCTTTTAGCTTCTTAACGCCCTTTAACGGGTTCTCATGGATTACGCCCGTTTGGATTGCAACAGTAAACATATGAAAAAGGCAAGAAAGCTCACGATTTATTGATATTGATGATACTACTTTTCGGCGTTCTATTTTATACTTCTCTATTTGATCGGGCTTAATTTCACCTAAAAGAAAATCTCCAAAGGCTTTTGTAAGATTCTTAATGTTCGTGATGTCGCGCTTGTATGAACCTTCGGCCTTATTATTTTTTGAATAGGAAAGGTATTGCTCTGCATAATCCTTGAAAAGAACAGCTTCGTTTTGGAATATGCCGAGGTTTTCTTCCCTCGATATACGCAGTTGAATGTCATTTAAACACATCTGGGCTATCTTCTTATTTGGTCCAATAGCCTTTCTTGTTCTCTTGCCTTTGTAAACATAATCTACATACCATATATTTTTCCTTTTGTAAATACGCATAACAATCCTTTATTTTAATTTTAATTTGCGAAAAGTCAAGGGCGAAATTCCGTCTCCTTGTTCGGTAAATGTGCATGCTAAACAC
>OMKS01004414.1_pt1 | contig 10608 bp, 4 predicted proteins | sample 1674721 | NCBI WGS metagenome assembly OMKS01 (sample SAMN06264996, study PRJEB25208) | sediment metagenome | isolation source: hot spring sediment | place: USA: California | collected 2014-09-02 | reverse complement strand
CCCCCAAACCCCCACCCCCAGATTTTTGAGAAGATACGACAAAAACCTGTCAACGGAATTTTTGCCATTCGCCATTTTCGAGGAGGAAAGGATGAACACCGTAGCTTTGCCCCATTGGAAACGCTTCCCCTGGCTGATCGCGGTTGCATTGCTGGCCGCAGGAATATGGGCGCTCTGCCTCACTGCACCCGCGCTGGCTCAATCGCCCATCACGGTGGACGATTGGGAGGCGGAGCAAACGCTCACGCTTGCCGCCCCCGGCGTCGTCAGTTCGACGGTGACGGGCACGGTCATTCTGGGCGACGAGCGCGATCTCCTCGTTGCACTGACCGCCGGCGACGCCGTTACCGCGCAGGTGACGGCCGGCGCGCTCTATTACGAAGTGGACGTGGGCGCGCAAGCCGCCGCTTTGCTCGTGTGGGATGGCGAAGACGGCGACCCCGCCACGCTCGACCCCACCGGACTCGGCGGTGTGGACTTGACCGGCGGCGGGACGCAAAACGCTTTCGTATTGCCCCTCACGCTGGATACAAACACACGCTTCACCCTCACCGTCTATACCGGCGCGGGTCACGTCTCCACGTACACCGTCGCCTTGTCGCCGGGTACAGGGAATTTGCCCTTTACGCATACCGTGCCGTTCGGCGCGTTCAGCGGTGCGGCGGACTTCGCCGACGTGGGCGCGATTGCGCTGGAAATCACCACGGACGGCGGCGGCGTCGTTCTCCTCGGCGGATTCCGCACCACAACCGTGCCCGCCGACCTCGTCATCACCAAAGAGGTCTACCCCGATCCGGCCATCGCCGGACGCTCGCTCGTCTACACCATCACCGTGACCAACGTTGGCCTGGGTACGGCGCACAATGTCATCATCTCGGATACGATGCCCCCAAGCACAACCATACACACTGTCGATCAGACCGACAGCACTGTCTGGGATTTCGATCAGGGCGACTACGGTCTCTACACCGAATGGCGCGACGTGCGCCCCTGGCCCATCCAGGACGACGATTGGCTGCACCTGCGGTCCCCCATCACCCATACCGGCGTCTACACCTCGCGCGTGTTCGACGCCTTCAACCTCGTCGAATGGGATTGGCTGGCCTGGACGCCGCGTCGCCCCTACGGGAAACCCTTGCCCGACAATGGCGTTGCCGAAACCGCCTACGAGGTGGGCAACGCCGATATGACCGGCAACCAGGTCTTGCTGCACCTGGAGGCCATCTCGTACACCCAATTCACCACCGGTACCTTCATTCTGCCGCTTGCCGGCATCGTCACCGACACCTCCGGCAATAACACCCCGGCCTACTTCCCCGCCGCGCCCGGCGAAGGCATACCTATGCTCGTCACGAACGGACGATTCGGCAACGCGCTGCGCTTCAGCGGCGATTTGCGCCAGACCCTCGCCATCTCCGATACCTACGATCCGGCCCGTTACGCACTGGAACTGTGGGTCTACCCGGAGGTCGTCACGGACACCGCGCTCATCCTGCGCACCGACGCGCTCACCACGGAGATCGCGCCGGGCCATTATTCGCACATGCTCGGCATCCGGGACGGCAAATTCATCCACTACACCAATGCCGGGGGTGGGCGCACTGCCATCGGGACGACCGACGTGCAGCCGAACACCTGGTATCATATCGTTGGGATGGCGCAATCCGGCGGCGAGTTGCTCCTCTACGTCAACGGGCGCGAGGAAGCCCGCGTGCCGCGCATCGGCGCCCTGTGGACAGGCGGCGATCACTATCGCCTGGCGGCCGGCTACGGCCCCACCACGACGATGACGTACTTCAGCGGCATCCTGGATGAAGTCGCCGTCTACAGCCGCACGCTGGCCGCCGACGAAGTGCGCGACCACTACCTGCGCGGCGCGCTCGATATGGCGTTCCAGGTGCGCACGTGCGCTGATGCAACGTGCGACGCCGCCGTCTTCGCCGGTCCCGACGGCGACCCGTCCGCGTACTACTCCGAACGCAACGCGACCGGGACGATGCCGCTCGTCGCCGGCCTCGACGCGCCCGACAGCCGCTACATTCAATACCAGGTTACGCTGCACACCGCAGACCTGGCCTACACTCCGCAACTGCGCAACGTCAGCCTCGGGCCGGCGCACCGCGTGGTGACGGCCACCCAGGGCAGTTGTGTGGGCGAAGCGCAGAGCTTCTCCTGCGCCGTGGGGACGCTGTTGCCCGGCCAGGTTGTGACGGTCAGCACGAGCGCGTGGATCGACAGCGCCGCGCTCGGCTGGATCACCAACACCGCCTCGGTGACAACGACGGTGGTGGACGCCAACCCCGTCGACAACACGGTGACGCTTTCCTCCACGGTCGAAGCGGAAGTGAACCTCGTCATCGAGAAATACGATGAGGATATGAACGGCGGCACGGACCCCGTCAGCCCCGGCGAGGTGATCACGTATACGCTCCTCGTTCGCAACGCCGGGCCGAGCGTGGCGCGCGGCGTCACCGTGACGGATGAATTTACGGCGGGGACGTTCATCTCTGCCACCGCGCCGGCCGGTTGGGACCCTTGCCAGGTCGAGAGCCACGTCATCACCTGCACCACGTCACTCCTCAACGTGGAATGGAACAATTGGCAGGAGACGTACAATTGGGAGGAAATCGTCATCACGGCGCGCGCGCCGGTGACTTTAGGCGTCGTCACCAACACCGTCTGGATAACGAGCACCACACCCGAACTGGATCCCACCAGCAATATGACCGTCGAAACTACGTTGATCACGCCGGTTGCCAATCTGACGGTGAGCAAAATCGCCGGCGCCGACATCGTCGATCCCGGCGCGACGCTCATCTACACCGTCACGGTGACGAACAACGGGCCGTATACCGCCACGAACGTCGTTTTGACGGATACGCTACCTATCGAGGCCGCCGATTACGCCGTCTATCCCGGCAGCGCATGGGATTGCGCTTGGCCGTCCGCCAACGTCGTCACGTGCGCGTTGCTCGATGACCTGTTGGCAGGCGCATCGGCAAGCCTCACCTTCACCGTCACCGCGCCGCAGACCGGCCTCATTCTCAACAGCGCGTATGCCACCGCTGACCAATACGACCACGATGAAGACGACAACTGGGCCGACGTCTACACCTTCGTTCGCCCGGTTGCCGATCTATCCATTGACAAAGCCGACACGCCCGATCCGGTCTACGCAGCCGCGCCGCTCACGTACACGCTGACCGTGACGAACGCGGGTCCCGCGGCGGCGGGCATCGTCACCAGCACGGTGCGCGCGGGCACGGGCCAGGCGATGCGTATCGACATCCGTCCCGGCGAGTCGCGCCCGCCGTACACTTCCTTATGGTTGAACAACGTGCCGGGCGTTATCCAGAACGTCACTGTGACCCTGCGCGGCCTGAGCCACACCTATCCCGGCGACCTGGGCGTGCTGCTGGTCGGGCCGTCCGGCCAGAACGTGCTGCTCATGGGCAACGTCGGCGGTGGCACGGACGTGGACAACCTCGATCTCGTCTTCAACCAGCAAGGCGTAGCCGTCACCGAACCGATCACCACCGGCGTCGTCTATCGCCCGACCAACGACGGGCTGGCGGAAGGCTTCCGCATCGACGGGCCTTACGGCAATAGCCTCGGCGGCTTCTACGGCGGCGACCCGAACGGTCGTTGGCGACTCTACATCATCGATACGGTCTACTCGGACGCCGGTATCCTCGCCAACGGCTGGCGGCTGGAACTGACGACCGTGACTGCCGATACTATCATTGTCACCGACACGCTACCCTCCGGCCTGAGCGTGCAAGGGCCGGTGCAGACGACGCCGGGCTGGCAATGCGTTGGCAGCACCGCTCTGACCTGCGAGGCGGATTATCTCGCCGTGGGGGATATGGCGACCTTCGAATTCGTCGTCACCGCGCCGATTACCGGTGGCGTCATTACCAACACCGCCGGGGTTACGTCTACCACCGCCGACCTCAATCTGCTGAACAACACCGCCGTCGAAACCACGACCGTTATCCCCGCAGCCGATTTGTCGCTGCTGAAGTTGGTGAACCCCACGCTTGTCAGCCGGGGCGATCCCGTGACGTACACGCTCGCCGTGGTGAACCTCGGTCCCAGTGAAGTCCTGACGACGGTGACGCTCACCGACGACTTGCCCGCCGCGTTGACCTCCGTGCAGGTTATCACCAACGGCTGGGCCTGCGATCTTGCCGCGTTGCCCGCGCTGACCTGCACGCTCGACAGTCTGGCGGTTACGAGCGCACCGCTCCTCACCATCACTGCTAACGCGCCGGTCACGCTCGGCGAATACGCCAACACTGCCGTCGTCACAGCGGCCATGCTCGATTCGGACCCGCTCAACAACACCGGTACGGTTACGTTTACCGTTATCGAGTCGCCTATCGCTGCGCTCGTCGCCTACAACGACAGTCCTACCGTCATCGGCGAAGAGACGCATCTCTGGGCCGTCGCCACGCCGGAGGACAACGTGACCTACGCCTGGGACTTCGGCAACGGCGTCACCGGCGCGGGCGCGCTCGTCAGCTACACCTACCCAATGACCGGCACGTTCACCGCCGTCGTCACCGCGACGAATCCCACGACCGTCCTCACTGCGACCACGGTTGTGACGATCACCGATATACCGGTCACGCCTCCTCGCGTGGTGTATCTGCCCTTGATCATGCGCAACTACGTCGTCGCGCCGGACCTGGTGGTGGAGCACTTGTTCGCTTCGCCCAATCAAATCGTCGTCGTCGTCCGCAATCAGGGCGCCGCGCCGGTTGTGTCACTGCCTACCAATGAGTTTTGGGTGGATGTATACGTCAATCCCTCCCCGTCGCCTACCGCCGTCAACCAGACCTGGCAACACCTCGCTTCACAGGGCCTCGTCTGGGGCGTCACCGCCGACGCGCTCCCGCTCATGCCTGGGGATGTGCTGACCTTGACCGTCGCCGCGACCGGTGGGCCGTATCCGTACTTCCGCCCGGACGTAAGCGCCGTCACGTGGCCGTTGCCCGTAGGTGCAGCCATCTACGCGCAGGTGGATTCGGCGAATGAGGCCACGACCTACGGCGCGGTGCTGGAAAATCACGAAGTCGTCGGCGCGCCGTACAACAACATCACCGGCCCGGTGCTGGTGAGCGAGACCGCCAACCGCATCATCGTCGTTACGCCTGTGTGGCCGGAGTCGCCGAAAGAGGATCATCTGCCGCAGCGGCCTTAGCATCCAAAGGTATTTTTGCGCTTGCGGGCGCCCGCAAGCGCAAAAATGCCCTCAGAAAAAGCGGTATCTTTATCGTCAGGTTCGTGGGCGGGACACCCGCGCTACAATACTTTTGGAGGAGGAATTATGCATAACAACTTGCAATTTAAATCAGAGCCTAACCACGCAAATTCTTGCCCACCGAGCAAGAAATGGGCGGCGCAGGCCCTTTTTAGTTCCGGTTTATCCGGGTTAGGCGTTTTATTGATTATCGCGGGAATGTTGTTCCTGGGAACGGCGCCGCTGTGGGCGCAGGCCGCGCCGCCGCCATTGCCAACCCGTCCGCTTCCTACCGCTACGCCTACCCCCACACCTACACCGACGCTAACGCCCACTACCACCGTCACACCGTCGCCGCAACCGGCAGCGCCGGAAACAGCGCAAGGCAGCGCCATCGTCTTGGAGGCGCGTTCCACGGCAGATCTCGCATGGGCTAAGTTATGGACGGTTGTGGAACAACAAACGGAAGACGGGGTGTGGCAAGCCGTGGAAGGCTGGCAAGGCGCGTTCGATAGCGTGGATGCGGGCGTAGGCTACAAAACCTGGGACGTCCCGCCGGGTCTGTTTGGGCAAGGGCCGTTTCGTTGGCGGGTGGAGGCCGAGCGGAATGGCCTGCTGCTGGCGACGAGCCAATCCTTTACCTTGCCGGAGCGTGCGGGTGTCCGTCTCGTGGTCCCGGTGACGTTACCCGCCGCGCCCGTTCAGCCAGCCTTGTTGCCGGAGAGCGGCGCTTCTATGGGATGGATAGGTCTCCTTGTGGTGCTTGTGGGTGCAGTGTTTGTGTGGCGCATGCGGACGAATCCCAGTCGCTATTAAAGCCCCGTAAAAGCATAACTTTCCGAAAAGTTGTGGCCGGTCTCCGACCGCGCCACACAGGCTTAGACGTGTGCGGGCACGGTCAGAGACCGGCCCGAGCGGGAGATTGTTTTTTCAGAACCTAAGAGGGTATAGCGTTGCTTTCAGCCGCTACCGCTTTCGCGGGAGGCGATATAAGCGATAGCCGCCTCGGCGATAAAACCTGAACGGGTCTCGCCGTATTCATAAGCGTATTTGTCCATCAAACTCAAGATGCGCTCCGGCAGCGTGATATTGACGCGCCGCGTTTTGCCGGATAGTTTTGTGATGTCCATCGTCACGAAAGCCCAGATGCCATCTTTGTAGTCCGGATTGCTTTGGTGATGTTCGACGGTTTGGGGCGTGGGGACAGGTTCGCCATCCAACAACAAGCCTTCCACGTGACACTCAATCGCTTCGACCACTTGTTCCAGCGCTTCGTCGAGCGTTCCCCCCGCGCTGAAGCAACCGGGCACATCGGGCACGGTGACGCCATAATCGCTTTCAGGGTCTTTGTGTACAACGACTGGATACCGCATACGCTCTCACTTTTTCTCTTTCCAAGACCAACCGGCTTGCCGGTAAATACGTATCGTGTTCTATTATACACACCATACACATAAAGCCAAATTTTGTGAGTGTTGACAGTTATCTCGTAGTCTAGGGCCTTGTGCCCGTTTTGTGTCTAGACGCCCACGAGGGGCGATGCTACTTCTTTCGTTTCTTCCCGCCCTTCTCCTCGACCTGCTTTTGCAGCTCATACAGCTTCGTGAGCGCGTCCAGCGGCGTCAAGCTGTTCACGTCGATTTGCCGCAGCGCTTCCACCACGGGCGGCTCCTGCGCGATCAGCATCGGCTGGAATAGCTCCGCCTCCTGAATTTGCGTGCCGGGTCGGAATTCGCCGCTTTCCAGCTCTTCGAGCAGGCCCTCGGCGCGGTGGACGACGGGCGCGGGGATGCCCGCCAGCCGTGCGACGTGGATGCCGTAGGAGCGGTCCGCGCCGCCGGGAACGACTTTGTGCAGGAAGACCACGTCGCGCCCTTCCTCGGCGACCGCCAGGTTGAAATTGCGCACGTGCGGTAGGTGCTCCGCCATCTCGATCAGCTCGTGGTAGTGGGTGGCGAAGAGCGTCCGCGCGCGGCGCTCCGGGTGGTTGTGCAGGTATTCGACCACCGCCCAGGCAATCGCCATGCCGTCGTAGGTGCTCGTGCCGCGCCCGACTTCGTCCAGGATGAGGAGACTGTGCGGCGTGGCGTGGTTGAGGATGTTCGCCGTCTCCACCATCTCCACCATAAACGTGGACTGCCCCGCCGCCAGCTCGTCGGATGCGCCGATGCGCGTGAAGATGCGATCCACCACGCCGATGTGCGCCCGCTCCGCCGGGACGAAGCTGCCGATTTGCGCCATCAGAATAATCAGCGCGTTTTGTCGCAAGAAGACCGACTTCCCGGCCATGTTCGGCCCGGTGATGATGTGGATGCGGCTTTGCTCGTCCATCGCCAGGTCGTTGGGGATGAATGGCTCGCGTTGCGCTCGCTCGACGACGGGATGCCGCCCCCCTTCAATCGCGAGCACCGGCGCGGCTTCGAACGTGGGCCGGACGTAGTGCTGCCGCGCGGCGATCTCCGCCAGCGACGCCGCCACGTCGATCCGCGCCAATGCCTGCGCCGTCGCCAGCAAGGCTTGCGCCCGCGCTGCGACCCGTTCGCAGATTTCGCGGAAGAGGCGCGTTTCCAGCTCGGCGATGCGCTCCTCGGCGTTGAGCACCAGGCTTTCGTATTCCTTCAACTCCGGCGTGATGTAGCGCTCGGAGTTGACCAGCGTTTGCTTGCGGATGTAGTGATCGGGCACGAGTGACGTGTTGGCTTTGGTCACTTCGAGGTAGTAGCCGAAGACTTTGTTGTACCCCACTTTGAGGTTTTTGATGCCCGTGCGCTTGCGTTCTTTGCTTTCCAGCCCGGCGATCCAGTCGCGGGCATCTTTCGTCGAGAACAGGATGCCGTCCAATTCGGCGGAGAACCCCGGGCGGATCAGCCCTCCCGCGCTCACCTGCGCCGGTGGCTCGTCCACGAGCGCATCCGCAATCAGCCCCGCAATCTCCGGCAACGCCTCCAATCCCTCAAGCAATTCCCCAAACCCATTCGCCGCTCCGCCCATTCTCTCATTCGCTAATTCGCTGATTCGCTCATTCGCCGATCCTTCGCTTACACTCAGGACAAGTTCGCCGATTCGCTGATTCGCTGATTCTAGTTTCTCCCGCAATTCCGGCACAATTTCCAGCGTCGTGCGGATGCCGGTGAGGTCGCGCGGAGACGCCCGACCGGCGAGCACACGCGTCGTCATCCGCTCCAGATCGGGGATAGACTTGAGCGCCTGCCGCACCTGCGCCCGCAGGATGCCGTCGTCCACGAAACCCTGCACCTGATCCAGTCGCGCTTCCAGTTCGGGGATGTCGAGCAGGGGTTGCGCGAGCCGCGCGCGGAGCAGCCGCCCGCCCATCGGCGTGCTCGTGGCGTCGATGACGCCGAGCAGCGATCCTTGCTTTTCCCCGCGCAGCGTCTCCGCGATTTCCAGATTGCGCCACGTCGAGGCGTCGATGCCCATAAAGCGGTCGGTGGTGTAGGTATGCAGGCCGGTGATCTGCGGCAGCAGTCCTTGCTGCGTCTCTTGCAGGTAGGCGAGCGCCGCGCCCGCCGCGCGTACCGCCAGCGGTTTGCCCTCGCAGCCGAAGCCTTGCAACGTCCGCACACGGAAGTGTTCCAGCAGCGTTTGCCGCGCCGCTGTCTCCTCGAAGCGGTAGCCGGGCCACGGCGTACACTGCGTTGTGAGCGTCCCCGCGAGTATTTCCTCCACGCGCGTCGCCGGTTGGTCAGGATCGCGCTCTTTCCACGCGCCCACTTTGGGGATGAGTATCTCACGGGGATGCAGGCGGGCCAATTCCTGTCGCGCCACGTTGAGAATATCGCCATCGGCTTCCAATTGCGTGGCGGCGAACTCGCCCGTGGAGATTTCGGCGTAGGCCACGCCCGCGCGCTTGCCGTCGATGACGACGGCGGCGAGGTAGTTGGGGCGCTTCTCGTCGAGCATCGCCGGCTCGGTGATGGTGCCCGCGGTGACGACGCGCTCGATGCGCCGCTCCATCGGCCCGCGGCCGGTGGGTTCGCCCACTTGCTCGGCGATGGCGACGCGGTAGCCCTTCTCGATAAGGCGGGCGATGTAGCCCTCGACGGCGTGATGCGGCACGCCCGCCATCGGTACGCGCTCGCCCTTCGCTACGGGCCGCGAGGTGAGCACGAGGTCCAGCTCGCGCGCGGCGATCTCGGCGTCTTCGTCGAAGGTCTCGTAAAAGTCGCCCAGACGGAAGAAGAGAATCGTGTCTGGGTACTGCGCTTTCAGATTGAGATACTGCTTGCGTATTGGGGTGGTCTCTTTGTCAGCCATAGGCGGCATTATACTCAGGAGCGGGGGAAGATGCAAGAGGCAAGATGCAGGATGCAGGATGCAGGATGCAGATTCTGTCTTGCTTCTTGCATCCTGCCTCTTTATAGCATAGGCATCCAGATGCCGTGATCTTTGCCGAATTGGATGGCGGATTCGTAGCCGGCGTCGGCGTGACGAACGACGCCCAGGCCCGGATCGGTGGTGAGGACGCGCTCCAGACGGCGTGCGGCGGCGGGCGTACCGTCTGCCACGATCACCTGCCCGGCGTGCTGCGAGTAGCCAATGCCCACGCCGCCACCGTGGTGGAAACTCACCCACGTTGCGCCGCCCACCGCGTTGATAAGCGCGTTGAGGATGGGCCAGTCGGAGATGGCGTCGGAACCGTCCTTCATCGATTCAGTCTCGCGGTTGGGGCTGGCGACGGACCCGGCGTCCAGGTGGTCGCGTCCGATGACGATGGGGGCGCTGATGCGCCCATCGGCCACCGCGTCGTTGAACGCCAGTCCGGCCCGGGTGCGCTCGCCGTAACCGAGCCAGCAGATACGCGAGGGCAACCCTTGCCAGGCGACCTGTTCCTGCGCCATCTTGATCCAGCGGACGAGGTGTTCGTTTTCCGGGAATAGCTCCATAATGATGCGGTCGGTCTCGTAGATGTCGTTGGGATCCCCGGAGAGCGCCACCCAGCGGAACGGCCCCTTGCCTTCGCAGAACAGCGGGCGGATGTAGGCCGGGACGAAGCCGGGATAGTCGAACGCCTCGGTCAAGCCGTTGTCGAACGCGCGCTGGCGCAGGTTGTTGCCGTAGTCGAAGACGATGGCCCCGCGTTTCTGCATCTCGACCATCGCCGCGCAATGTTCTGTCATCGTGCGGATGGCCTCGGCCTGGTAGCGTTGCGGATCGCTTTCGCGCAGCGCGACGGCCTCTGCCAGTGGCATCCCGTTGGGGACGTAGCTCAGCGGATCGTGCGCGGAGGTCTGGTCGGTCACGATGTCGGGGATGACGCCGCGCCGTAGCAATTCCGGGAACACGTCGCCCGCATTGCCGATCAGTCCGATGGCGTAGGCTGCGCCTCTGGCGCGGTAGTCTTC
>OMKS01004411.1_pt1 | contig 10613 bp, 11 predicted proteins | sample 1674721 | NCBI WGS metagenome assembly OMKS01 (sample SAMN06264996, study PRJEB25208) | sediment metagenome | isolation source: hot spring sediment | place: USA: California | collected 2014-09-02 | reverse complement strand
GTTCATGCCCACGGATCCGCAGTATTTTGTGCTTCGTTCATCGGCGATCAAGGAGATTGCCATGTTTGGGGGGGATATCTCCAGCATGGTGCCCCCGTTGGTAGCTGAAGCCATTCGAAAAAAGATGGGCGTACCGCAGGATGAAAGCGCGGGGAGTTGACAATCCAAGCGTATTGCGGTATGTTCTTTTGACTGTAGGAAAAGAAAATATGAGTCCTCTGAAAAAAGGTCAAAATGCAAAAGAACGGAATTTTTAAGTTGCTATACAGTAGAGACTTAGAAATTTATAAATAGCCGCTAACTCCCTTTTTTCAGAGGACTCAATACTGCTTTAAAACGACTCTGTGCACACTTTTTTTGGGGAGGCCTAGTCATGGCTAGTCAAAATACAAGTAAAAACTCTCCGGCGGAGGACAAAAACAGTATCAACACAAAGCAAACCATCGGCGCCCTGGGGGGAATCGTTGTCTTGTTGGGGTTACTCTTTTTCGGAGTCTCCAACACCAAACCGGTGGGTGTAGAATTTATCACCGACGAAGCGAAACCGAGCCAAGCCGAGTACTCTGAAAACGCATCGGGATTGGAGTACGACGATGCCCTGCTCAAAAAGTACGAAGTAGGCACGATGGTAGAACTGGCGGGCAAAGTCCAGCAAGTTTTCGAAGAGCCGATCGAAGGTGAACACAACATGGTCCTCGGAATCCGCGAGACCGTCGACACGAGCACCGATACCGGAAAGGTGAAACAAGTGATGCTCACCTATGTGAACGAACCGACGAAAGAGGTCGAAAAACACCAGCAGGTGCACGTGTTTGCTCGCTACATCGGTACCTTGGAGTTCGAGACAAACGTGGGTACCTCTCAGAAGGTCCCCGCCGTACAGGTCGACTACCTGGAGATCGAGTCGTAAAAGGCCCCGATCAACACATTGAAAGCAAACTAAACAGCTCAAGCTCCATAGCCTTCGGCAGCAAACTCATATCAGCAACTGGAGCTTGAGCTGTTTCTGTAGGTTCAAAAGCGCTTCGTATTTTTTCATCAGTGCCACTGCCTCCCCGGGGGTGCCGACGGCCAGAAAATCTTCGATCACTTTCCTATGGCGAAGCAAGCGGGCCAGACAACTGATGGTCTGCAGGTACTCGTTCTCCTTGCTTGGAGGCGAAAGAAGCAAAAAAATCAAATGCACCGGCCTCCTCACGATAGTAGATCGAAAGTCTACTCCCCTGATAGACCGACCGAAACTTATATATATGTTCTGCACCTGCTCGGTGACCAGATGGGGAATAGCAACCCCATGCCCCACATTGGTGCTGATTCGCTTCTCCCGACTCAAAAGACCTCTGATAATTTCCTGGGGATCGTGGAGAGAGACGCTCTTGGCTACGAGGGTGAGCATTTCATCGAGCACTTCTTCCCGGCTGCGCCCCTGGAGGTCCAGGTCGATGAGCGATTCATCTAAGAGCTGGGAGAAACATTTGGCCATATCACCGATATTGTGGTACCCCTCCACCAAGAGAGCATCATCCCGGTCGATGCCGTATCGCTCTTGATAGGCGGGTATAGTCAGCATCGGCGGACGCTCCTGTCCTCTCACCTCTTCGGCGTCGAAAAAGTATCCTTCCCGGTCCCTTTTGATCAGCTGCAGCTGATGTCCGACTCCTTCCAGCAGGGCTATTTTGCCCAACTGCTCGGAACGGCGCAGAAGAATCGACAGGATGACGTAGGACATCCGTCGCAGGCTCTCGATACTCTGATTCCGATGCACCCGAACGTCCATGTCCACCTGAGCCATCGATTGAATCCCGTACCTCTGCTCGATATCTATCAGCAGTCCCATTTCTACTCCGTAGCCGGTAAAAAAGGGCAGTCTCTCGAGCACGCTCCTACGTCCGGCGTACTCTCCCGAGAGTGGCTGTGCCATCATGGCCAGATCTGGAAAAAGCAGATTGAGGTAGGGGCGGACCATCAGTTCGGTCACCCGTCCGCCTCCGGGAATGGTTTTGCGCCCTACCTTCAATGGCCTTCGATAAAAAGATTTGACATAACTTATTTCGGGATTCTGCAGAATCGGTCCGACCAGACCGTAGATGAAGCGGGGGTGGAAGTTTCTGATATCCGCGTCCACCCAGACCATGATATCTCCCTCGGTGAGGTAGAGACTCTTCCAGAGGTTCTCCCCCTTGCCGCGGTAGCTCGTCAAATCGGGCAGGGTTTGGTCGGCCAGGTGTACCCGTGCACCGGCCTTCCGTGCGATCTGGCGGGTTCTGTCATCGGAACCGCTGTCGACCACGCAGAGCTCGTCGACCAAAGGCCGTTCCTCCATCAAGAATCTTTTGATCAGCTTGATTTGACGGCCGATTGTTTTTGCCTCGTTTAGGGTCGGGAGACAGACACTTATTTTTAATTTTTGCCGCTTTTTCAGCTCTATCAATTCGTCGAGATCGACAAACTGAGAGTGATGAAAGGTACGTTCCTTGAGCCACCATTCATAGTTCACGGCTCACCTCCACCACTTGATTATACACCGCCGGCCTTGTTTTACAATCTAATTCCTCTTATGATCTCCTCTCCAGTTTCTCTCCACATCCCCTCTTCTTTGTACCAGTGGATCATCCGTTCGAGAAAGACCCGGTAGAGCTTGGCGAACTCCTTGGCCGCCTGCCGGTCATCCGCCTGTTTATCGTAGAGCTCCATGAGCTGGGGATGCTCTTTTTTCCACCGTGTCTTCATTGCGGCGACCTTTCGCGGGGCCTCTACCCAGCGAGCAATCTCTTCACCCTCGACATCCCACAAAGAGATCACCGGAATATGCCCTACTCCCTCCCGGCGGTAGCGCTCCTTCAGTTCCGGATGCGATTCGCCGCGAAACACCCTGAATTCGACCCCGGCGCGGTCGAAAAAGTCGTTCAAATAGGGCATATTCGCCGCCCAATCACCGCACCAATCCTCGGTCTGCGCGCTGGCGGAAATCGGGCCGTGCAGGCCCTGGAGCTTCTCTTTGAGTAACTCCACCTGTTCGTCCTCCGCCTGAGTGCTTTTCAGGAGCTTTTTCACCAACGAACGATAATTCCGCAGCTCTTTCATATACTCGGGTATAGTCAGGCCGCTTTGAAAGTACTCTCGGGTCATTTTTTCCAGATAGTTCATACCTCTAAGATATTATGGACGCAGCATATAATCAAGTGTTGTCTATATTCATGGATTCGAGTAGACTACTCGGTACATGGAAGATCATTTTACACGGCTCTGCCTGGTAAGGCACGGAGAGACCGACTGGAACAAAAAGAGACTCATCCAAGGGATTACCGACATCCCCCTCAACGAGGCCGGCCGTGATCAGGCTCGACAGTGCGCCCAGGTCCTCAGTCAAGATCCTTGGGACCTCATGTACTCCAGCCCTTTGCGGAGAGCCTTCGAAACGGCCCGGATCATCGGAGAAGAGATAGGATTTTCTTCGCGGGATATCAAAACGGAAATCGATCTTCAGGAGCGCAACTTCGGAGAGGCCGAGGGGATGGAGATATTTCCGCGAAAAGAGTTGTTCCACGACACGGAAATCCCCGGGGCGGAGACGAAAGAAGAACTCCAGACCCGCGCCACCTATTGTCTCGAAAAAATAGCCCGCCGACATCGGGGAAAAAGGATCGTCATTGTCACCCACGGTGGACTCATCGCCGGGGCTATCGAGCGCTTGAGCGAAGGAAGAATTCCCGCCGGTATCGAGCCGGTGAAAAACACATCGCTGACCCTGCTCCAATACAACAATAGTTGGGAAGTACTCTACTTCAACCAGCTCAGTCCGGATCTCGAGACTGCAGTTGATAGAGTCTATTCTGGTGATCAATGAAAGGGTATTTTGTAGGTACCGGAACCTCCGGGAAAAACATCAAGCTCTTTGTGCTCATCCGTGATCTGCTCATTTTTGCGCTGGGAGTGTGGTTTTTTGAGTTTCACTTGGATTACGCCTTTCCCGACGAGCACAACTTACTGCTCTACTTCGTAGCGATTCCTATTATCTGGGCGAGTCTCATCCATATATGGACCAGTACCAGCTACGGTGAACAACAGGGTATCTTCATGCACATTTTTACTCACCTGATCGCGGTACTGCTGCTGATCTCGACGGTTTTTTTGATCAGCGCAACCCTGAACACCATGTCCGAGAGCTTGGGTACCCTGGGAAATGTACTTTTTCATTTCGTCGGCTGGACGGTGATCCTCTCATTGATCTACTACGACCTGGTCGATATCAACCGTCATGTGGATTAGCGACCGGTTTTTTATTATATTTCTTGTATGCGCTTTATTTTACCACTCTCGATAACACTTCTGCTGTTGTCTGTAACGCTTGGTCTATTTGCTACCCCGCTTCAATCGGCGCCTACCGGTTCAATCGGAACTTCGTTTGAAGGCCGCGATATCGTATTCTACCGTTTTGGTGAGGGAGAGCGGTCGATAGTAGTCTACGGCGGTATTCACGGTGGATACGAATGGAACACCATATGGCTGAGCCACGAGCTGATCACATATTATCTCGAAAATGGTGACTCCCTTCCTGGGAATATATCCCTCTATATCATTCCCTGCCTCAACCCCGACGGCTTGGCCCGGGTCGACGGCCGAGGAGACTGCGCGGGAACCGATTTCGCAAATTTCGACTACAGTTTCGAGGAGAGCAAAAAGGGGCGATTCAACGCCCGAGGTGTCGATCTGAACCGCAACTGGGATGCCCGCTGGCAGCCCAAATCGATGTGGCAAAACCAAGAGGTCAGCGCCGGCGGTGCGCCCTTCAGCGAGCCCGAGACCAGAAGTCTACGAGATTTTGTCCAGCGCTTTGAAGCGCGGCTGGTCATCTCCTACCACAGCGCCGCCAACGGGATATACTACAGTGGAAAGCACGAACAGTGGGAACCGGTGCGGCGCCTGGCCCGCGCCTACGAAGAGTCCTCGTGCTATCCGATCCCCCGAAGCGGTACGGGTTTGGTAGGCTACCGGATAACCGGAGCCTCGGGAGGCTACTTCTATTCTCAGTCCATCCCCGAAATCACCGTAGAGTTGGCCGGTAGGAGCAGTCCGGAGTTCGAGCGCAATTTGTCGGGGCTCCAGGCGGTGATCGATTTCATTGCCTCAGAGTAGAACTCGCGCAAGTAAGAAAAAATTGACAGATTCACCGCGGACAATTACTATTAAAAAAATCACTCAGTACCCAAAAGGAGGAGGTGTCGGATGGGAAGTAAACTGGGGAAAGTTATCATTTTTCTTTTCGTTCTCAGCCTGTTGAACTTATCCCTGCTCTTCGCCGGAGGTCAGGGCGAAGAGGGGACAGAGGGCAAGATATCTATCAAAATGAGCTACAATGGACCCGCCGATGAGGAGAAGAACGCCGTCCATTATTTTGCCAGCCATTTCAAAAACATTCTGGCTGAAAAGACTGACGGCCAGATTGTTGTCGTTCTCTACCCGGATAGTCAGTTGGGAGACGAAGAGCAGCGGATAGAGATGGTGATGAACGATCCGTTCATCAACGTGGCCTCCTACGCGGGGGTAGGCACGGTATTTCCGGAGCTCTTTGCCGCGAACATACCATTCATGTTTGACAACTACGCCGCGGGCAACTGGTTCTTCGACAACAGCGAGTTCTGGAAAAAGGCACAAACCGAATTCAAGGCTCGTACCGGTGCCGAGCTCGTCTGCGCCGTCGAGGAGGGAGGTTTCCTCGCCTTCACCAATTCCAAACGTCCCATCCGCAGCCCCCGGGACTTCAAAGGCCTGACTTTCCGGGCCATGGACGACAGCCAGGTCGCGCTGTACAAGTCTTTCGGCGCCAGCGGTACCCCCATCCCTTGGACCGAGGTCTACACCGCGCTACAGACCGGGGTGGCCGACGGACAGATGAACCCTCCGATGTACATTATCATCGGGAGTCTTTATGAAGTACAGGACTATATGACCCTGGCCAACATCCAATACTCCATGCAGTACCTGACCATCAACGGCGAGTGGATCGATTCTCTGAGCCCGGAGCTCCGTCTCGCGGTTTATGAGGCCGCTTATGAGGCCAACCAACTGACCCGTGAAGATGTCGAGTCCCGGGTAGAAGAACGGACACGGTTCATCGCCGATCAGGGGGTAGAAGTCTACGCCCCGAACCAGGAGGAGATGAAGCAGTTCCGTGAACTGGGCCAACCTTCATTCATTGAATGGTTGCGCGGCCGTATCGACGAACAATGGGTCGACCTGGCCATCTCATCCGCCGAAGAGGCGAACAAGAGATTCGGGCAATAGACGATGTCACAACACGGTTCAAGACTCGAAAAGTATCTATCCATACTGGAACGTGCCGGGATGATTATTGCCGGCACGTTGTTTTTGTTCAACATCCTCAACATCGTTGTCGCGGTTTTTGCCCGCTACGTGGTTAGGAGCAGCTTCATCTGGACCGCCGAGCTATCGCAGATGGTCATGGTCTGGATGGTACTCTTCGCCGCCACACCGGCCCTCACCCACGGCGAACATATGAGGATAGACCTGCTTCTGAAGTACCTACCGCCGAAGGTCCAGAGTGTGCTGGCTATCCTGAGACACGCCTTGATAATGGGGATCAGCCTGTTTATGACTTTGTGGGGCTTCAGCTACGCCAATTCCCTGTGGAAAATAGTCACCATGGGCTTGAGAGTACCCAAATCGATCCACCTCTTTGCCCTACCTATCGGAATGGCCCTCTTTTTCCTGGTCTACATGCTTCTTCGATTGACCGGTAAACCGGAGCTTCATTCGCACAAGGAGGGCGTGTAGCGATGACCCTGACGATGATCATTGTATTCTTTTTTCAGATGGCCATAGGCATTCCCCTCTTCGTCGCCCTGCTGGTGGCTGCCCTGGTGGGCTTTTTCATCATGGGGGATTTAAGCCTCTTGGGAAAGATTCCTCAGCAGTTCTACGGGGGAATGAGTACTTTTTCTCTGATGGCGATCCCTTTCTTCATATACGCCGGTTCACTTATGAACGTCTCCGGACTCACCGACCGTCTTTTGAGGTTCACCCAAACTTTAGTAGGCCATTTTCGGGGTGGACTGGGCTATGTAAACATCCTGGCCAGTATACTTTTTGCCGGGGTGAACGGCTCCGCCGCCGCCGACACTTCAGCTCTCGGCTCCTTACTAATTCCCGCGATGGAGAAAGACGGGTATCCCAAGTCCTACGCCGCCGGCCTGACCGCCGGTAGTTCTCTGATCGGACCGATCATCCCCCCGAGTATCTTTATGATCCTCTACGCCAATATGACCAACACTTCCGTGGGGGGGCTTTTCCTCGCCGGCATCATACCGGGCTTGCTGCTGGGTGCGGCGTTCATGCTCATGAATTACTACTGGAGCTGGCGGCACGGTTTCCCGGTGCGCTCCGAGGCGGCTGGTATCTCGGAGATTCTCACCGCCTTTCTCTACGCCTTGCCGGCCCTAATTGCACCTCTGATAATCATCGGGGGAATAGTCTTCGGTGTGTTTACCCCCACCGAGTCGGGGGCTATTGCGGTCGCCTATATTTTGATTGTCGGCTTCTTTTTCAGCAAGAAACTCAACCTGAAAAACGTATGGGCCGCCACATGCGAGTCAGCCCGCCTGACCAGTTCGATTTTTTTGATCATTGGTGCGGCGACGGTTGTCGGATGGCTTCTCACCTTCGAGAGGATTCCGATGAAATTCGGCCTCTTCGTCAGCAGCGTCGTCGACAGCCCGCTGGCCATACTTCTCGTGCTTAGCGCTCTCACTTTCATAATTGGTATGTTTATGGAGGAGGTAGCTTCGCTGGTTCTGCTTACACCGATCTTCGCTCCCCTGGCATTACAGGTGGGTATCGACCCCTTCCATTTCGGTATCGTCATGGTCTTGAATATCACCATCGCGTTGATCACTCCGCCTATGGGCGCCTGCGTCTTTATTGCCTCGGCGGTGGGCAAGGTAGATTTGGGAGATCTGTTCAAGCATATTTGGCCCTTTGTCGCGGTGGCTTTGGCGGTCCAGGTTTTGATAATTCTGTTCCCCTTTTTTACCACCGCCCTCCCCAATCTTTTAATTTTTTAGGCCAGTGTATAGACGAGTTTAGTCATGGGTTTGGATACAATTAAGCAAGCTATTCCTCCGCAGGCAAGTACTCAATGGCAGGGTCCCTCGGAGGTACAAATCGAAGAAAATGGTGAACCCCTTGTTCCGGCGGGCAGCTATCCCGAGAGGATCATCGTCCGAAGCGCCTATTACGAACAAAATTACCCCCACGCCCTTTCCGAGGTTTACCTCAGACGGGGGCTTTTCGAGCAGCTGGTCCTTGCGGCGGACACTCTCCCCCCCTCCTATCGCTTGGTGCTTTTCGACGGCTGGCGTCCCGTGGAGCTGCAAAAGCTTCTGTTCGACGAGTACGTGGAGGAAATTCTGTGCGAGCAAAAGAATCTCGACCGAGCTGAAGCGGAAAAGCGAGCCTCGGTCTTTGTCGCTCCGCCCTCCACCGATCCGGCGCAGCCCTCCCCTCACGCTACCGGAGGCTCCGTCGACCTGTCCATCGTCGACCAGAGGGGAGAGCTCCTGGATATGGGTGGGGCTTTCGATGAAAAGAGCGAACGTTCTTTGACCCGCTATTATGAAGCAGAGGCAGAGTCCAAGAACTCCTTGGCCCGGGACAATCGACGCATGCTCTACCACTGTCTATTTAGAGCGGGTTTTAGCAACTACCCTGAAGAGTGGTGGCACTACGACTTCGGGAACCAGAACTGGGTGTACTACCGTGGATTTCTGGATCCCCAGTGCCGGGTAAGTAAGGCTCGTTACGGAATCACCCAGCTTTGAGGGGTTTGATAAAAGAAGAGATGTCGTAGACCTTGGACTGCCCGGTTCGACCTTTCAGCTTCACCGAACGCTGATACTTGGAAGCAATGGATATTCCCATCCTTCGGCGAGTCATTTCGGACAGCACGATTCCTCCCGCCGGAGCCAGCTGTTCCAACCGAGAGGCGATGTTGACCGTATCGCCGATCAAGGTGTTGTCGTAGCGGTGGTTTCCGCCGACGTTTCCCCGTATTACCGGTCCCGTGTGAATACCTATCCGAAAATATATCGACTCCATTTCTTTTTGGCTCCTGCGGACGTTGAGGCTTTTGATCTCTCGCTGCACCATAATCATGGATTTGACCGCGCTCTCGGCGGTAGGAAAAACGGCCAGAAAAGCGTCGCCGATAAATTTGTCTATATCTCCGGCGTATTGGTATACGTATCTGCTCACGATCTCAAAGGCGGTGTTGAGGTACGCGATCACGTGCTCGGGGTTCATTCGCTGGGTTCTGGGGGTAAACTCCTTCAGATCTCCAAAGACGACGGTCAACTCGAGCTTCTCCTCGGGTATTTCGATCTTCTGCTGGTGCGCAAAATCCTTGGCAATATCCCAAAGGGTCTGGGGAACGTAGTCCTTGATCAGATCCAGCAGAATAAAATCCCGCACCGCTTTCTCCTGCAGGTCGGATATCTTTTTCATCCTGATACCGTTCATCATGTTTGCCCTCAACAGAGGCCGTATATGCGCCGCCAGCAGATCCGGTACTGCGCGCTGCTCCAGGTAAGCGTCAAAACCGGTATCAAGCACCTCCCGTATGGCCTCCTTGCTGCGCTCCCGTATAATTCCCAGGGCTGGAATGTGGTTGACCGCCTCGTCGCTTTTGAGCTCTCGGATAAAATCCGATATCCCAGGTAATTCCGTTTCGGCTATGATAAGAACCGTACTGTTTTCAAAAAAAATTTCCTGCCCTTCATCCAAGTCCCAGGCTTTTCGAACCGTCAGCTCCTGGCCCTCGGGGGCTTCGGCCGCGAGTTCTTCAATTGGGTAGTTACCATGACCAATAATCAAAATTACTCCAGGCATATGGCAAGTACTTTAGTTTTTTCCTTAACCTCAGTCAAGTAATAATTTAATTTGAAAAACCATATTCCTCCTCCCCCTCTCTCACTTTTCGTACTGCTTGACAGCCTCTCTTTTGGCACATATATTGACGCATAATGAGGAAGGAACTTGAAACCGCTTCTCTACCGCTTGTTCTGCCGCGGGCAATTCTAGGCGGTGTACTCATGGGGCTGGCCAACTTGGTGCCCGGAGTCAGCGGGGGGACCATGCTGTTGGCCTCTGGGGTTTATACACTATTTATCAGTGCGGTTGCCGACCTCTCGACCTTCCATTTTCGATGGCGTTCTCTTCTCATCATCGCAACCGTAGCTTTGGCAGCAGCGCTGGGGATACTTCTTTTAGCCGGTCCGATCAAAGATCTGGTGATAGGATATCGATGGATAGCCTACAGCCTGTTTATCGGTCTCACCTTAGGGGGAGTTCCTCTGCTCAAAAGAATGATCGGATCCGTTTCTAAAAAGGTCCTCTGGGGAACCTTAACAGGCTTCGCCACAATGGCCCTCCTCTCCTGGGTTCAGCACTACAGTGCCCTGGATGGGACCGCCTCTAGCGGCAATTGGCTGATGCTGCTGGTTGCCGGCTTGGCCGGAGCCAGCGCAATGATCCTCCCGGGAATCAGCGGAGGCTACCTTCTGCCTGTCTCTTATACACATCTCCGAGCCCACGAGACC
>OMKS01004410.1_pt1 | contig 10614 bp, 10 predicted proteins | sample 1674721 | NCBI WGS metagenome assembly OMKS01 (sample SAMN06264996, study PRJEB25208) | sediment metagenome | isolation source: hot spring sediment | place: USA: California | collected 2014-09-02 | reverse complement strand
CAGGTGTGGAGTACGGACATTACCTACATCCCGATGCAGCGCGGTTTTATGTACCTGGTAGCTGTTATGGATTGGTATAGCCGCTATGTGCTGGCCTGGGAACTCTCCAACACGCTGGACGGGCAGTTCTGTCTGGCGGCCCTGGAAGCGGCCCTGGCGCACGGCACACCCGCGATCTTCAACACCGATCAGGGCGTGCAATTCACCGCCCAGGCGTTCACTGCACGGCTGGAAAAAGCACAGATCCGTGTTAGTATGGATGGGCGTGGACGGGCTTTGGATAACGTGTTCATTGAACGCTTATGGCGTACCGTCAAGTACGAGGAAGTGTATTTGCACGATTATGCCACGGTGGTAGACCTGGAGCAGCGCTTGGAGCGGTACTTCCAGTTCTACAATCATGAACGCCCGCATCAGAGCTTGAAGTATGCCACGCCTGTTAAAGTTCATTACGGGGCGTCATAAGCGAGATGACAGTGCCCCCGCTTCAACTTATTCTAACCCATTTGTGGTCTAACAAATGGGGGTAAGCTCAAAGGAACCTATCGCGCGGTGGACGGACAAACCCTCAAGAGCTACCGCGAAGCGACAACCGCCTGGTTGAACGGCGAATGTCAGACGTTGTTGGCCGATTTGGGCGACACCTTTACTGAGGAAACCGTGGGTAAGCTCAAGAAGCGCGGCGTCAGCTTCGCCCCCAAAGACCTGGAAATCGTTGAACAAGCCGTCACCAAAACCGATTTTTCCAGCGTGTTCGCGCAAGGCGGGGAAACGCCGCCGGAAGTGATTCGCGCGCTGGTGGGCCAAATCCAGGAGATCGAAGAACGCCTGCAAAAAATCTGCCCGCCGGGCATCTATCAACAGACCGGCGCGCCCCCAACGGCTTTTTCGACCGAACGTCTGGCTAAAATCGAAGGTGAACTGGGCCAATATGCCTTATGGCGCGAGGTTCACTTCTATAGCTGGCTGCGCGACCAATACCGGCAACGGCGCACCGAACTTGCCAACGCCATCGCGCAACAACTGGCCGAAGCGCAACCGTTTAGCACGGTAGAAGGCTATCCCTTCCCCATTGCGCCGTTGACCCAACCGCTCAAGGCGATTCAGGAAGAGGTTCAGGCCGCGCCGTCATTTGGCGGACGTAGTTCGCGGAACGCCGTTAGCTTGCCAGGATACCCGCACAGCGTCAGTACGTACTTGTTTATGGGAAAATATACAGAAGCCTGGGAGCGGCTGGAAGCATTGGGAAAATGCATCGAGCGAGCGCAGCCGGCCTCGTTCTGGGCGCGCTTTCAGCACGCGCGCGCGACGTGGACCGCGCAGGTCAAAGCATACCAGCACGCCGCAGCCGCGTGGCAGGCGCTCACCGATTTCATGCAAGACGGCGACTCCTCCCTCTGGCAAAGCGAGCGCAAGGGCCTCGGCGCGGAGATTCAACAGTGGCGCGCTTTGGTCGAGGGCGGGCTGGCGGAAGCGGTCAACGCCGTGCAAGACCAGGGCGTGGAGAAGTTGATTGACGCGCTCCACGACGAAATTGCAGCAGCAGCGAAATATCAGGATTTGGCCGGGAACATCACCGCGCTGCACGAGCGCATCGTTCAAGAGCTACACAGCATCATCGACCGGACGCGGCTGCGCGCTTTGGGTCGCATGTTGACCGCCAAACGCCGCTCCCAGATGACCGAGCCGGCTTTGGGCAAGACCTACGCCGAGACGAAAGCCGCCTACGAGACGTTCAACGCGCGCGTGATCGAGGTCGGACGAGAATATTTCGAAAACGCCGGAAAGCAAACCACCTGGGATCAGTGGGTGGAGATTTACGTGGCGTTGGATGAAAATCGCTACACCATCAAGCGCGAAGATGAAACCGCGCTGCAAGAGCTGGAAGCGATGAACCTGATCGAGCGGACGGTGAAACTACGGTGAATAACCCTGTTTTGTCAGCAGATTTAGCAGATTAAGCAGATTTTTGCTTGGTTTACAATGAGTCAACTTATTTGTCTAAGTGAACAACACAACCATTCCGCCTGGAAGTGGCTGCCGGAGGAGATGACGTTGGACGCTCGCCCGCTGGCTACGCTTCTTTCCGCCGGGTGGGAGCGCCCCCTGTTCCTGTTGGGCGACGCGCTGGACTTGCCCGACAGCGCCCGCTTGCTGCGACACACTTACCACAACCCCGCTCCGCTGTTCATTTTACCGCCCTTGCCGGCCGGAGACGTCGCGCCGCTGCTGGACGCGCCCGCGCCGGTCACGCTCGTGCGCCAACGCGCCGACACAATCACTATCACGCCAGACCTGGCGCAGTTCGTAGTAGCGGCTTTAGTCGCCTCCGAGTCACCAACGACTGAAATCGGATGCGCAGCATCCGCCGTTACTACACTGCAAGTATTCTGCACCGAGGCCATCGAAACGGCGCTGCACACCGGCACACTGGCGACCGCTGCCGGCAAGCCCGTAATCTGGGCCTACCGCCCCACCCGCACCGCGACGCCGGTGGTGTGGGTTGCCGCGCAACTGCTCCTCATCAGCGCGCGCACCGCGCCCCTGGATCGAGAAGCGCTGTGGCAGGGATTGCTGGCCTGGGCGGAGGCCAACACTCGTTCTGCGGTAGAGGTGGGACGCACTTCAAGCGGAAGTCCGCTTTCGCCAAGTGCATCCCATCTGGAAAGTGCGTCCCACCTGGCCGATCCCGCCTTGTTACGCGCCGTGGTCGTGGCCTACGCCGCGCGCCCTGACCTGACCTGCGACGCGCTGGCCGATTGGCTGGCGACACAACTTGGGATACAAACCGACGCGCCAACCCTGGCCGCAACCCTTGGCGCGCTGCAAAACGAAGGCGCTGTAGATGCAGAAAACCGCCCTCAGCGAGAGCGGTTAACAGAATTGGTCAATACGTGGAGCTTGCGTGCGTGGGTACGAGAGACGCGCAGAATGGATCAAGGATGATGATTCGGATTTTCGACCAACAACCCTTCTGCTTGCGCAATGGCGAGCAAGCGGTTATCGGCGCACACAAACGTGAGCGGTGGTTTCCTGGCTTGGGCCAGTTGCGCATTAGAAAACTCGGCCGTTGCCAATTGCACGGCATCATAAGCCCGCAATGGATACCGCAACGCGAGTTGTTGCGCCGAACTGAGAATTGCCGGTTCTGCCTCCGTGAGCACGTAATGGTGCGCAAGATCGTAGTTGAAAACGGAGCAAACTTGCGTGAGGTCATCCTCAGAAAGCACCCCCTCACGATGACGACGGGCAAAAGTGCAGGCGCCTTCGATACTAGTAAGCGACGATGTAAGAACCATCGTTCTTTTGCTGCGTATCAACGATTGCACCCACTGACTGCCTGTCTCCTCAATGTAATGTTTGACCAACGCACTGGTATCGAAGTAAAAGTATTTTACCATTCTCCGCGATCCTCGATAACCATCTCGGAAGCGGTCTTACCTGGCACATTACCCAAGCGTTTTGCCAATGCCTGGCGTTCTTCCCAAGAGAGCGGCTCTGGCGGAATCGGACCCTGCGGCTTTGGCCGCACTAATCCTGCCGCGACCAAGATGTTGATCACTTCCTCGCGCTCGCGCTCGTCGTCTTCTTCTGAGGCATCCTCTGTTGAGGCATCCTCTGTCACCACCTGGATGCGCACCCGTTGGTGCTCCTGCAACTTAAGCGGCGTCAAGGGACGCAAAGCGCCTCTCTCATACACAGCCGTTATCATCTCACCCATCTTCTCACCCCCTGGTCTCGCTTTAAGTAGACCGTCATATCTTGTTTTAAGCGGATCGTCAAATTTTGCTTTAAGCGGATCGCCAGATCCGCGTCCTGCGCCGTATTTCCGCGCTTCAACCGGGGAACTGGCGTTCCCCTCGAAGCGCAAGCCTTACTCCCTACTCCCTACTCCCTACTTCAATTATAGCACACAAAGAGGAATGTCATGATCCCTGAACCAGAACCCAGCATCACCCTCTCCCAATCCATCGCCGCCGCGATGCAGTTGCGCTTGCCGGGCACGGCGGGACGCATTGCGCACAAGATGCGCTACATTGACGATGTGGCCCCGCGCTTCCGGCAAGGCGGCCTGGTGCGCGACGTGCCGCAGACGCGCTTCGAGCGCGTGTGGGCGGTGGGGATCGCCGCTGCCAGCAACCACGTCCCGGCCTTTGGCGGCGTGCTCTACGGCGCGGCGGCGCTGCGCCAGGACGTGACCGTGACCGGTGGAAAAGCCGCGCCCAATTACCAGGACAGCCAGGTGGACGTGGCCGATATGACCTTCGTGCAGGTCGCCAACCGCCTGGTCTGGAAGGAATATGCCCTCACCTACGCGCTTCTGGAAGACCTCTTCGCCGAGCCGTCGCTGCCCGACCTGATCCTGCTGGATTTGCCGCTGCTGGTGATGCGCGGGATGCACGCCGCCGCCCTGGCCGATGACGACGCCGCCGAGGAATGGGAGGCGCTGCTCAACCTGTTGGCGCGCTTCTGGGGACGTTACGCCGTCCGCTGCTTCCCGCAAGACCCCCACGGCCCGCTGGTGGCCTACCTGGGACGCGGACACTTTGGCGCGATCCTCAACGCGCTCCACGCCGAGGGCGTGAAAGGCGCGGTAGACCCGGTGACGCCTGACCTGGCCCGCCTGGTCGCCGACGATTGGGCCGACCTGCGCCGCGCCGGCGTGACCCGCGTGCTCAAGGGCCTGCTGCGGCCCGGCAAGCGCACCGCCGCCTATCCTTACGCGGCCCTGGGCAAGGATGCGCTGCGCGCCGTCCCGCACACGCTAGGCGAGCAAGGCTTGGTCGGCTTCCACCAGCAGGTGGGCTACCGCACCCCGGTGTGGCAGGTGGAGACCCTGGGCGCGCCCCATCTCTGGACGCCCGACGCACTGGACCGGCTGGCCGCACTGCTGGCCTACCTGACGCTCTACGACCATCCCGGCGCGCTGCCGCTGCCCTTGTGGTACGCCAAACGCCTGGTGAAAGTGAGCGACAGCCTGCTCAAAGGCTACCGGGGCGCGATGACGAATATGCTGCGCGAGCAGACCGTGGACCGCGCCTGGCTGGAAGGCGTGGAGGAATTTGGCGCGGAAATGGGCGCGCCGACGTGGGAGAATGAAAGCTAGGAGCGCGCGAGGTCTGGCAAAGCTGCGCGAAGATCAATGCTGGCCCAACAATTACGGGCCAGATCCATGCCTTTAGGTGGGAAGTGAGCGTTGATGACTTTGAATCCTTTGTCTTGTAATCGCACAACAGCAGGGATAAAATCCCGATCAGAGGAGAGCAATACTGCAACATCCCAGGAATTTTCCCAAGCCAAACTCAATAGATCGGTAACGATAGAGGTATCAACGCCTTTCTCAATCATTCCAGTGACAGGGGATGAGCAGTGGGGACACGTATCAATCGGTGTATGACAAGTAGGACAAATGGGAGATTTTTTAGGTTTGCGTTCCAACAATGTGACCTGGACACCAATAAAACGGTCTAAAATATTCAAGGCCCAATTGCGAAGCTTTGCATCTGCACTGGAATGTGAATCATACGAAATGTAAACCGTCGTGCCTTCAAAACTCAAGGGTTGTCTAAGATGAGTGGCTGCTGCATTAACTAACCATGGAGAAAGTTTATCCCAATCAAGCCGGAAGCCGGAGGAAACTTCATTCAGGGAAAGTTGAAAGTTCCAAAAATCAACGAAAATGCGGGCTTTCATTCTGCCTCTTTACTGTAAAAATTCAGGGAGTGCAATACGCACTCCCTGGGGCAATCATTGCGAATAACCGTTGTATCGTTGGGATTCACCAACGCAGTTATTCGCGGGCTTTAATCGCTTTTAATGTACCATATAATACATATTTTGTCAATTTGCGAAAAAACGAGGTAATCGGAGTATTGCAATGCCTGACTTGAACATTGTTTCATCGCGCCCGGCTATCGCTTGGGTGCCGCCACAGGAAATAGATGAGCGACTGGATGCTTATCCATTTGATATACGGTTTATCCAACCTTTGCAACAACTATACGCCGTTGATTACGAGATTAAACCATTGCGAGAAATCGCCAGGACAATTCGTTGTGGGCCATTTGGTTCATCAGTCTTGGCAGAAACTTACGTAGATCATGGCATCCCTTTGTTACGTCCCGTCAATTTGGCTTTTGGGATTATGGACTTTAGTGACACGGTTTCTGTTTCTCCGATAGCAGCAAAAGAAGGCGGCTATCCCATCTTTGGACCTGGCACAATCTTGTTTGCCAGGGTAGGAAATGTGAATGTTGGCGTACTTCCAGAACACACCAAACAGATAGCCCTTGGCCCAAATGTTATTGGCGTCGACATCAACAAAAGCGTTGATCCATTCTTTGTTGGCATTTTTGCCGCGTCGCGCTATGGCCTGGTACAACTCGAACGCAAACTCAAAGTAGTAGCGCAGCCTACGATTACAACGGGTACTGTGCGCAATTTCCTCGTCCCTCTCCCCCCGCAACCGGTGCAGACCTACATCGGCGACAAGGTGCGGCTGGTGGAGCGTTGTCGCAGCCGGGCGCGGGAGTTGCTCAATTCAGCAAAGCACAGGTTTGCAGAGTTAACTCATCTTGGAACCTTTTCGCCTTCTACGGCAGTGTTTGGTTTCACTCCAAATGATAGACTGACAGAACGAATGGCTGCTGAATTCTACCTGCCCGCTTATTTGGATCTTGAGCGTCATCTTCAAACAACTGAGCTACCTGTTGTTCCAATAGGTCAACTCTTGAAAAGAGCTATCATTCGTACAGGAACGCCTGACCGTATAGAGTCGCATATAGTGCCTTGCATTCTTACGTCAGATATTGACCCCCAAACAATCACATATACCTCACCAAGTTTGTGGATCACCGACGAAACTCATAAAAACCACAAGGGAAAGCTGCAAGCACTGGATGTGGTTTATACCTCCGTTGGCCCACCTGTAGGTGAAGCGGCTTTGGTACTACCAGAGTATTTGCCTATGGCTGTTGGTGGTGATGTATCAGTATTGCGTGCGGGTAAGGATTTGAATCCCGGCTACCTTTGTCTGTATCTCAACACTGTCTTTGGACAAATGCAGAATGACCGATATGCCCGTGGTATTCGACAAAGACGTGTTTATCCAGAGGACATTGAGAGTTTCCTTATTCCGGTTCCAGAGAAAACGCTACAGGATTTTATAGGCAATCAAGTCGTTGAGTATGAAAGACTTAATGACCGCGCCGCCACTCTCGTCGCCGCAGCCAAAGCCGACGTCGAAGCCCTCATCGAAGGGCGGCTGGACGTGGAAGGCATCGTCGCCGGGCGGGTCGTCGCGCCGGCGTGGGAGGAGGCGGGATAAAAGAGGCAAGATGCAGGATGCAAGAGGCAGGATGCAAGATATAATAGTGGTAAACAACAAAGAGTAATATTCTCATAACAGCAGACCAATTCGCCCATTCACTCATTCACTCATTCGCCCATTCGCTGATTCGCTCATTCGCTTTTTCCTGGAGGTTACGATGATTGCGGAAGTCCAATTCGCCAATTTCAAGAGTTTCGAGTTCGCGCAGCCGCTCCCCCTGCCGCGTTTTATGGTTTTGGTGGGCAACAACGGCGCGGGCAAGACCAATTTTTGCGATGCGTTCACCTTCACGCGCGACCTGTTGGAATCTGGCTTGCGCAGCGCGTTGCTCAACAATGAGCGTCGCAAGGGCTTCGAATCCATTGTGCGTGGACAAAAACCCGAACAGGAACTAACCTTCCTTTTTCGCTTTACTGAAGGGGAAGGATTGGATCTGACCTACCACTTCCGCATTGGTATAGACGCCCGGAGCGGCGACCCCTCGATCCTTTCCGAAAAACTCAGCGGACGCCTGGAATCGCGCAAAGGTAATGCGCAGACCTACCTGGAACGCGATACCAAGAGTTCCAAGGTCCATAATGCACTGAGTGACAGTAAGAAAAAAGATGAGAAATGGGATATTCAAGCCCACGAGCTTCAAGTTTCCCAATTCAAAGACAAAGCACGTTTTCCCGCGTTGGTCTACGTCCGCGAAGCCTTGAAGTCGGTGTTGGTGCTACGCCCTGATCCGAGTGTATTGCGCCAGCGCGAAACCATCGGCGGCGAGCCAACATTGGGGAGCAATGGCCGGGGAGTGGTAACGATCCTCGATGCAGCCGACCCTACAACCCTCGAGCGACTGGCGCGTTTGCTGGCCGAAGGAGATCCAAGCATCAAAGCGTTACGATTATTGGGCGCGGGGGTCGGGCAAAAGGAAATCGGCCTGTTGGAAAAGGGAATTGAGCGGCCTTACGGCCCGCATCAAATCTCCGACGGCACGCTGCGCTTGCTGGCGATGCTCACCGCCATCACCGGCGTCGCACCGGCGACCCAAACGCTCATCATTGAGGAACCGGAGAATGGCATCCACTTCAGTCGACTGCGCCGCCTGGTAGAACTGTGTCGCCAGCGCGTTCAGGAAGACCCGGAGGCGCGCATCATCCTCACCACCCATTCCATCCCATTGCTGCACGAAATCCAACGTGAAGAAGCGCTGGCGATTGTGCGCGATGATGCCGGCGTAAGTCACATCCTGCCGCCGCCGGATGAGACCCGCTGGCAACGCTTCCAGGATGAAGCCGGTTACACCATCGGCGACCTGTACACCACCGGCCTCTGGCCCCAACCCGAGCCGCGCATCTACACCCCTCCCGCCGAGGCGTAGAGCTTATGGAAGAGCGCCATCCTATACGCATCGGCTTTATCTTTGAAGGACCGACCGATGAAGCCACAATCCCTGTTCTGGTAGGACAATTGCTCCAGCGTCCGATCCACATCATACCGTTGAAAAAACTATCGTTCGGTTGGTCAGACTTCAAACGCCCCATTCCACGCGACCTGCGCGCAGGACGGCGCGGTTCCAAATGGGGAACATTCCAGAGTTACATCCAGGCTCTGTTGATTGAAGGCGCTGAGGTCATCATCGTCGTCGCCGATCACGACAACGACGAAGACATTGGCCAGGCAACGCCGTTGCCCCACAAACGTTGGTGCATTCTGGGACAGCATCTCCCGTTCGAAATACGTTCGGATTTGCGCCTGGTGGATCGTAGCCTCTCAGAAGCAGCGTCTGGGCGGGCGCAAGTTTGCTCGGACTGCCATCTTGGCCCGGATTGTTTTCCCCAATGCATCAGCGAGCATTATCAAGCCGGGACGTTGCCTGTTGTCATCGGAATCGCCCGGCAGATGCTCGAAGCCTGGCTGCTGGCGCAACCCGAAATTGTTGAGTCTGTGCTGTGGGAAGCACTGACCGAGGACGAACGCGCGCGCTGCGTTATGCCAGAAGCCATAGCACACCCCAAAAACGAGATCATTCGCCGTCACAATGGCGGCAGCGACCTTTCTCAATCGCAGGCTGACGAGATCGGACGGCATCGGACATTCAACGCCGCAGCCATCGAAGCGCGCTGCCCAAGTTTTGCCCGCTTTGCGGAAGATGTCCGGGTTCTGGTGGTTATGCCTTAGTGGGCACTAATGCGCGATTATTGCCAACTGCCGCTTTTCGAAGTACCCGCACCGGCGCGGCCCGGTTGGCATCCGGCCAGCCTGGCCGCCGGCGCGCAGGTGTACTGGACGACGCCGCAGGAGATAGATGCCCGGCTGGATGCTTCGTTCTACGTCATCACCCGGCGCCGGGAGCGGTTGTTGGATACGTTGCGCTATCCGCTCACACCGCTGTCAACCTGGGCCGAGGTCAATCCGGCGGCGCGGCGGTTGCATCCGGAGCGGGGGTATTGGCTCTTTGACACGTGCTATTATGCTGAAATCCGCAGCGTGCTAGACGACTGTTGGCTTGTGGGGCCAAAACTGCCAGACAAAAAAGTGGGAAAACTTTCGGTCCGCGCCACTTATCGCCCCCAGCCCGGCGATCTATTGCTCCCGCGTGTTGACTCGTCGCTGCACCGGGCCGTCGCCGTTCTCTCCGTGGAGAAACCCCTGGTCGTTTCCAGCGCGTTCGCCCTGCTGTCGCCGCACTCGGAGGAACACGGCCTGGTCCTGTTGGCCTTGCTGCACCATCGCGTCCTGGGCGAGCAACTGTGGGCGCTGGCCTCCGGCACAACCGTGCGCTCCGTCGCCGCAGGTCAGGTTCCGACTCTGCAGGTTCCCAACCTCGCGCCGGGGATGCGCGTCGCCATCGCCGCGCGGGTCAGAGAACTGCTGCACGCGCAAGAAAAAGCATTCTTCCCGGAGCGCGGACTGATTATGCATGAATACTGGCTGGACGGCACCGTTGACCAATGGAAAGCCCGCGCCCGTCAAATGGCGTTGGACATCGAGAAAATGATTGACGAAGCACTGCGACTATAGGGCAAAACGAATTACGAATTACGAATTACGAATCACGAATCACGTTTCACAACGGAGGACGACATGGACACAGACGCCTACTTGGGCAAATTGATCGGCAATACCGGCCAGCCGGACAAGCTGACCGTGGCCCTGCGTGACAGTTACAGCGCGCGGCGCGGCGAGTTCGTGCGCATCGCCCATCAGGAGCGCAGAGGCGAAGCGCAAACCGACGTGCTGGGCCGCATTGTGGCCCTCTCGCGCACCAACATCATGTACTCTGAGGCCATGGGCGAGGG
>OMKS01004408.1_pt1 | contig 10617 bp, 6 predicted proteins | sample 1674721 | NCBI WGS metagenome assembly OMKS01 (sample SAMN06264996, study PRJEB25208) | sediment metagenome | isolation source: hot spring sediment | place: USA: California | collected 2014-09-02 | reverse complement strand
ATCCTCATCACCCAAATCTGAAATTTTTAATAGACTGACTTCTCAAACGCATTTTCAATGTCCCGCCCGTCCGCGGGACTTTTTGTTTAATTCCATTCGATATTTCTGTTACACTATTGAAAATTCGAGGGAAATTCGCCGAAGAATACCATCACCCGTATCAAGGAGAGACCCGTGAACAGATTACTCTCATCAACAATTATCACCATCGCCTTCATTATGGCCGTGGTTCCCTCTTTCGCACAGATAGAGTGGGATTATATCGAGAAAGAAGTCTTCGACTGGCTGTCCATCGCCTACGACAACGGATACGATGTTCTCGAATCGAAGATTGATGTAATCGGAACAAACGATGTCGCATGGTCGATAGACATCGCGCCCGGCAAATACAAAATCTATGCATCCGGCGGTTTGAGAGTGACCGATATCGACACTTTCGTTTTCGATGAAAGCGGCGAACAGCTCGACTATGACAACGAGCCGGATAAAATACCGATTGTCGAGTTCACTGTCGATTTCCGTCAGACCATTCTTTTCACAATCTCGGCATATTCTTTCGAAGAGGGCTTCGACGAAGGCGATTACTGTTTCGTCATCGCTTCGCTTGAAAAAGGAGGCCAGGTTTTCAGCGCGGAGCGAAAAATTGTCCAATCGGGAGACATGGTCTGGGACGATGAATCCATGATGAACTTCGCCGAGCAGTCCCTTGCTTTGCACGAAAGCTATGCGGCTGAAATGTATCTGGATGTGGTAGAAAAGGGAATCGTAACCGCCGGCTATGAGGAATTTTCAATCGAGACTACATTGGGTCCCGGTTATTACGCTATCTCGGCTGAATCCGACCCTAGATGCACCGACCTTGCGATGGTCGTTTACGACAGCGACATGCGCGAACTTTCCGCCGACAAAGCGGTTCATACCAATCCGGTTTGCCACCTGTATCTCGGCGAACCGACCGATGTCTCCATTTTTCTCGATGTTTTCAGCCTTCTGCCGGGAATGGAAGAAACTCATATCGCTTATTTAATCGCGCGATCGGACGACATCAGCGATATGGACAGACTCGAAATTCTCACCTTTAAAATCGAAAATGTCGTCACCAACGCTTTGAATAATCTCATGGAAATCGGGAGGGGTATCGAACAAATCAGCGCGAGAAACAATGTGGTCTCGATCGATTATCAGCTTGATGCGGGCTATTACGAAATCTATTCTCTCGGCGATGTTTTTCTTACCGATATCGACATGGCGATTTACGGCGAGAGCGGGAATTTAATCGATGAAGACACTCTTCCGGATAACTATCCGATTTGCTATGTCATACTCGACGAGCCGGAGACAATCAGAATTGAGGTAACCGCATACGAATTCGCCGGAGATAAACACGATGCTCATTTCGGCTGGCTTATCGCCACGGAATCGAATGTTCTGGGGTATATGGACGAAGACGGTGTATATGTAAACTGGTCGGGCGAAAATGACGAGCTTGTCGCGAACGCCGAAAAACTCGCTCAGGAGTGGCTTCAAATAATCGAAGACAACGGCGAAATTTTAATCGAGTCCTTCACCGAACCCGTTTACGACACCGGTGAAATCAACGGCTGGGAGAAAGAGTTCGAGCTTCAGAGGGGCACATATTATTTTTACGCGCAGGGCGATGACATCTCGCTCATCGACCTCGACATGGTCATTTACGACGAGAACTGGGAGATTGTCGCGAGCAACGAAGAACCCGACAATTACCCATGGTGCACAATAACAGTGCCGAGGTCGGGCGGTACCTACACGGTCGCGGTTTACGCTTTCGAACTCAAGGGCACTGTCGGTTATTTCTGGCTTGGCGTGACGAAGGAATAGAAAAAAATTATTTCCCGCGAAGCACATCGGTCGCCGCGATGAAGTTATCGAGCAACTCCGCGTTTATCACGAAATAGCTTAGGTTATCGGTTGTCGCGTAGTAATTTCCCTCATGATCCCGATTGCCTATCGCTATCTCATTTTTCGCCGAATCATCGAACGGATGCACTTCAATCAGCATGAAATAAACCGGGTCGATTCCGTAGTCGGATGGTTTCTCGGGCGGCGGAATCCTTGTCTGAGGTTGCAGAGCGAATACCATCTCGATGAATTTGTCGAAATCCTCCGGGCTGCTCTGTGGCGGGTCATCCGGCCTTAATACCTGCCAATTGGTATCGCTTTGATTTGTTTTCGCTATCTCGAGATTTCTCGCTCCCGGCTGACGGACGATAATCCGCTTAATCAACGCGCGCGAAATGTTTATCAACTCGGTGTGGAAAAATACTCCCGAATCGAGCGCAAGACGGTTGTAGATATAAGGCTGGACGATAAACGGAGTCGGCTGATACGATGAGCGTGCGAAAATCCCCCTCGAAGTATCCTCTCCGTGCAATGTCAAATACCCCGTCGCCCCGTCGACCGTCTTCATCTCCAGCCTTACGCTCAGAGTTTCCAGTTCGGGGTCGGATGCGTTTGCGGGAAGAAATTCCTCCGCGACAAGCGTGCCGATATTCTGAAACAGAATGTCCATGCGGGTCGGGTTGGCTGTGAACGATTGCGGGGAAGTTATCATCCATTTGCTATCTTCATTTTTGAAATGAATATCCGCCTGCTCACTGTTCAACTGCATTTCGACAATATCGCTTTCGGAAAATACAATCGCCCGGTTGTCACGCAAATCATCGGGCGTGATTTCAATCGACCTCGATTCATAAATGGGCAGAAGGAAACAAGCGGAAGAACCGTGCATAGTGGCATACCTCGCGCTTCCGGACGGATTATTCTGGCCAATCAACAAATCCATCTGAACCGTGCCGTTTCTGGACATGAGCTTCAGCCTTAACGGCGGTTCTGTCAAACCATATTCCGACAACTGCTCTTCCGTAACATCCGGTATGTCCCTCTCGACTTCCGCCGTCTTTATGGTTTCAATAAGCTCGTTCAACGGTTCGGGTCTGCATCCGACTTCATACGGCTGAGTCATTTTCCATTCGGAATCGCCATTCTGTACAAAGGATTCCAGCCTTTCCAGCCGAAGGATACTGTCGTGATTTTGAATTTCGATTATATCGACCGCGCCGAAATCGAGTACCGCTCGGTCGGATATCCGCCTTGCGGCTTTAATGCTCTCCTCGCGCGTGCTCATGTACCACACCGCGAGCGCGACAAGAAGAAGAATCGGGATGAATATGAAATTGTACCGGATTTTCATCGCTTAATTTCCCTTGTCAAATACGCGCTAGCGCCGTCGCCACCAGACAAATCCGCCCAAACCGGCAACGAACAACGGGACAAGAAGCACGCTGAACACGAACACGACCCGCGCCTGCGCTTTGGTTACCTCCATCGGTTGCGGCATATCGGTCGGAGTGCGCAACGCGATGAGGTCTTCGTTCATTGCCAAATGGTTTATCGCGTTAAGAATGAAATCGCTATTGTCGTAACGGTCGATGTTCGCGTTCAAAGCGAAACTCGCATCGTTTACAACGATAAGCTCCGAAATTCCCGGCGCTCCCGTCTCGATTTCCTCCTGTTCGTCGCCCACCGTAACGGTTTGGGTAGAACCCAGCGGAACACTCGCGATATAAGCCATATTCAAAGAATCTTTCTTATTTACTTCGGGATCGAACTCGTAAACATCGCTTGTTTCACTCCAGCTCGAACCATGCGACCGGACAAGGCTGTCGATGACAATGTCGGGAAGACGGTTCATTGTGCTCAATCCCAGGCTTCCGGCACGCGGGAAAACAAGAACCAGTCCGTCCTCGGCTCCGGGAGGCGATGTTATCGGATGCTTGAAATTGCCCTGAAGGACCGGGCTGGAAATTTCGCCGAAGAAATTTCGTTCATCGTCCAGAACGATGTCATTGTTCGCCGCGATTCCGTAAAGTTGGAGAATTTCGCCCAGACCCGCATCGTTACCCGGTTCCAGAAGGCATATCATGCTCCCGCCGTTCAGCATGTACTCTTTTATCGCCTCGATTTCCATCTGATGCAGACTGCTTCTCGGATTCACCACTATCAGCACTTTGGTTTCCGGCGGAACCCCGTTCGCCTCCGGTATCCTCAATATATTGACCTGGAAATTCTCCATTTCCAGCCTTTCCCTGAGCAATCCCAGCGAATTTTCATCGTGCTTGTCGCCGTACGGATTCGGTTCATTATGACCCGAGAGGAAACTTACAATCGGAGATTCCGTTTTTCGCACGCCAATCAACGCCGATGTGAACCAGGCTTCGTCAATATCGGTGATAACCGTACGCCTTTCGCCCAGTTCAAATAGAATCGACGGGAATCTGTTTATTCCCTTGCTTTCGGTGAGGTCGCGTTTGATGTCGGGGTCGACGAAACTGAACTTCAGGTTTTTTGAAAGGTAAAGATATTTATCGGCAAGTTTCTGAACCTCATCCCGATAACCGCCTTCTACAGGCACAAACGCGATGATTGTTACAGTCTCTCCAGCCCTGTTGATGTCCTCAATCACCTGAAGGCTCTGCGGCGTAAGTGTGTGGGCTTTTCGCGACGACATGTCGAAGCGGTAATAATGCTTGTAGCCCAGAACATTGACAAGAATCATTATTCCCAGAAGGCTGAGAATGACGATTGCGACATTCGCGCCGTATCGCGTGCTTCGGCTTGTCAGATTCTCCTTAACCCAGAGCCTGTTGAAGGAAATGAATCCGGCAGAAAGGACGATTCCTATAAACGCAAGCGCGAAAGCGGGTTTCGGGTCCTCGGTTAAAATCGCCGCGATAACAGCGGCACAAAGTGAAACGGCTCCGCCGAATATCGCGAGCTTTGATAAGGGCGATGGGGGTGGGGGCGGCACATATCGGCGTTTATTCTTTTCCCGTTTTTCTCTTTTCGAATTTTTATCGTAGATTTTTCCGGCTTCCCCTGTTCCGAACTTTTCCGATCGAGCCCTTTGGGCTTCTATTTTCTCAGCTTGTTCATCAGCCTGTCTCGACACAAGCGCGCTTCGCAAAGCGTCCAGCGTTTCCCTTTCTTCGTTCTTGTCGCCGGAATCGAGTTTTTGCTTCGGTTCTATTTTTTCATTGACGGGATGTTCCTGAGTTTGAGTCAAATTCGCCGTTAGTCTTCCCGCCGGGTCATCGGACGCACCGATAAGCCTGCCCCTGACATTTTCGGGCGGTGCCTCATGATGATGCGGCGGGTCCGGGCTTGCGGCGGGTTTTAAGATTTCCTCGTCGGATTGTTCCGTTTCCCGGACTTCCTCTTCGGCGTCCGTTTCGTCAGCCGTGCTCAGAAGCGATTCTCTCAATTTTTCCGGGTCGAATGTCAAATTGTTTCCTCCAATAAATTTCCCGTCTTCCGGTTATTTCCATCTGTTTATCTCAACGACCCTCACGGATGTGAAAAGGGTGAACACAATGAACGAGAACATGTAGGTTATATCTCTTGTGTCGATAAGCCCGCGCGCGAAATTTTCGAAATGCGCCGAAAATGAAAGGTACTGGAAAACCTTTCCGACCGGCCCGCCGATGAACGCGCCCGCCGACATGAGCTGAATTCCCATCAGCACCAGAAGAGTGATAATCGCCGCCACGACCGAACTTTTCGTGAGCGAACTCGCCAGAACTCCCATCGCGATGAAAGACGCGCCCAGAAGAAAAGCGCCGATATATCCCGAAAGAATAGTCCCCAAATCCGGCTCTCCGAAAAGCATGAGATAAATCGGAAACTGAAGCGTAAGCGCGAGCACGAAAACGAACAGAATCAGGCTTGCTAAATACTTGCCGAGCACAACCTGCCAGTCGCTGATTGGAAAGGTCATCAGAAGCTCGATTGTGCCGCTCCTGCGCTCATCCGAAAATAAGTGCATCGTGATAACCGCCGCGGTCGGGATTAAAAGAAAACCGAGCGCGTTAAGCGTTCCGTTGAAACTCGCGTTCGGGTCGGTTGTCGCTATCGCGATGAAATAAAACCATGCGCCCAGAATCAGAAGGAAAAAGAATCCGACCGCATAAGCGACGGGGCTTATGAAATAGCTTTTGAGTTCACGGCTCGCTATTATCGCGACATTTCTCAATTTCTTTTCCCCTTTTTGTCGTCTGTCAGAATTAGGAAAATGTCCTCGAGCGACAGCGAATAAGGACGCATTTCGTGGAGACCGTGTCCATCCATGACAATCACTCGCGCGATTTCCTCCCTGACATCGTAATCTATCCTCGAGTGCACGATATAAACATGACCGCCGCCGGCAAGGTCCATTTCCGGTTTTTTATCAACAGCGAGAACTCCGGTAGTTTTTTTAATGCTCGCAACAATCTTCGCTGGGTCGCCTTTGACATTCACCTGGGTCATTTGTGTTTTCGTCAGCGCTTTGGTCAGGTTCTCCACACTGTCGGCGGCGACCAGCTTTCCCTTGTTGATGATGATAATCCTGTCGCAGATCATCGAGACCTCCGGCAGGATGTGGGTCGAAAGAAGAACAGTGTGACCCTCGCCCAGCTCTTTGATAAGTTCGCGGATTTCCGTTATCTGCCTCGGGTCCAGTCCGGTCGTCGGCTCGTCCAGCATCAGAACTTCCGGGTCGCCGAGAAGAGCTTGGGCGAGTCCGACACGCTGACGGTATCCTTTCGACAAAGTCGCGATGATTTTATCCTTGACTTTGTCCAGACCGCATTGCCCCATCGCCCGTTTTATGACTTTGGTTTTATCACGCGGGTCAAGTCCTTTCACGGCGCCGACAAAATTGAGGTAATCGAGTACCCTCATGTCGTAATAAAGCGGAACATGCTCGGGAAGGTAACCGAGACGCTTTCTCACATCGAGGCTGTCGAGAAAAATGTCATAACCGCCGACTCTCGCGGTCCCTCGGGTCGGAGGGATATAACAGGTCAGCATCCTGAGAGTAGTCGTCTTTCCCGCCGCGTTGGGACCGAGAAATCCGAGAATCTCTCCGCGGTCGATTTCAAAACTGATATCGTCAACCGCGACAAGGTCTCCATACTGTTTTGTCAGGTTTTCGACTTCTATCATTTTCTTCAACCATACCAAGCGCTCAGGCGCAACTCTATCGAGCCTGACGCTCAGGTCTGAATTAGTATCATTATTGACACCTTGTTTTAGACAATAAAACTTAATCAAGGTTTGGTCTGGTGTAAGACGAAATTCCATTGAAATAGCGCTGAATTTCAAACCCTCATGCAAAAAAACCCGGACCGAAGTCCGGGTTCAGTAATTCATGTAAACCTCCCATCCATAGCGAATACAGACGGGATGGAAATCCGCCTTACTCTAGAGGAAGCGGGTACATCAGAATCAGTTTCTCGTCATACTCGGTAGCCACGAGTGTCAGCACATGCGGGTCCTGAGTAATCCACTGGCCACAGGTGTAATAGTGATACAGATTGACATCCTCGGTAAGCCAGTGCCATGTGATGTTGCTCGTGTAACCATCCGACATCTCAGGAGTCGCGCCGCCGCCGTACTGCATTAGCATTCCGAGCCACTCGAACAACTGCGCAAGCCCTTCTTCATTGAAATAGAAACTCGCTTCGCACATGAAGAATAACAATCCGCCGTTCTGGATGAATTCCTGCATCGCCTGCGATTCTTCATAAGTGAAGGGCGGCGTTGGCGGAAGTTTGTTGGTGTTGAACAGAATCGCGATTACGACACGACTTCCGGTTGCATCGAAATACTGGTTCTGAGTTCTCTGGAACGAATAACCCAAAGCCTGGCAGGTTGCCTGCAATGAGGCTGAATTCTGACCCTGAGTGTTGACTTTTCCTTCCCAAACCTGAACATGCGTGTAATCGTTGTAATAACCTTCGATATTCTGGCTCATCATATTCGCCATCAAAACCTGGTTGTCTGCATCGTTCGAACACTGCGTGCGCATTGTCGCGCACCAGTCGGGAAGGAAGTAACAGTAAGCGTAATCGCCTTCGGGAGTCAGATTGGTGATTGGGACTGTCGCCACGAAATGCGCCGAAAGCGCGCCCTCCGGCCATATCCAGCCGCTGGTGTCGCCCTGAATATTCGGTTCGTATGTATATGGCGTCTCGACCGAAATCAGAAGTTGCTGGCCAAACAGTCCGCTTGGCGACATCTTCTCGAGCGACACTCTGAAAGTCGCCTGTGTGGGATGCGGACTTTCCACGAATTCCATTGTGTCCCGAACATCTATCGGGGCTTCAAACAGAGTCGGCGATTCAAGCCATACATGGGCAATATGATCGAGCACATTGCCCCCGGTCGCCTGCCATACGCCGATATTCATGAGGAATGTCATGTTGCCGCCCGATACCCACTCGTCGACATAGTACGGAATTTCCTCGAATTCGAGAATTCGCACCATGTAGGGTTCGCGGGCATTCGCGTCGGGCGGGAAAGCCTGGACCGGGAAAGTGGGTTTGTAAGCCTGATCCGGGGGAGCCCAGCAGGCATCGATTGCGTACTTGAACTTGTAAATCGGGAACTGGGAAGCATCGAACTGCATTATGTATGTTCGCGAGAAAACACCGTCAACCGCAGGGAATGTCCAGCGCTGATCAACCGGGAGCTGATAATAGGGCTGAGTGCTGTCCAGTCCGAACGCGAACAATTTGTACGGATTGAGGGTGCTGGTTGAAATATATCCTGGTTTCGCAAGGTGACCCTCGGTGTATCCAAAAATCTTGCCGTAGCTGGTAAACTCGACCTGGTTCCACCATCGGGTGAATCCGTCAGGGTTTATCATTCGGGTTCCATCCGGTGAATTCCATTTGAGCTCCGGATTGTATTTCGATTCAACGAGTCCATCGGCCATCACTATCCCGTGAACATCGAATCCTCTGAATACCGTGTTTCCCGGGAACGGATGCCTGAGCGTGATTTCCATGTTTATCCTGCCGGCGGGCAAATCCGATTCAAGCTGATTGAGCTTGATGCTCATCAACTGGAATGGCGCCAAAGGCGGCTGGAGAAAACGCACGACATTAGCATTGAAGTCGGCGGTTCGAATGGGTACCGATTCGATTTCGCCGGTCTGCGCGTTGATTGCCACATCATACATACCCCATAAGTTATGCTGGGGAGTCGCGGCAATATTGTTTGTTCGGTCTGTTGTTGAAGGAGACAGAGCCTCCTCGCTGTTTCCGCATGCGAGTACGATTAAAGCAAACCCGCATACGATAAGATACGTGCTTAAATAGCGTAAAACCATCGCAGTTAAACCTCCGAAACGGATTTGTAATATCATAATTGTAACATAGAATCCTGATTTGCAAAACACCCAAGGGCATTTTTTTTAAAATTTTCACCTTTTTTAGATACCGGTTTCTCATTTTCTCTTATGATTTCTTATAACCGTTTTCAACAATGCCTGAATCTATCCAATTCTGCATAAAAATGAATATATCGCCTGAACCTCGCGCATCAGGTCGTTCATCTCTATCATCTCCGACGCTCCGGGCCTGATTTCAAGAACATCCGCAAGCGATGAACCGACAGCCGCGAACGGCTCCCAGCCGCATACGCTCATCCCAAGCTCCCTCAAACAATGAAATCCGGTCGGAAATGGAGAAATTCCGCGTACCAGTTTCGCTCTCGGGTCGATTTCCACCATCGCCGCACGGGCTACCGCGGCAATGTCATTTTCAATGTCGCCTTCCGACGGTTCGCGTAGGGATTTCTCCGCAAGATAAACGCCGTCGGTTCCTATCGTATCCAGAACCCCTATCGCTATTTCCTCGGCATCCGCTCCGGGAGGGAAACAATAAACAAGTTCGGCTTCCGCGACCCTCGGTTTCTGTCCATCGCCCGCCGACGCATCCAGCCTGATTACAGTCCGCTCAACACTCACACACGCTTTCAAAAGAGCTTTCAAGCCTTTATCGAGATTTTCATCCGACATCAATTCCTTCAATGAATCCCCCACGCTTAAAACATCGGCAAGCCCTTCGATTCGGCTCCGTATCACAGGGTCTTCGAACAGTTCAGCCGTGGATTCGGCAAGTTCAATCGAATGCTTCGAGATAACCGGTTTGAATTTTATCGAGCCGATTCGATGTAAAGCCTTCACGAGCCGTTCCGCGGGTTCGACACCGATGCCGATTCCCAATCCACCCCCGCCGCCCTCGCTTCTCAGCTTCATCCTCAAGACACCTTTTTCGGCTGTGGTTAGAAGCGAACAAGGCGACCCGTCGGGTAAATTCCAGTTCAACCCGCCCCACGCAAGCGCAATATCTCCGGAGATATATTCCAGATTCTCCCGCGCAAGAAAATTCAATCCGGTCGCTTTTCCACCCGCACCATCCGATGTCGCGGCAAACCTGACAGTCCGGTGGGCGTTATCTCCCCTTCGGGCAAGAAGGATAATCGCCATGGCATGGGCAACAGTCAAATGAATTCCATCCAGCGCGCCGGGACCATATAGCATCCGTCCTTCCGCCAATCTCGGTTGAATCCATTCATCAGGTCTGCATGAAACGCTGTCGAGATGGCTGACCAGAAGAACTGGATCCTCAGAACCACCGCCGGGCAGAATCGCAACGAGGTTCGGGCGATTGGGAGAAAGGCTGACCGGACTGGAAGACTGCTGGGGAAACATGAACGCGGCGATTCCCTCGCATTCAAACCTGTCTCTTATAC
>OMKS01004406.1_pt1 | contig 10625 bp, 10 predicted proteins | sample 1674721 | NCBI WGS metagenome assembly OMKS01 (sample SAMN06264996, study PRJEB25208) | sediment metagenome | isolation source: hot spring sediment | place: USA: California | collected 2014-09-02 | reverse complement strand
GCGGCGCAGAACAGGGCGGTCAGCCAAAAACAGACGGCCGACCAGTCGGAAGCGTACAGGGCGTGGTGGGAGTTGAGCGGAAAAAACACCACCGCCACCGCCAGGATGTAGGGAAGGAACTCCTGGCGCTGGTTGGGCCCGGCCCGCCACCAGACCATGATCAGCAGCCCCCAGGCCCCGGCGAAACCGGCAAGACCGATGATTCCGGTTTCGGCCCCGATCTCCAGGAGGGTGAGATGGGGCTGGTAGGCCCCCAGGGAGCCGGGTTCGCTGAGAAAGGGGTCGTTCTCCGGGTCGGGTGAGTAGTTCCGGTAGGCATAGCGGAAGCCCCGGGCTCCCACCCCGTTAATCGGGTTGTCGATAAACATCCGGCTCGCCGTCTGCCAGATCGGAACCCGGCTGCTGGTGGCGGCGTCAAACGACTCCATATCGCCGCTGAAGGCCCGCAGTGAAAGGTTGACCTTGCTGGCGAAGGTCGCGGAGACGAAGTAGGTCCCCGTCAGGGTGGAGGCCATGAAGATGGCGGCCAGGGCGATCCAGCGGAGGGCTTTTTTTCGGTCCTGCCAGACCATCCAGGTCGCCAAACCGGCGAAGACCATGGTGAACATGATCCAGCCGTTGCGGCTGCCGGACATGAACACCACCAGGGTGACGGCCACCAGCAGGATAAGCTGGCCAAGTTTGGGCCAAAAGCGATAGGCGTAAAATAGCAGCAGCGGTGCCAGGACCGGCAGGTGTACCCCCAGTTCCGGGCGCAGTTCGCCAAAAAAGCCGTTGATCCGGCCGCCGGGGGCGGTGTAGCCCAGGCTGTTGTAGCCCACGGCAATCTGCAGCAGGGCGTCGGCGACCCAGATCAGCAGCACCCAGGCGCTGAGTCGGAGCAGTTTTTCCGATTTTTCGGCGCTGTTGATGGTGACAATGATAAAAATTCCCGCCAGATAGAGTCGGAAAAATGCGGCGATGGTGGCCGTACTTCGTTCGGGGTTGATCGCGCCGATCAAAGAGAGGAGCATCGGCAGCCAGAAGGCGGCAAAAAGCAGAGAGAAGAGAGGAATTCCCGGCCTTTGCCAGAGAGTGGCCCGCTGGCTGAACAGGATGACCAGCCCCAGCAGGGCCATCAGGCTCAAGGGGAGTTCGAAAAGGCGGCGGAAGGGGAGCAGGAGGAGGAAGGCGAAGATCAGCAGCAGGGAGGCCTGGCGTCCCATGGCTGAACACATTGCTTTATCGATAAAATTCATGGTTAATTCCGGACTGTGTCAAGCCGAAGCGGCAAGCGGAACCGACCGGATCGTGCCGGCCCGGCGAGGTGGCCGTTGGCGGATTATCTTATTAACTGTTGGTAAAGATTTAGGCTTTTAGCACACATCCTCGCCGTTGTAAAGTTGCTATTGATCCACTCCCGGCCGGCAGTGCCCAGCTTTTGCCGCTGGTCGGCATCGCTGAGCGCCTCTTTAAGGGCGGCGGCCAGGGCGGTGGGGTTGTTGGGTTCGACCAGCCAACCGGTTTTGCTGGGCAGCACGGTTTCCAGGCTGCCGCCGTGGGCGGTGGCCACCACCGCTCGGCCCATGGCTCCGGCCTCCACCGTGGTCAGGCCGAAGGCCTCGGCCGCGGTGGAGGTGGCTGAAACCACCAGGTCGGCCAGGAGCAGCGCAGCCGGCATCTCCGAGCAGTGGCCCACGAATTTTACCCGCTGATTGAGGCCCAGGCTGGCGGTAAGCTGCAGCAGTTGTCCGGCGTACTCCGGGTTATCCTTGGTGTCACCCACGCAGATCGCCTGCCATGGCAACTCCTTGATTTGGGCCAGACTTTGCAGAAAGATATCGTGCCCTTTCAGGCGGGTGATCCGGCCCGGCAGCATGATGACCGGTCCCGCATCCGGGAGTTGCCATTGCCGCTTGAGGGCGGCCACCCGTTGGGGGGGCACCGCCCCGGGGTGGAAAGTGTCGGTGTTCACCCCGTCGTGGATCAGCTCGATCCGCTGTTCCGGCACCTGATAGTGCTGCCGGATATGGTCGGCAATGGCTCGGGAGACGGCGATCACCTTCTCCCCCTTGGTCATGATCGCGCTGTAGCGGTTGATCGAATAAAAGCCGTGAAAGGTGGTAACCAGGTGGGGTCGGCGGTCGGCCGGCAGACTTTTCCAGGCCAGGTAGGCGATCCAGGCCGGCATCCGGGAACGGAGATGGAGTATATCCACCCGGCGTTGACGCAGCAGGCGGCGCAGAGGAGGGATGTAAGCCAGGGAAGAGGGGCTTTTTCCGCCCAGATTCATTTCGATATGTTCACTGCCTCCGGCCTCCAGCCGGGCGACCAGACGGCCGCCTCCGGAGATCACCAGTGACTGGTGTCCCCGCTGAGCCAGGTAGCCGGCCAACTCCAGGGTATCGCGTTCCACTCCGCCGCTCTGCAGTTCGGGCAGTACCTGGGCTACGACAATCTTTCCGGCCACCATCTCCGCAGGATCTCCTTGGCGCAACGCTCCGCTTCCACCAGCGGCGCCACCGCCGGCGGAAATTTTTTGCCGGCCAGCCGTTCCGCCAGATAGATGATTTGGCCTCGCTGGCGCAGCTGGTCCAGGCCCCGCTGAAATTTATTCTGCCGCCGCCGCCACTTAACCGGCAGAATTCCCACCCGGCAGCCGGCGCTCAGCGCCTCGTAAACCATGGAAATACTGTCGGCGGTGACCCAGACCTCCCGGTGGCGCTCATACTGCTCCTCGATCCAGCCGGGGGGGGTGGCCGTGGCCGGGCAGAACTGGACGCCCTCGCGGGTCGCGGCCAGTTGGGCCAGCTCGGCCACCGTTGCCGGCGGGGTCCGGGGGGAGGAGGAAAGGGTCCAGTGCCGGTCAGGGCTTTGATCCAGTAAGGTTTTGGCCTGGCGAACAACCTGGGCCTGGTCCCAGAAGTGGCTCTTGGGGTCCAGGCCGCCGATCAGCAGCAGACTGTGGTTTGCCTCGTGCCGTCCTTGATTCGTGGTCAGGCAGGGGGGGCCATCGGTGAGGAAAACATTGGCTCCCGCCCGGACCCCATCGTGGGCGGGGACCAGGCAGAGGTCAAAGAGGCCGCGCAGCAGGATGTTGGGGCTCATGCAGCAGATCGCCCTGGCTCGGCCCCGCGATTTCAGTTTGGCCAGGAGCAGGGGCGGATGGGTCCGGCGGCCGCTGCCGATCAGCAAGTCGGCGGGGGGCCCTTGCCTATGTCCCGCCCCCGGGGGCATCCGTTCGTCATCGGTGGACCCGGCTCCGGCCAATCGCACCTTTTCGGCGGTGACCGGGGTCAGGCGGCCCAAGGCCCGGATCAGGGCCAGGGTCTGTTTTTCGTGCCCGGGGCGGCCGTCGCAATACGCGGTTATGGTCAGGTTTTTCATGGGCAGCATAGTGGGATAAGTAGCATAATTCACCCCCTAAGTCATGTGATTTGCGGCCCGGTAGGCGCCGATTTCCCGGCGGTCGGTTGCAGTTGGCGGGTGGTATATGGTATAGAGCGCTGATGAAAGACAACGGCGCCGCAACCAATGGCAACGGAACCTCCCAGGCCGGGGTTCCCGGGCCCAACCCCAATCGCAAACGCAACTCCAAGAAGACGGCCAAGGAGCGCCTGCAGGAGTTTTGGAGCGTTTTCGACAAAGAGGACACCGTGCTGGTGGTGATCAGCGCTGATCCCGACGCCCTGGCCGGAGCCATGGCGGTCAAGCGGCTGCTGCGCTACCGGGTTAAGGCCGTCACCATCGCCTATCCCAATGAAATTCGCCGGCTCAACAATCTGGTGATGTTGGAACTGCTCAAGATTCCAGCCGAGCGCCTGCATACCGTCAAGCCCACCGAATTCAGCAAAAGGGTGATCCTGGACTCCCAGCCCCCCCACCTGCCCTCCTTCGAAAATATCCCTTTTGATGTGGTGCTCGACCATCATCCCGCCACCAAGGGGTGGGCCGCCACCTTCGTGGATATTCGCAAGGACTATGGGGCCACCGCCTCAATGATGGTCGAGTACCTCAGGGCCGCCGGCATCCGGCCCTCGGTGGCCCTGGCCACCGCCCTTTTTTACGCCATCAAGGTCGACACCCAGAATTTCGAGAAAAAGGTTACCCTGGCCGATGCCATATCTTTCCGCTACCTGTTCAATCTGGCCAACCTCAATCTGGTGCGTAAGATTGAACTCTCTTCTCTGCGCCGTTCGGAACTGAACTACTTTCGCACCGCCCTTAAAGAGATGAAGCTGAGCAAGCAACGGCTCTATTCCCATGTCGGCAAGGTGCCCAGCCCCGATATTCTGGTGTTGATCGCCGACTTCCTCAAGCAGGTCCACGAGGCCGCCTGGGTTTTTGTTTCCGGCATTCACAACGACAAGCTGGTGGTTATTTTTCGCTGCGACGGTTATAAGAAGAATGCTGGGCGCCTGGCGGAAAAAACCTTCGGCCAGATCGGGTGCGCCGGCGGGCATCGGGAGTCGGCTCGAGCTGAGGTGCCGCTTAAGAACATGGTTAAGGATGCCAGCAGCATCAACACCAACACCCTGATTCGCCTTACCAACAAACATATGTAGGAGGGGGTTAGCATGCCGAAGTTGAAGCCCAAAGTTTTGGCCGTGGTACTGGCTGGAGGTCGGGTTGATGAGTTGAGCGTGCTTACCGCCCATCGCCCCAAGTCGGCGGTTCCTTTTGGCGGCTTTGCCCGGGTGATCGATTTTGCCCTGAGCAACCTGCTCCAATCCGGGTTGGAGCTGGTGGCCGTGCTCAGTCAGTATCGCAGCTTCTCCTTGATCAACCACATCGGCATCGGCGCCTCCTGGGACATGATCGGCCGTTATCGCGGGGTCTTTGTCCTGCCCCCCTACCAGGGTTTCGGTCAGAGCAGTTGGTACCGGGGATCGGCCGACGCGGTCCGCCAGAACCTTGATTTCATCCAATTTCATGAACCGGAAACCATTTTGATTATCTCCGGGGATCACGTCTACCACATGGATTATCGCGAGATAATCGACTACCACCTGCAAAAGGATGCAGATTGCACCATGGCCTGCGTCGAGGTTCCCGCCACCGAGGCGCACCGTTTCGGGATCGCCGAGATCGACGGCGAGGACGGGGCGCGGGGCGGCCGGGTCCTCCAGTACCAGGAAAAACCGGCTAAATCGACCTTTAATCAGGCCTCGATGACCGTATATTGCTTCAAGCCCAACGTCCTGTACGCCCTGTTGGAGGCCAATGCCCGTGAAGATCAATCCTTCGAGTTTGGTCGTGATATCATTCCCCGGGCCATGGCGGCGAGGCGCAGGGTTTATGGCTACCGGTTCCGCGGCTACTGGGGTTACACCCGGACCCTGGATGAGTACTGGCAAACCAGCATGGATCTGCTGGGAAAAACCCCCAAATTGCCCCTGGATCAGTGGGGGTTGCGCACCAACCTTGACCATCGGGGGATCCGGGACTACCCGCCGCTCAGGGCGGGCAGGGAGGCGGAAATCGTCAACAGTCTGGCCTATAACGGTTGCCGGGTGGAGGGGCGGGTGGAAAATTCGATCCTCTTCCCCGGGGTGCAGGTAAAGGCCGGGGCGGTGGTGCGCGATTCAATCCTCTTTTTCGATAACGTGGTGGGCCGCAATTGTCGATTGCATAAGGTGATCGCCGATGTCAACGTCACCTTGGGCGAGGGTGTGAGGGTCGGGGCCGCTTCCGGCTCGGGGGGCGGAATTACGGTACTGGGCTGGAACAACGAAATTCCGATGGGGATGAAGATCGGGGCCGGTTGCACCCTCTATCCCGATCTGGGTCCCGAGAAGATGGTGCGTGGGGTCATTGCCGACGGGGAGGTGGTGCGATGAGTTGGGGGAAGAATGACGCCCTGGTTCTGCTGCTGGCCGGCGGGGTGGGCAGTCGGCTCAACAACCTGGTCCAGAGCCGGGCCAAACCGGCGGTGCCCTTTGCCGGAATCTACCGGATCATCGACTTCAGCCTCAGCAACGTGATGAATTCCGGTTTTACCCAGGTGGGGCTGCTTACCCAGTACAAACCGCTGTCGCTGATGCGGCACATTGGCGATGGGGCCGCTTGGGATTTCACCGGCCGCACCCGCGGGGTCAAGATCCTGCCGCCCCGCACCGGCTCCAAGGAGTCGGACTGGTACAAGGGTACCGCCGACGCGGTGCGCCAAAACATCGACTTTATCCGGGCACACCCCTCCCGGGAGGTGATCATCCTCTCCGGGGACCATATCTACGGCATGGATCTGGACGAGATGCTGCGGGATCACCGCCGCAAACAGGCTGATTTGACCGTGGCCACCATGGTGGTGCCCCGGGAGCAGATCCATCAGTTCGGGGCGGCGATCACCGGCGAGGATGGCCGGGTGGTGGAGTGGGAGGAGAAACCGGCGGTGCCCCGTACCGATCTGGCCTCTATGGGAATCTACGTGGTCAACACCGATTACCTGCTAGCCACCCTGGAGAAACATCGGAGCGACGTTGATTTCGGCATGGATATCATTCCTCGGGCGATCCCGGTGGATCGGGTTTACGCCCACTCCTTTCGGGGCTACTGGCGGGATGTCGGTACGATTCAGGCGTACTGGGAAGCCAATATGGATCTGCTGCTGCCCAATTCCCCCATCAATCCGGCCGCTTGGGGAATCCGCTCCAACCCCGAGGCTGAGGGGTTGCCCTTTGACCGCTGCCCGGCCCGCTTTGTTGGCGCCGGCCAGGCTAAAAATTCTTTGATCTCAGCTGGGTGCCTGATCGAGGGCACGGTGGTCAACTCGGTGCTCTCGCCGGGGGTGCGAGTTGGGCCCGGAGCGGTGGTTCGCGATTCGATCATTTTCCACGATTCCCGGGTGGGTGGCGGAGCGGTGGTGGATCTGGCCATCCTCGACAAGCGAGTACAGGTCGGTCAGGGTGCCAGGGTGGGGCATGGCGAGGACCGGGAGGTGGCCAATCGAGTCCACCCCAAACATCTCTATACCGGGATCAGCCTCATCGGCAAGATGGCCCAACTCCCGGAAAACGCGGTGATCGGTCGCAACTGCATCGTCGCCCCCCACCGTCGGGCCGACGAGTTTCCCGCCCTTATCCTGCCTTCGGGCGAGAGCATCTAACCGCCGCTTTTCGGTGCATAACGGGGTCCTTCTGGCCCGTGATGACGGGTCCGTCCTGGGTGGTCCTGGCCCAGTTCATAATTCGCAACCCGTTTGCGGCCAGCGAAATCACCTGCAACCCGGAAAGCGGCATGGACACCCACCGGTACAAACCGACTACGCTGCCGTAGGGAGGATAGGCGCCGATCACCAAGGCTCTTGCGTTGCGGATTTTTTCTCCCAAGAGGGGGGAGGTCGTCGTTGACCCGGCCGCATTTGAGCAGAAAGAGGTCATCGGCCGGCTCGCCCCGGGCAAAGATGGTCGCCCCGGCGCCAAATTGGCGGCGTCGGGCCGCCCCCGCCATAAGTTCGCGCTCTTCCGGGGCCAGATCGTTGAAGATCCATAACTGCCCCAGATAGATTTCCGCCCTCTTCACCCCCGCCGGGGCCGTTCGGGCACAAATGCATTCCACGCCTAAAATACCCGGATCAGTAGATAGTAGATCAACGCTCCCGCTCCCAGGGAGCCGTAAATCAGCAGTCAGGGCGGGCAACCTTCGGCCAATCGGCTCTTGAGCAGCGCAAAGGCGCCGACTGAGGCAACCACCGCGATTAGAATAAGGATTATCTCCATGTCATCCCCTGTTGGCGGCAGGAAGTTTTTTCCCGCCCGTTTAAATTTTGATACCTGCCCGCCTCGCCGCGCATATATCCTTGTGGCCAGCCCGGTAAAACCCCTGAGTGATTCCCTCTTTGCTCAGCCATAACAAAATTGTCAGCAAGCTTGTTGTTTGCCGACAATTTTGTGCTGTTTGCTTCCCTACCCCGATTGCCCATCCTAGTAGATAGGGCCGTAATCACATGGCGATAGTTGTTGTTTGGCCGCTTGGCACAGCCTTTGCTCGAGCCCCTCGGCCAGTGCGTCGCCAGCGGGTATTAGACCGGATAATCACCTCTTTTGTCGAACCATACACCATATTGAATAGGGAGTGGAAAATTATGGCTAGAGTTACGATCCTTATCGGCATCATCCTGACGACGATGGCGCCGCAAACCCTGTTGGCCGCCGAAGAGGTGCTGATCGACCACGGCAACTTAACCTGCCTAACTCCATGCTGGGAGCAGTTCATCCGGGGCGGTCGCGAATGCAAAAAGAGGAAAACAAAAACTCTGATCATTCATAAACCAGAGTGGAGGTGTCATCAGGGAAAAAATTCGTGTATCTTGCCAAGGAGTAGCCGCCTGGCACGCGGTGATGGCAGCCATGCGACCCGCCTAAAGGTGCCGGCTATGGTCTCAGGCCAGCGATAAAGGGGCCGACGGCCGCCGGACCCCGCTCTTCGACCAGGCGGATGGTGGCCGAGCCGATTACCGCGATTTCGGCGCGACCCTTGAGCATCGCGACATCCTGGGCGCTGCTGATCCCGAAACCCACGGCCAGGGGTAGGTCGGTGGCCTGGCGGCAGCGCTGGATATAGTGGTCGAACTCCCGGTCGAAACGGGTCTGAGCGCCGGTCACTCCCCGGCGGGCCACGCAATAGATGAAGCCCGCCCCCTGGGAGGCCAGGTAGCGCATGCGCTCGGAGCTGCTGGTCGGCGCGAAGATCTGGATCGGGGCCAGATCGAGCCGCCGGCAGCCGGCCAGGTACTCCTCTCCCTCCTCCGGCGGCAGATCGGGAATGATCAGGCCTTGCAGGCCGGCGGCCCTGGTCTTCTCCAGGAAACTCTCCACCCCGTACTTGAACAGGATGTTGTAGTAGGTCATAAAGAGGAAAGGGATCGGGTGGGTGGTGGCCATCTCGGCGGCAAACTCCAGGCACTCCCGTACCCTGATCCCGGCGTCGATCGCCTCCTGGTTGGCCTTGAGGATCACCGGCCCGTCGGCCACCGGCTCGGAGAAGGGGATCTGGAGTTCGATGATATCCACTCCGGCGGCCACCATCTGGCCGATCACCTCCCGATTGACGGCCAGGGAGGGATAACCCACGACCAGATGGGTCATCAGTAGAATATTCTTTTCGGCCAGCTTGGTCCGTAATTCCTGTTCAAGCGTCATATTCCTGCCCCTTGGCCCGGATGAACTCCCTCCAGGATGGATCGTTGAAGGCGTGGGCGATGGTGAAGATATCCTTGTCGCCCCGCCCCGACTGGTTGATGATGATCGCCTCGCTTGCCGGCAGTGTTCCAGCCTCCTTGAAGGCCTGGACAAAGGCGTGGGCCGACTCCAGGGCCGGGATGATCCCCTCCTGGCGGATGGTCAGATCCAGAGCCTCCATCACCTCGGCGTCGGTGGCGGCGGTCATCCGAACCCGGCCCTGTTGCCAGAGATCGGTAATCATCGGTGAAACCCCGATATAGTCCAGCCCGGCGGCCACCGAGTGGGTGTCCCGCATCTGGCCGTCCTCATCCTGGAGAAACATGGTTTTGTAGCCTTGGGCCACGCCCGGGGAGGCGTCATTCCCCGCCAGGCGGGAGGCGTGCTGGCCGCTCTCCAGACCCTTGCCGCCGGCTTCCACCCCGACCAGCTCCACTTGGGGGTCGGCTAAAAAGCCCTGGAAAATTCCCATGGCGTTGGAGCCGCCCCCCACGCAGGCGTACACCCTGCTCGGCAGTTTGCCGTGGCTTGCCAGGATCTGTCCCCTGACCTCCTCGCCGATGATCCTCTGAAACCAGGCCACAATTTCGGGGAAGGGGTGGGGGCCGCAGACCGTGCCCATCACGTAATGGGTGGAGTCCATATTGGCCACCCAGTCGCGAAAGGCTTCGTTGATGGCGTCCTTCAGGGTCTGCGAGCCGGAGGTGACCGGCACCACCTTGGCCCCCAGCTTCTCCATCCAGAAAACATTGGGCCGCTGGCGCTGAACATCCTCGGCCCCCATGTAGATCGTGCATTCAAAGCCGAATTTGGCGGCCATGGTGGCGGTGGCCACCCCGTGCTGGCCGGCTCCGGTCTCGGCGATCACCCGTTTTTTCCCCATCCGACGCACCAACAGCCCTTGACCCACTACATTGTTGGCCTTGTGGGCTCCAGTGTGATTCAAATCTTCCCGTTTGATGTAGATCCTGGCCCCACCGAATCGGCGGCTCAGGTTCTCGGCGCGGGTCAGGGGGGTGGGGCGGCAGGAGTAGCTGCCCATCAGTTCGACATACTCCCGCCAGAAAGCCGGGTCGCGTTTGGCCGCCGCAAACACTTCGCTGAGCTGCCGAAAGGTTTCATGCAGAATTTCCGGCACGAAGGCCCCGCCCCAGTCGCCGTAATATCCCTGTTTCATTATATTGTTTTCCCAGTTTGAGAGCGATTGATCACCAGCCGAGGCTTGTTCCGCAAGCTTGGCAGTCTACCGCAACCATCCTTTTTTGTAAATCGGCGAAACGCAGCTTGTTAGCGTGGGTGCATTCACCAGCCGGCTCGCGGGACGGGATGGCTGCCGGGATCAGGCCAGGGTGGCGCGCACTTTGGCGGCCAACTCCGGCAGCGAGAAGGGTTTAGCCAGAAAGTTGACCCCCTGCTCCAGCAGACCGTTGCTGCTGATCACATCGGCGGTATAGCCTGACATGAAGA
>OMKS01004405.1_pt1 | contig 10626 bp, 6 predicted proteins | sample 1674721 | NCBI WGS metagenome assembly OMKS01 (sample SAMN06264996, study PRJEB25208) | sediment metagenome | isolation source: hot spring sediment | place: USA: California | collected 2014-09-02 | reverse complement strand
TTTTCAAGCAGAAGACGGCATACGAGATCTAGTACGGTCTCGTGGGCTCGGAGATGTGTATAAGAGACAGATACAGAACTTGATGTTTTCGGGAACTGCGCCGTGTTCGCCGCACAGGCCCTTTTCCAATTTGGGACGGGTCAACGTTCCCCGCCTGACCGCGGTCGCGATCAACTCTTTGACATAGGTATTCAGATATTTAAACGGGTTTCCTTCCAGGAGATCGAATTGGGTGTAATCGGGCATAAAGCTGTTGAAATCGTCCCGGGAGAGACCGATGGTGGTCTGAGTGAGATCGTTTGTTCCGAAAGAGAAGAATTCCGCGTACTTGGCAATCTCACCCGCTCCCAAGGCGGCTACAGGCAGTTCAATCATGGTACCGATCTTATACGGTACGGCCCGGGCGCCGGCTTTCTTCCGAACTTCCTGTTCGATCTCAATAAGCCCCTTAATCTGGCTGCCTTCTATTTTTTTACCGTAGATAATCAACTTCAGTTCGGTGTCGTTCATGATGAGTGGGATCATGATCTCAGGCCGCACTTTTACCCCTTCCTTCTTAAGGGCGTAGACAGCCTCAAAGATGGCCCGTACCTGCATTTCGTAAATTTCAGGGTAGGATACCGCGATACGACATCCGCGGTGCCCGAGCATGGGATTGAATTCGCCCAGAGTATCGCAACGGGCGCGTATTTCAGCTTCGCTTAAGCGTTTTTTACCTCCCCGATTGACGAAGGCCACGAACTTCCTCATTTCATCCGGGTTGTGCGGTAAAAATTCATGAAGCGGCGCGTCCAGCAGCCGGATACAAACTTCAAATCCCTCCATAATCTTGAACAGCTTGTAGAAATCCTGCCGCTGCATGGGTCGGAGCTGTTCCAGCGCTTTCTTCCGTTCTTGGACAGTATCGGAAATCACCATTTCCCTGAACACATTGATTCGTTTTTCATCGAAAAACATGTGTTCGGTCCGGCAGAGGCCGATACCGTGCGCTCCGAACGTACGGGCACGGGTGGCGTCCTCCGGTGTGTCGCCATTGGCTCGGACATGAAACGCGGGCATGCTTTCTTCAACCAATTCCAGGAACTCAAGCAGCCCGGAAGATTCAGGGTCCGGTTCAATCAAGGAAGCGCTCCCCAAATAGATGGCCGAATCGCCGTAGTAGGGTACGTTCAGAGTCACATAATCGCCTTCCTTGATCGTCACACCGCTGACGGTGGCGGTCTTGCCTCTGATTCTGAGCCCGGTGTTGACCAGGGACACTTTCCCGTACTGTCGGGCCACGACTGAGGCGTGGGCCGAATACCCGCCCTCACAGGAGAGCACACCCGTGGCCACTTCGATGGCCTTGACGTCTTCCGCAAAAGTGGCGGGCATGCAAAGAATGAAGCGCGTGTCCTCATCCTGCTGTTGCGCCTGCTTGAAGGCATCCAGGAGGGCTTCCGTTTCGAAGTAGACTTTACCGATGGCCGCACCCGGCGCGCCGCCGATTCCGCCCGGAATCGTCTTGAGATTCTTGACTGAAGAAAGGTCAATTACCGGATGCAGCAGTTCCGACAGTTGATTGGGTTTGATCTGCCTGATCACGTACTCCCGCTCTATGACCTTGCGTTTATACAAATCTAAAAGAAGTTGAATGTCGGACTGGGTCGATTTCGTCATGACCGCCCGCTGATCGATGATCCAGAGGCGATTGTTTTCTATCGTGAAACGGATGGAACGTATTTCCTTGAAATGATCCTCTATCGTCTTGGCCACTTTCTCCAGCAGTTTTAAATGAGCAGGAGCGATCTTGGTGATCGCTTTACCGCCGGCTCCGATCTCATTAAACCGTTCTTGATAATACTGTCCGGTGAGTACCTTGGCGCCGGTAACGATGTCCCGTGTGAAAAACTGTCCGCTGGCGGAGTCCCTGCCGTAGTTACCGTATACCATCGGCTGCACCAAAAGGGCGGTATCGTCGTCGTCCATTTCGTCGAGCCTGAGCATGCGTGAAATGCGTTTGAGAGCGATTTCCAGCTGCGTATACGGATCGGAGAAAAAACCTTCCGGCAGTAGTTTTTGTATTTTTTTTATGGAAGCGGCGCGTTCTGAAGCCTTGATATCACGATTCAGTTCCGTGGAAAGGGTCCGGATGGCATCCTGAATGGCTTTAAGGTCTTTTTCCCGATTTTCAAGCTCCGCGATCTTGGCCTCAATTTCCAGGCTGCCTTTCATGAGAAACTGCATTTCATGATATCCGAAATTCTCTCCCACAAACCGCTGAAAACCCGCCAGGTTGCTGTCGCAGAGACCATAGTTGTGAAGGGTCGGATAATTGACGATCACCAGATTCGGGCTGATGACGATCTTCACCAGCATGGGATTTGATTTGTCGCCGAACTTTTTCCCGACGATCTTTTCTATTTTACCGATACTGCTTTTCAGCTCGCTGCCCAGGTCGTAATCTTCCAAGTCTGAAGCGACGGTGGAGTCGATCACGAAACCCGGCAGAATTGGAAGATCGATGGACGCAAGCTCCATAGCCCGGCGTCCACGGATGCCAATGCTGTCCTGTATCGCCTTGTCAATCTTGGCCGCACCCGCGCTGAAAAGATGTATGTTCTTCTTCATGGCTGTCCTCTTTTTCTCGTGTTCTAAAACAGATTGAGAATGTGATTCACAGGAAACTTAAGAAAGGCTTCAAACATGGGGCTCGCCCCTTGCCTTAAGTATCGCTGTAATTTAGCGACATCCTTGATCATATTGCCGGCGACGGCGATCAAGATCGAAGAACCATGTTTGACTTTTCCCCATTTAAACAGAGTGTTGATGTCGTGAATGCGTTCACCTTCATAGAAGATATACACATCGGAGTTCGGATATTTCGTTTGATAACTTTCAATGATCTTTTTCCATGCCTCAACATTACCATTGTGGAACAGTTCGTTCGTGACCGGAATGGAATAGAAGGGGGTCATGCGTTTCTGCCCCTCGCCTTCCTCCTTGCCCGGCGCCGCCGCCGCAGTTTTCTTTTGTTGTCGGGCAGCGGAGGGTTTCCGGCCGGCCTGTGTTCTGGTCTGACGTTCGGGTTCCGCTTCTTTCCGGACCGGACGCCGTTCCTTCACCTTCAGCGTCCCTTTGAGCAATGCGGACGGAGCTTTCGATTTCTGCCCGGAAAGAAGAGCGATACAGGTCTGGATGGCGGTTTCCTTCACCGCATCCTGCGGCTCGCCCTTGATCGCGCCCGCGTAGATGTTGACAAGTTCGTTTTTCTTCAGATTCTGGAGGAGCTGCCAACTGGCCGCGCGTTTGGGATTAACGATTTTCACACCTAATTCAGGATGGAAATACATCACGACCAGGTCCACCGCGCTCCAGCGGGCCATCTCAGCTGCAATCCCTCCGAAGTCGGTGACGGAATCGGTCAGGTTGAAGGACATAACGCGGTAATTGTATTTATCCAACAGCAGGGAACTCACAATCGGCCCCACTTGGCCGTTTTCCAACCGCTGTTCATCGATCATTTCATTGACGACATCCGCCAAGTTGTAACCGGACTCGATCTCACCGACGATTTCAATAACTGATTTGGCGTGTCCGACGACTTTGTTGAATGATTCCCTTCTCCCGAGCGCCTCAACCTCAAACGCTAAATTCACCATTGCACTCCCTCTCTTGCACCGTCAAAATTCAAAGGGTGACCCTTTTGGGGTCACCCTTTTTATTGCGCTTTTCTTTTCTATATTTCTTTCAATCCGCCGCCACGGCTTTTTCTTCTGCCGCGGCCCCGTTTTGAGCTGTCGACGACTCCGCGTGATCTCGCGGGACGTCCTCTGCTCGGTGCCTTGGGGCGGGCCGGTTCGGCAGCGGTCAGCATGTCGAGGTATTCGGTTTTTTCTTCACCCGGCTCAGCGCCAGTGGTGGCGAAAGACTGGGCAATGTCATCCCGTACCGTGGAGCGACGGCGGGAGAAGGCCGCGAACGCCGCGTCCTGGAAGCCCTTGGAAACGCCGTGGAGAAACTCGTTCAGCACGTTGGCCATTCCGTCCAGGGTGGCTTTCTTCCGCTTGATCGAGGTGATGTCCACGTCAAGCAACAGTCCGGGCTGGATGTGATAGGGGTTGATCATATAGTCGAAAAGGTTGAATTCGAACTCAAGCTTGGACATTCTCTCTTCAACCACGCGCCGCTTGATGGGATAGCGATAGCTGTAGATATTCTGCAGCTTATCCTTCATGAGCACGATCCGGCGTTTGATCTTGTCCTTCTCAAACAGATACGTCCGGTTCATGGTCTCAATCTGGGTTTCAGCGGGCCGGATAAAAGAGATTTCATCCCAGCTTTTCTCAATGTCTTCATACAGCGGATCGCCGGTGACCGATTTGATCTTGCGACGAATCTTGTTCTTGACGCGTTTGGCCAGGTCGTTGAAATCCACGATCCCTTTCAGGAACTTGGAATCTTCATACACCATTTCCAACACGTCCCATAGATGCTGGATTTCGATCTCGAACGATTTCAGCTGGGCGTCATACGCCCGGCGTTCGTTTTCAAGCTGTGACTGATCGTAATATTTCAGTTTGATCGCGTAGCGTTCATCCGGCAGATTGTCGATGTCGTTGTCTTCATATTCACGGATGCGCAACTCACGTGCGTTCTTCAAGTTTTCAATATATTGATACCCCATCTTCGATGTGTCGAGGATCGAGGTGATCGAGTTGACCGCCGTGTTGAATCCGCGGTTCCGGATGTTTTCTATATCGATGATCTTTTTCAGATTTTCCCGGATGTTCAGAGCATCATATTCATCGGGAATGATTTCCGCCCGCAGACCTTCGATCTTATCCATCAAGGATTTGGCAAAAAAGGTGTAGCGTTTTGATTTCGGATCATCTTTGTCATCCGAGGTGTAATTGGCCACCCGGCGCATCTTTTCGAAGATGATTTCCGAATCCTGCATCTCTTCCCGCCCCTCGTCGATGATCTGATCCTTCAGTTTCTCGATCTCTTTGTCCAGAATATCAAGTATATTCTTGGAGATGAGGTCCTTAATCAGATATTCGACGGTCACCTGATAATGAAAGATCGGGCTGATCAGTTCAGAATCAAGGATGTTGACCGACAGCTTGACATCACTGACGTTTCTCGGCTTGCGGATGTTGTCCTTGAACGCACACTTCACGACCGAATAGGCGTTCTCACCGCGGATAAACGCGCCGACGTCCGTTTTCTGACGGAGCAACGAGTTGGTGAGGTTCTCAAGGTCGTTGATCCCGCGCTGGACGTGTCCCTGGAGGTGGCCGTACATGTTGACGATCGATTTCTCGATCTCACCGGTATTGAACTTGTCCATACCGCCCACCTGATCGAGCAGGGCCGCGATCTCTTTCGGGGTGTAGCGGGCCAGAGTCTTCATTTCTTCCTTGTCAATGAAGTTCCGGACCTTCTTCACCATCTCGTCCTCAGACGTGACGATAAATCGGTTGAACATATTCTGGTAGTTCTGGTTGAAATAATTATATAATTTCTCCTTCAAACCGCCCATGACGTCCAACCGTTCGAGTACGTCCCTCGGAAGCTTGGAAGTAAGGTGATTCATGACCTTATCAACTTCTTCGCTCAAAAGGAGATCGACTTCAGCCTGTTGATCCCTGAACTCCTGCGCCAGTGAATTTCTCGATCCGACCGCACTTGGTTTCTCAGGATGAAAAACATTAGGGCTTTTAGGTAGATCTACGCTTCCCATAACTGTCTCCTTCGTTGAATGAATTTAATATAAATTATTCACATAACCGACAAAATGTAAAGCAACTTTTTTTTTTTTTTCGCTTCCCACATCCGGAAATATAATACAATATAGTAAGAACCGAAAAAGGCAAGGAGGATACCCAATGAAACACCAGCGCATCATGATCGGCCTTGTACTGCTACTGTGGTTGGCCGCCGTACCCGCCCTGTTCGCGGATGAACGTCCGCCTTATGATATTGTTCTGGTTATTGACAGGTCATTGTCTATGGAAGAAGAAATCAGCACGGTGAAAGACTTTGCCCGCAATTCTATAATTGATAATAATGTACAAATTGGAGATTATCTGGTCATTATCGATTTTTATGGCCAAGCCGAGCTGCTGGCTTCGTTCCCTGTCGATTCCGCCGCGGACCTGGATCATGCCAAGCAGGTGCTCGCCGATGTCCGCGTCCGTCCCCATGACTACTACACGGATATCGGAACCGCCGTGGATCTGGCCAAAGCTCAGGTCGATAAGCTGGGCGAACCCGACAAACCCAAGGTTATTTTAGTGATCACCGACGGTATCCAGGAGGCGCCGCCTGAAAGCCAGTATTATTCTCCGGACGGCACCTTCAGTCACGCTCTTCTTGAGAAAGCAACCACCATCGCCAAGGAAGGGTGGAAAATTCAGGTGATCGACATCGGCGGCACCCGGATGACCCGCCTGTTCACCGAGAGTATCGGCGGGGAATATTCGGAAGTGAGCGAACAGCCCACGGAAGAGGAACTTACCCAGGCCACCTCCGAGCTGACCGGTATTATCCAAATTGCGGACCAGCCGGAACGCCTCACGGTGGACGCGGACAATCAGGGCACTCTTTCCCTCACCCTGGAAAGCCGGGGCTTTTCACGGGAGGTGACCGTGGCGCTCGCGGAAGTGCGTCTCCGCACGCCGGCGATAGAGGAACGGGACATTCTGACCGCACCGCTTATCGTCGATATGCCGAAAGACGGCGAACAGACTGTCACCGCCAACCTGTTTTTCCCCACGGACATGAAGCCGGGCGATTACCAGGCTGATGTGCTGTTTGTCTTCGACGACGGCCCGGTGTTCACTCCGGGGGGTCATATCGCTCACCCTGCACGTCAACAGTTTTTTCGAAAACTATCCGCTGGTGCTGGTGCTGATCATTGCGGGCGGACTGTTGGTGCTGGCCGGACTCGTATTCCTAGTGGTGAAGCTCATCACCTCCCGCGGAGTCCGCTTTCGTTTGAAAGTGGTGGAAAAGCCGCTCAAAAAAGGAAGCGATGTCTTTAAAGTAGGCTATGGCAAGTGGCAATACTTGAACGAAAGTTACGGACGCCTCACAATCGCGCCCAAGCGTACGCTGCGCAGCATTGGACGAGTCTACGGCATGAAGAGCGGACTTGAGTTCGAACCCCTCAAGGAGGATCGGTTCGAGGGTCTCAAGAAAACCCGACAGAACGTACTCGGCCAGACCCTGATTGTCCGTACGGATAACAACGACCGTTTGCACGCTGAATTCCAGAAAGTGTGATGAGCCGGCACGCTATTCTGTTTTTCGAGACGGGATTACCCGCGTCACTTCCAGGGGTCGCTCAGTCGACCCCCTGGAGTCTTTTTCCTGTGTGGGGAAACTACCGCCTCTTTGACATCCTCTACGCCGGGCTTGCGGACGCCGATGACGCGGGGATTGACCTTTTCTTCTTTGCGCCCCCTGACTTCCAGGATCCCTTGAAGGCGGCGCTGTCCGCTTGGCAACTGGATGCCGACCGCCGTGTTCGGCTCCTACCCGCCACCGCGGGGGAATGGCGGAGTTGGCTCCTGCAGACGGACTATGACCGTCTGCTCGTGGCCCGTTCCGGGGACACTCCCTTGTTTGAAAGCCGTGCCGTGCTCAATATGTTCGAGCAAAAGAGCCCGGCCGCCTGCCGGCTCGCCGTCGGTGAATCGCGCGTGGACTTTTACCTCCTCCCCGTGAAAAAACTATTGGGGCTTTTATTGGATGGAAAGAAACACCGGCCTGATGACGAATGGATATCCGATCTCTTCAACCGATGTCTTCCTTCCGCGATATCCGCGCACCGTACGCTGCCCGGCCGGCTGTTATTGACCGGGTCTCCGGTAGAAATAGTCCGGGAACACCGTCGCTTTTTAACCGGACAGGACATGGCGGACTACCCCACCGCGTTTGAGAGACTGCGGACCCGCAGGCCGGCGGAGAAGGAAGCGTATATCGGGGAGCGCGGCCGGGTAAGCGAATCCTTCATCGGCGCGGGAGCTGAGATTCACGGCAAAGTCAGGAACTCGGTAATCTTCCGGGATGTATTCGTGGAGCAGGATGCGGAAGTGGTCGATTCGGTGGTCATGTCCGGCAACCGGATCGCCCGTGAGGCGCGGATCACCAATGCCTTGATATTTCCCTTTCTTCAGAGCCGTCCGACCCTGACCTGCAATATTGAAACCCGGGCCGCGGTCGGCGGTACGGCCAAAAAGCAAAAAAACCGCGACTATCCCCGCTTGATTTTCGACAGTCTGACGGTGGTCGGCGCAAACGTTGAAATCCCGGCGGACGCGCGGATAGAGGAGGCATCTTTTATCGCCCCGGATCTTCCAAAAAATAAACTTACACGATATACTAAAGTACCGCGGGGCATGAGCGTCGTGGCGTGAGTAGGGCCGATGGTATTTCAACCGATTATTGATTTCATCACTCAACACTCTTTCTTTATCCTCACCGGGCATGAAACGCCCGACGGGGACGCAATCGGCTCCGAATGCGCCTTGGCCCGCGTTTTGGCAAATATGGGAAAGAACGTTCACATTCTCAATGCCGATCCCACCCCCCGCAAATTCAGATTCGTGGATCACGACAAACGGATCACCGTACTCAAGACCAAACGGCAGCTCCCGGAGAATCTGGAAGAGTATGTGCTGATTATTTTAGACACCAACGACACGGGCAACATCGGCCGCGTCGCCCAACTGGTGCTGCCCCTGGTCAAGGATTATTTCATCATCGATCACCACGATATCGAGATGGACATCCACACCGGAAACATCGTGCAACGGAACGCCTCCTCCACCGCGGAGATCCTGTACCAGATCATTAAGGCCCTCGGGGCCGAGATCGACTACCCGACCGCGCTGGCCTTGTTCACCGCCATCGTCTATGACACCGGCTCGTTCGTGTATCCGAAAACCACCGCCTTTACCTTCAAAATCGCCCATGAAATGGTGGAAAAAGGCGTCAATCCCAACCATGTCTACGCCCAGGTGTATGAATGCAACTCAATCTCTTCCGTCATATTGCAATCGCGGGTGCTTTCCACTTTGGAGCTCGTTCTGCAAAATCATGTCGCCATCCAGGTCATGCTCAAGGAAACAGTGATCGATTCCGGCGCCAAATATGAAGAAGCCGATCAGATCATCAACATTCCTCTCAAAGCGGAGGCGGTGAAGGTATCAATCTTCTTCAAGGAAGATTTGGCGGGACTCCTGCGTTGTTCGCTCCGCTCCAAAGGACACATTGACGTGGCTGAGATCGCCAAGTCGTTCGGAGGCGGCGGTCACCGCAACGCGGCGGGCTTCAAATGTCGAGAATCGATGGAAGAGGTCCGCCGGAAGGTACTTGACAAACTGAAGCTTTATTTTCACTAGTAGCATGATGAAGATTTTCCGTATCAGCCTGTTTTTTTTCCTCGTGCCGCTGCTTGCCGTGGCCTGTCTCGGTGATGAACCGGCCCGAAACGGGAATGTTCCACGCAGAATCGTGCCCCTGCAGGAAGGCGACCGACACCAGATGACCGACCGTGCGCCGGGAGAATTTGAAGGGGAAACCGGCCAGCAGCGCCCATTGATCTCTCTTACCTACAACGAACACCTGGTGCAGCTTTTGACTATTAATCTAGATACCGACGAATCCAACGAACAGATACTGATCCTCAAGGATACGGCGCGGGATGACGGCGTCCTCAAGCTGGTGGTGGCCGACTACTCCCGCATTCAACGCCGGGCAGTCCGTTCCTGGGAAACGACGCTGGCCGCGACCAATGAGCGTACCGTTCGGATCGACGTCAAGGATATCGTCGGCGATCAATCACTGCAGCTGATCCTCAGCGGTATGAATAGAGACGGCGCAGTCACCCTGGACGTGTTCAAGCAGCGGCCTTCATCCTATTATGCGCTCTCCTATTTTCCCATCTGCCGGATTGAGTCGGGCGGCTCGATCGAGATCGCGGAGACGGAAATGGCGGCGGGGTATTCGGGCGGCCACCGTTACGGCGCCAGCTTTCCCATCATCGCCTACCGGCACAATCCGAACGCGGACAGCTATGCGAATCTCATCCGCGACACCTACCAGTACAACCGCGGAACGCTGCGCTACGAACTCGTGAAAACCGAGACGGTTGAAACCCAACGCGCGGGTGATCCCGAACTGGCCACCCTGTTTCAAAGCTCCTCTCCGGATCCGTTTAAGAACTACATCAAAGGACTCTGGCACAAGGTGGACGATGAGGTCGAAAATGAGGAAAAGATCGTCTCCTTCAACCCGGAAACGGAGGAAATCGTTTTCTATATGAAGGGCGCACAGGAAGTGTATAAATGGAAATACTCCCGCCGCAGTCTTTACAATACCCTGAACGTCTATACTGAAAACAACCTGTTGAAATCCATCCAACCGAACGTCACCATCTCTCTCCACTCCGTCAACGAACTTGAAGTGACGGTCACCGAATACTCAACCATGGAGCAATGGTTGAACGAGCAATGGGGCGGACGCTATGTGCGGAGCGCGGATTTCAACAACAACTGGGATTCGGGGCCGGCGGCCCCGGAAAAGGCCGCAGAACCCCTCTTGGAGCTGTCTCTTATACACATCTCCGAGCCCACG
>OMKS01004404.1_pt1 | contig 10628 bp, 7 predicted proteins | sample 1674721 | NCBI WGS metagenome assembly OMKS01 (sample SAMN06264996, study PRJEB25208) | sediment metagenome | isolation source: hot spring sediment | place: USA: California | collected 2014-09-02 | reverse complement strand
CAATTTGTCCACACAGGCGGCATGGTGCTATTATTGCGGCGGGAAGCGGCCCTCTTATGCCGCGATTATTCCATCAAGCGGCAGGCGCCGCCATGCGTCCCTCAATAATCATGTGAAGCGGGAGATTCTTTTACGTGAAAGTCATAACTGTTGAAGTACGGGAAGACCATCTCGAGACCCTCGCCCAGACCAAACCGCTGGTGGCGTTGGCGGAATTGATTTGGAACGCCCTTGACGCGGAAGCCACGGAAACGCGCGTGGAGTTCGTCGAAAACGACTTGCAGGGCGTCGAGACCATACGCATTATGGACAACGGACACGGTCTGCATTACGACGATGCGTTTCTTGTGTTTCGCAATCTGGGAGGTTCCTGGAAGCGGCAGGGACTGCGCACCCGCGAACGGCGGCGCGTGTTGCACGGCAAATACGGCAAGGGACGCTTTCGCGCGTTTTCGCTGGGCAGCACGGTCAGCTGGCGCTCCACATATAAGGACGGAAATGACTTTTACACATACCGGATTGCGGGCGAAGCGGCAAAACTGGGCGAGTTCGCCATCTATCCGCGCGCAGGCGCGGCAACCCAAAACGCAACGGGCATGACAGTGGAAATCGGGCAGGTGTCCGATGCGGCGGGCATGTTGCGCGGCGTAAAAGCGATGGAGGACATCACCAACCTGTTCGCCCTGTATTTGCGTCAGTACCCCGACACGCGCATTATTTACGACGGCATCCCGCTTGATCCGGGCAACGCCGAAAAGCGTTTCGCCCGGTATGCGCTTGAACCGATGGTGATGGAGAGCGGCGAACGCGTCACGGCGGAACTGGACGTGGTCGAGTGGAACATTCCCGGAAAACGAGGCTTGGTGTTGTGCGATGAAGACGGTTTCATGCGCATCAACGCGCTGCCGCGCCTCCACTTCCGCGGATTCAGCTATACGGCGTATCTGAAGTCCGCCCATGTGGCGACCCTTGACCAGGAGGGACTGCTGGACACCGGGGAAATGTACCCTGATCTCCGGCAGATGCTGGACGCCGCCAGGGCGAAACTCCGCGAGCATTTCACCCAACGCGAAGCGGAGGACGCGCAGGATGTGGTCGCCTTCTGGAAGGAAATCGGCTTGTATCCTTACGGGGACGCGCCGCGCAATGCCGCCGAAGCAAACGAACAACGCATCTTCGACATATATGCCACCCATCTGGACCGCATCTTCACTGATTTTGCGTCCGTGCCGCTGCGCACGAAACGGCTGGTGCTGCGCTTGATTCAGGAACTGGTGCATGCCGAGCCGGTGCGTGTCGCAAGCATACTTGATGAACTCATTACTTTCCCGGAAGAAGCGGAAGAGAAGATCATGGCCCTGGCGGGCGTGCATCCCGAGGAGGCGCCGGCGGAGTAGCATGGCGCTGTTGTGCAGTTGTGAGGGTGTGTATGACAGGTAGGATAAGTAGGACGAGTAGGACGGAATAGAACCAATACGCGTCCTACTTATCCTGCCCGTCCCACCTATCATACTCCTCCAACGCCTTACTGTGTAATCAATACCTCAATAGACCGGAGAATAGATATATGGCAGCCCATTATGATCACGAAGCCATTGAAACCAAATGGCAAAAGTTCTGGATCGAGAACAAAACGTTCAAAGCCGAGATAGACCACGACAAGCCAAAGTACTACGTGCTCGACATGTTCCCCTATCCCAGCGGCGACGGCCTGCACGTGGGGCATCCGGAGGGCTACACCGCCACGGACATCTTGGCGCGGTACAAACGCATGCGCGGCTTCAACGTGCTCCATCCCATGGGCTGGGACGCTTTCGGCCTGCCCGCCGAACGGCACGCCGTGCGCACGGGCGAGCACCCCGCCATCATCACAAACCGCAATTGCGACACCTTCCGCAAACAGATTCAGCGGCTCGGCTTGTCTTATGACTGGGACCGCGAAATCAACACCACCGACCCCGGTTACTATAAGTGGACGCAGTGGATTTTCTCGGTGCTCTTCGAGCGCGGCCTTGCTTATGAAGTGGAAGCGCCCGTGAACTGGTGTCCCGCGTTGAACACCGTGCTCGCCAATGAAGAAGTGAAAGACGGCAAGTACGTGGAGACGGGCGACCCGGTGGAAAAGCGCGCCATGCGCCAGTGGATGCTCAAAATCACCGAGTACGCAGAACGATTGCTGGCGGACTTGGACAAACTCGACTGGCCGGAAGGCATCAAGGCGATGCAGCGCGAATGGATCGGACGCAGCGAAGGCGCGGATGTGGAGTTCGCCGTGGCGGGTTCCGGCGAAAAATTCACCGTGTTTACCACGCGCCCGGACACGCTCTTCGGCGCAACCTATTGCGTGCTTGCGCCGGAACATCCGCTGACCCTACGCATCACTACTGATGAACAACGCGCCGCCGTGGAAGCGTACATCAAGACGGCGGAACGCAAGAGCGCCCAGGACCGCATGAAGGAAGAGGTCACCAAGACCGGCGTGTTTACCGGCGCCTATGCCGTGAATCCGGTGAACAATAAAGAGATTCCAATCTGGATAGCGGACTACGTGCTCGCAGAATACGGTTACGGCGCGATCATGGCGGTCCCCGCACACGACGCCCGCGACTACGAGTTCGCCAAGACCTTTAGCCTGCCCATCATTGAGGTTATTTCCCGCAGTTCTGGGGACAGTATAATCAATCGTGATTGCGAGGCGCAAAGCAGTCTGTCCGGCGCATACTGTCCCCAGAACTGTGAAGAAGTCTGGACCGGCGACGGCGTGCTGGTCAATTCCCAGATTCTTGACGGCTTGAACGTCGCTGACGCCAAGAAGAAAATCACCGCCTGGCTGGAAGAGCGCGGGCTGGGCAAAGGGACGGTCAATTACCGGCTGCGCGACTGGCTGTTCTCGCGCCAGCGCTATTGGGGCGAGCCGTTCCCGCTGCTGCGCGGCGAGGACGGCGTGGTGCGTGTTGTGCCCATGAAAGACCTGCCCGTGTTGTTGCCCGAACTGGACGACTACCGTCCCACCGACGACGGCATGCCGCCGCTGGCGCGCGCCACGGAATGGGTCAACACCACCGACCCGGAAACGGGCAAACCCGCCGCCCGCGAAACGAACACCATGCCCCAGTGGGCGGGCTCGTGCTGGTATTTCCTGCGCTTCTGCGACCCGCGCAACGACAACGAGGCCTTCTCGAAGGAAGCGGAAAACTACTGGATGCCCGTTGACCTGTACGTAGGCGGCGCGGAACACGCCGTGCTGCATCTGCTCTATTCGCGGTTCTGGCACAAGGTACTGTATGACGCGGGTCATGTGCATACCGACGAGTTCGCCATGAAGCTGTTCAACCAAGGCATGATCCTCGCCTACTCGTATCAGGACAAGCAGGGTAAGTATCATTACCCGCACGAAGTGGAGCGGGACGGCGATGTATGGAAACTCAAGGCGACCGGCGAGGTCGTAAACGCGCAAATCGAAAAGATGAGCAAGTCCCGCTACAACGTCGTCAATCCCGACGACGTGGTGCGCGAGTACGGCGCGGATTCCATGCGCCTCTACGAGATGTTCATGGGACCGCTCGACCGCGACAAGCCGTGGACGGAAGAAGGCGTGCAGGGCGTGCACCGTTTCCTGCGCCGTGTCTGGGCGCTCTTTGTCACGGAAGACGGCGGCATTCACAGCCGCATCGTGGAATCGGGCGGCGATGAAACCATGACCCGTGAACTGCACAAGACCATCAAAGCGGTCACCAACGACCTTGAAAACATGTCCTTCAACACCGCCATCGCGCGCATGATGGAATTTGTCAACGCCGCCATGAAGGCGGCTGCCGTCAACAAGGCGGACATGGAACAGTTCACGCTGTTGCTGTCGCCTTTTGCGCCGCATATCGCCGAGGAGTTGTGGGAAAAAATGGGACACGACACGACGCTTGCCTATGCGCCGTGGCCGGAATACGACGAGGCGCGGCTGGTGGAGAACACCATCGAGATACCGGTGCAGGTGCTCGGGAAACTGCGCGGCAGAATCGTCGTGCCCGCCGACGCCGATCAGGCCGCCATACTCGAAGCCGCCAAAGCCGACCCGAAGGTCTTGCCCCACATCGAAGGCAAAACCGTTGTCAAAGAAATCTACATCCCCGGCAAAATGGTCAACCTTGTGGTAAAATGAAGTCTCAATTGGTCAGAGATTGTGAAGATATAGGAAGTTTTGAGTGAATTTGTTTTGTAGGATAGGTAGGATAAATAGGATAAGTAGGACGAGAACAACACCCTAAAGCAATCACCGTCCTACGGGTCCTACCCATCCTACCCATCCTGCAAAACACCGGGTTGCGGGCAGCGCCCGCCTTGGATGAGTAACTGCGAAAGGTCGCATACATGCAGGCTGTAATCATGGCGGCGGGTCAGTCCACCCGCACCTGGCCGTTGACGCAGACACGCCCGAAGCCGTTGTTGCCGGTGATGGACGCGCCGTTGCTGGCGCATCAGCTGCGCGCGCTTGACGGCGTCGCCGACGAGGCGGTCATCGTCATCGGCTATCGGGGCGACATGATTCGCGAACGCTTCGGCGATTCTTTCGAGGGAATGCGCCTGCGCTATGTGGAACAGCGCGAACAGCGCGGCACCGGCCATGCGGTGTTACAGGCGGCGGAGGTAATCAACGGCCCTTTCCTTGCCATGAACGGCGACGACCTGTACGACCCCGCCGATCTCGCGCGGCTGGCGCAGCACAAATATGCGGCGCTGGCGCGTCCCGTGGATGACCCGTGCCGGTTCGGTATCTTCGACATTGACGAAAATAACCGCGTTATCGGCCTTGAGGAAAAACCGCAGCAACCCCGCTCGAATCTGGCCAACATTGGCGCGTACAAATTCGCGCCGGAAGTGTTTGACATCCTGAAGCGGACGCCGCCCTCGCCGCGCGGCGAAATCGAAGTTACCGACGCGGTGCAGGCGCTGGCGACCGAAGATGCATTTTATGTTGCCCACAGCGAAGGCTACTACCTGTCCATCGGCTATCCGTGGCATCTGCTCGACGCGAACGCCTACTGGCTCGATCATTTTCTGAAGCATGACATTCAGATCGAAATACCAGCATCGGCAAGCGTTAACGGAATAGTGCATATCGGCGCGGGCACGATTATCCGTCCCGGCGTGGTCATAGACGGGCCCGTGTACATCGGCGAGAACTGCGTGCTCGGCCCCAACTGCTGGATTCGCCCCTATACGGCGCTGGGCGCGGGATGCCGCATCGGCCACGCAAGCGAGATCAAGGCGTCCGTGTTTTTCGAGAACGCCGCCGCGCCGCATCAGAATTATGTGGGCGACAGCATCATTGGCGCGCGCGTCAACCTCGGCTGCGGCACGAACACCGCAAATCTGCGGCATGACGAACAGAATGTGCGCGTGTTGATACGGGACGCGCTGGTGGATACGGGCAGGAAAAAACTGGGCGCCATAATCGGGGACGGCGCGCACACCGGCGTCAACACGTCCATTTACCCCGGACGCAAGATAGGACCCGGACTCAACACCCTGCCCGGATGCGAGGTGCGGTTCGACCTGGTAGAATAGCCCCGCGTTACTGACTCACGTAAATAATTGGCCCCGCGCCTGCGGGCATGGTGGGCGAGGGCAGGTTGTTGGTGATGGTTCTGCCCGCAAACTGATAGGTTTGCGCCCCCTCGTTCTGTTGCGTGCGCGCCCGGAAATCAAAATCGAGTTGACCGTTGCCGTCCAGATCGCGCGTGGCAAGATAGTAGGCGCGCAGCCCAAGAATATGGTAGAGATCGCGTCCGTTGTTGTCCGTTTCCACATCCCAACCCAACGGCTCGGGCACCACGCCAAATGTATTCCCGCTCGGCCCCACGCCGATCAACACAAACGCGTCATACGTGCGCGGCGGAAATGTCAGGCGGGAAAGAACGGGGTCGCTCGAGTCCCAAATGTCGGCGTATTCCGAACCGTTGTCCAACCAGTATTTCTGCGCTTTCGAGAACTGCAGCTTGTTTACCGGTATGTAAATGAAGGGACGCCGGGTGGCGCTCAATTGGCGGTTGATTTCCTCGCCGAATACGTCTGTAACCTGGCCCGTATAACGGGGCAGGGTGGAATCAAGTTCATACGTGCCGTCCGGTTTTTTAAATCCCACCGGCGAAAATTCAAGCAGGCCGATTTGACCGTCGTTGTCCGTGTCATAGGAGGTGGAAAATTCGTCGTACATCTCCTCGTTGCCGTGATAACGCAACCGCGCCATATAGGGCATGAGATTGTAGTATTCGGGTTCCTTCGAAGCGTCAGCGGGACCGGCGAGATCATCGGCCTGCTCAAACCCCACATATCCATAAGCGGGAGGATAACTTTGATAATCTATATAGTAGGCCGTCAGCGCCATGGAAACCTGACGCAGCGCGCTGTCCATGCGCCGCATCTTGGCGCGCTCGATCATGCGCGGCCCAACGGTAAAGGTCAACGCGGCCAGAATGGCAATGATGGCAACAACCGTTAATAATTCAATAAGTGTAAAACCTCTGCTGCATGATTTTTTCATGGTTCCAATATCTCCTGCTTTTATGCTTACTGTCATTCTGAATTTATCATACCACAAAAAGCGATCCAAGCAGTAGAATTTCGGCGCTTATGGAATTTTGAAAAAAGGGTTGTCTTCGTTCCGCAAACGCCGGTGCCTTCCCGGGTTGCCGCGTATTTGGCGGAGGGGCGGTCAGGTATTGCCCGGGCGGAGGGGTCCGCCAAAGAGAATGGCCAGGCTTCCGAATACGGACGCCAGCAGGCCGAACACGGCTTCGAGCAGGTCAAACACGAAGCCGTTTACAATTTCCGCTATTCTGTCGCTGAAGCTCATAACTCGTTCTCCAGTCGCGTGGCGCGGCCTTTTTTCTGTACACTATACACTCAGGCCGCCGTCTCGTTACCCTGAACAACAATTTTCACGGCGCGCCGCCGGACGTCTTTTTACGCCGCGCTGTTCAACTTCATCTAATCAGACGAAAACAAGAAAGAATAATTCATGGAAAATACGGGCGCTTTTTCAAGATTGCGGGATCGCCTGCGCGATGTACACAACCTGCGCATGGCGGCGGCCGTGCTCAACTGGGATATGGAAGTGTGCATGCCGCCCAAGGGCGCGGCGGCGCGGGGCGGCCAGCTGGCGACGTTGGCGGCGCTTGCCCATGAGCGGTTCACCCACCCTGAAACGGGAACGCTTATTCGGCAGGCGCAGGATAATCAGGATACGTTGGCGGATGATGAGCGCGCGGCGCTGCGGGAAGTGGATTATGACTACAGGCGCGCAGCGCGCATTCCCGAAAATTTCGTGCGCCGTTTTGCGCAAACGCGCAGCGCGGCATATCACGCATGGCTCGACGCGCGAAAGCAATCGGACTTCGCCGTGTTTCAGACGCATTTGCAGAAACTGGTGACTCTGGCTCGCGAACTGGCCGATTACCTGGGTTACGAAGACACGCCGTACAACGCGCTGCTGGAGGATTTCGAGCGGGGCATGACAACAGCGCAATTGCGCGCTGTTTTTGATGAACTGGCGCCGCGCCAGCGCGCCTTGATAGAACGAATCATGAACGCGCCGACCCAACCCGACGCCGCCTGGCTGGAACAAACATGGGACGCAGACGCCCAGTGGGCGTTCACGGAGCGCGTGCTGCGCGACATGGGCTATGATTTCGACGCGGGAAGGCAGGACAAGTCCGCGCACCCCTTCACCACCAACTTCTCCATCGGCGATGTGCGCATCACAACGCGGCTGAATGAGCGCGACCTCTTTTCTGCGCTGTTCAGCTCGATTCATGAATGCGGCCATGCGCTGTACGAGCAGGGATTCCCGCCCGAAGACGAAGGCACGATACTCGCCGAAGCGCCCTCCCTCGGCATACACGAGTCACAGTCGCGCCTGTGGGAAAACATTATCGGCCGCAGCCTGCCCTTCTGGCGGCATTACATGCCCGTGCTGCGCGAGCATTTCCCGGGACAGCTGGACAATGTGGACGCTGAACAGGTCTATGCCGCCGCAAATCGCGTCGCTCCCTCGCTGATTCGCGTCGAGGCGGACGAATGCACCTACAACCTGCATATCATTCTGCGGTTTGAATTGGAAACGGCCCTTATCGAGGGCAACCTTGCCGCGGCGGACCTGCCCGCCGCGTGGAACGAAAAAATGGCGGCATGGCTCGGCGTCGCCGTGCCCGACGACGCCAACGGATGCCTGCAGGACATTCACTGGTCGCACGGAACGTTCGGTTATTTCCCAACCTACGCGTTGGGCAACCTTTACGCAGCCCAGATGTTTGACGCCGTAACAAAAGCGATACCCGGTATAATGTCCTCTGTCGGACGCGGCGAATTTACGCCGTTGCTCGCATGGCTGCGCGAAAACGTACACCGCGTCGGCAGAAGAAAAACCACGCCGGAAATCGTGCGCGACGCCACCGGCGAAGAACCGGCGGCAGCGGCGTTTCTGAAGTATCTTGAAAACAAATACGCGCCCTTGTATGGATTGGCGCAGGTAGGATAAGTAGGATAAGTAGGATATGTAGGATATGTAGGACAGTGATTGCCGGCGGTTATTTCTTCTCGTCCTACTTATCCTACCAATCCTACATATCCTACATAACAACCTAACCGGGCCAACACCCGTATCAGACGGATAATGGAGATTTTTTGATGGCAGCATCAACGGGAAACAAACCTTTTGCGGCAGACGGCGCGTCCGCGGCGGCGTGCAGGCCTCTTCCTCAATCGCGCAAGGTGTATGTGAATGGTTCCATGCCCGGCGTGCGCGTGGGCATGCGCGAAATCACGCAACATCCCACAGTGGACGCGGACGGCAACATACTCGACGAGAACCCGCCGGTTACCGTGTACGACACGTCCGGCCCGTACACGGATCCCGACACTGCCGTTGACCTGCGGCGCGGGTTGCCGCCGCTCCGCGCCCCGTGGCTGGAAAGACGGGACGGCATCGAAATCATCGGCAATACGGACGCCAACCGGCCCAACGCCTTTCCCGAATCGCGCCCCATCCGCCGCGCGCGCGCAAGCGCGGGAATCACCCAGATGTATTATGCGCGACAGGGCGTCGTCACCGAAGAAATGGAATACATCGCCCTGCGCGAAAACATGCGTATGGAACAGTACCCGGAACTGTTGCGAAAGACGGCGTGGCCGCCGTCTGACAATTTCGCGCCCATCACGCCGGAACTGGTGCGCGACGAAGTCGCCCGGGGACGCGCCATCATCCCAGCCAACATCAACCATCCCGAAGTGGAGCCCATGATCATCGGGCGCCGATTCGCCGTGAAAATCAACGCGAACATCGGAAACTCCGCCCTGCGCGGCGCCATCGAGGAAGAAGTGGAGAAAATGGTCTGGGCCATACGCTGGGGCGCGGACACCGTGATGGACTTGAGCACCGGCGCGGATATCCACGACACCCGCGAATGGATACTCCGCAATTCGCCCGTGCCCATCGGCTCCGTGCCAATCTATCAGGCCCTCGAAAAAACCGGCGGCAACGTCGAGGCGCTCTCTTGGGAAATTGTGCGCGACACGCTCATCGAACAGGCGGAACAGGGCGTGGATTATTTCACGTTGCACGCGGCGGCGCTCAAAGAACACTTCCCTCTCGCAAAGACCCGGCTCACAGGCATCGTAAGCCGGGGCGGTGCGATCATGGCGAAGTGGTGCATCGCCCACAACAAGGAGAACTTCTTATACGAGCATTGGGACGCGGTGTGCGACATCCTCGCGGCATACGACGTGGCAGTGTCCATCGGCGACGGGCTGCGCCCCGGCTCGATTCACGACGCCAATGACGCCGCCCAGTTCGCCGAGCTGAAAACACAGGGCGGCCTTACCCGGCGCGCATGGGAAAAGCATGTGCAGGTGATGAACGAAGGCCCCGGACACGTGCCCATGCATCTCATCGCCGAGAATATGGCAAAGCAGATCGAATGGTGCGATGAAGCGCCCTTCTACACGCTCGGCCCGCTGCCCACGGACGTCGCCGCCGGATACGACCACGTCTGCTCGACGCTGGGCGGCGCCATGATCGCCATGAACGGCGCGGCCATGCTCTGCTACGTCACGCCGAAGGAACACCTCGGCCTGCCCGACAAACAGGACGTGCGCGAGGGCGTGGTCACCCACAAAATCGCAGCCCACGCCGCCGACGTCGCCAAGGGATTCCCCGGCGCCCACATCCGCGACAACGCCATGAGCAAGGCAAGGTACGAATTCCGTTGGGCGGACCAGATGGCGCTGTCCCTTGACCCGGAGCGCGCCATCGAACTGCGCGCCGCGGCGACCCCCGACATGGAACGCCTCCCCGAGGGATACTGCTCCATGTGCGGCCCCAATTTCTGCTCCATGCGCCTGTATCGCCAGATTTGCCCCAATTCGAAGAGATGAAACCGATGCGGCGCAGCCGTAACCGCAATATGGACGCGCGCCGCCCGCGAACCGCTGTTCAACCGGGCGCGGAAATATATGTTGACGGCAACCCGAACACCATGCACCATAAAGTGATGGTTTTGGATGCGCGTCTGGTTATGACCGGCAGTTACAATTTCAGCGCGAGCGCGGAAAATCGCAACGATGAAAACTTGATT
>OMKS01004401.1_pt1 | contig 10630 bp, 8 predicted proteins | sample 1674721 | NCBI WGS metagenome assembly OMKS01 (sample SAMN06264996, study PRJEB25208) | sediment metagenome | isolation source: hot spring sediment | place: USA: California | collected 2014-09-02 | reverse complement strand
TTTATGTAGTTTTTCCTCGAAGGTTGCTAAGATGGCTAGCAACATTGAAGGTTAAAAACAAGCAACCTTCAATGTTTGTGCGTAAGGTGACTTATTAAGTTAGTAATGGGAGTGTTGTCCATAAATCAACACCTAATACAGTTAATTTAAAAATTTGTCTCACATAAATTCATTCACTTGAATTGACGGTATTGCTCAGCACCGTAGGTGCAAAATTATGGTAACAACAAAAGAAGAAAATAATAATTAGTGCCGTAGGCACGGAATTATTGCTTTGTGAAAAGAAGAATGATTTTAATCCGAAGACTTTTCGGAGTTAAGGCTGTGCTTATCAAAATCTTGATGTAAATCCTTTACCGTATCAAAATACTTTCCCCAAGTTCTCAACAGATCATAAGAATAAATTCCATAATCGTAACCATCTTTCCACTTGATGCTTAATGCGTAATTGCCGACTATCTCTATATTTTCAATTTCATACTTACCTGGTTTGTCGGGACCCTTTAGCGGCGGGGCATATTCTCTCCAAAGAATTGTCTCGCCTTTATTTTCCGCATCAGGTGATTCGTCACGTAAATAAGTGAGGGGATAACGGTAGATTTCACCGTCATCCCATTCAATAAGAAGTGTTTCTTTATTATCTAGTTTTATTCTTGTTGGTTGTGTCATAATCTATTTGGTTCACAACAAAGTAACCATGAGCCGTGTGCTTAAATATTAATTATTACCGCCTAAGATTATCGGCAAACCATCTTTACCTGATCCGACAACCACAATTTTTGTGTTCTGAGATTGAGCAAGTTTTTCCGTTGCTTCGATACCTTTCCATCTTAGTAATTGTTCGTTGATTCCTTCGGAAACAATATTCTGGAAATCCGAAATACCTTTAGCTTCAATTCTTTTTCTTTCGGCTTCCTGCTCTTCGCGTTTGAGAACAAACTGCATGCGTTCACTTTCTTGTTCAGCCTGAAGTTTTTCTTCTATTGATTTTGTTAAACCGGGAGGAAGAATAATCTGCCTCATCGCGGCAGCTTCAATTTCAATTCCGCGGGGACTAACAAGCTTATTCAACTCATCCATAATATCATTTGCTAACTTTTCTCGAGATGCCGTATACAGAGCTTTAGCCTGGTAATTAGCCGTTACACCTCTTACAACAGATCGAAATTGTGGAAGCAGTATAATCTCCGAATAATTCGGACCTACGGTTTTATAAATCTCGTTTGCTTTGTCGGGACTTAATCTAAACAACAAGCTTATTTCAAGGCTGACACTTAGTCCTTCATCGGAAGGAACGTTCATTGTTTCCTTGAACTCCTGTGTTTTGATACTAAATTTAATAACATTTGCCATTGGGTTGACTATATTAACTCCGGACTTTAATGTATTGTCGCTTACCATACCGAGAAAATCAACAACTCCGACAGTACCGGCAGGCACAATAGTAAATAATTGTAAAACAACAATAACACCTGCAACGCCAGCCCCACCTAAGGCAAGAGTTGACTCTTGTCTTCTTCCTCTTTTTCTAAGGTTTGAATAAGCTATGAAAGCTACAACAGCGGCAATAATTGCTACTATGAATAACATGATTCCTCCTTTATTTTATGTTTTCGATTTCTATTAATAAGTCACCTTACGCACAAACATTGAAGGTTGCTTGTTTTTAACCTTCAATGTTGCATTAATAGGCTAAAATTATATTACCTGGAAGGTCTGAAAACAGTAACCTTTAGGGTAATAACATCTTTGCGTAAGGTGAGTTAATAATTTCAAATTATCAATATAGATTAATCTAATACCTCTTTTATTAGCGCAGGTTTCTCCACTTTTTTATCGGTGAACTCAAGTGCCTCGCCAACCATCTGCTTTGCAGATTCTATTTTGTCTTCTTTATCGGTGAAAATTTCAATAAGCTTATCGCCCGGTTTAATTTTATCGCCAATTTTAGGATAGAATATTAATCCGGCTTTAAAATCAATTTTATCACTCAAGGTATGTCTTCCCGCACCAAGTTCCAAAGCCGCCATTCCGATTTCATAAGTATCCACAGATTTTAAGTAACCTTCTTTGTCTGCATAAATAATTTCATGATGTTTTGATTTCGGATATGCCTCGGGATTATGAAGATATTTTACATCGCCTTCTTGTGCTTTGGTTATTTCAACAAATTTATCGAAAGCTTTTCCGTTTTTTATCAACTCGTTTGAAATTTCAATTCCTTCTTCAACCGATGCTGCTTTACCTCCGAGATAAATCATTGCGCCGGACAAAGTAACCGATATCGTTTTCAAATCTTCTACATCATCTCCTTGAAGCACTTTTACCGATTCATATACTTCAAGAAAATTACCGATATAATTTCCTAAAGGCTGATTCATATCGGTTATATAAGCCATAACTTTTTTGTTAAAAGATTTTGCCGTATCAATTAAAGATTTTGCGAGAGCGATGGATTCATCTAACGATTTCATAAAAGCGCCGCTGCCGGTTTTCACATCGAGAACTAGTCCGTCAATTCCGGCGGCTAACTTTTTACTCATTATACTTCCGGTTATAAGCGGTATAGATTCAACTGTTGCCGTAACATCTCTAAGAGCATAAATTAACTTATCGGCAGGAGCTATATCTTTGGTTTGACCGATTAGAACAGCTCCACAAGAATTAACAACTGAAATGAATTCGTTTAAATCAAGATCGGTTCTGAATCCGGGAATGGATTCAAGTTTGTCTAAAGTTCCGCCTGTATGCCCCAAACCCCTTCCGCTTATCATTGGGACTTTTACACCCGCCGCTGCAGCAATTGGTGCAAGAATCAAAGATGTTTTATCGCCAACGCCCCCGGTAGAATGTTTATCAACTTTAAATCCTTCTATTGAAGATAAATCAAGAACTTTTCCGCTGAATAACATTACACTTGTTAAAGCAGAAGTTTCCCTTTTATTTAATCCGCGGAGATAGGCAGCCATTAAAAATGCGGCAAATTGGTAATCGGTTACTTTTCCTTCAACATAACCATTTACCAAAAAACCTATTTCATCAATTGTAAGAGCTTTACCGTCACGCTTTTTTCTTATTAGAGATACGACGTTCATAGAATAACCAAATGATTTAACAAGACTTCAATATATTGAATTTGAGACCCAATTTCGAGATTGTTGAAATTTATCAAGACATTCAGTAAGTGAGGTTTATTTACCTTTATATTTTAATAATTTTTTATAATATTTATATCATTTATGAGTTCACTCCAAAAACTGAAAAATTCAAATTGTCATTCCCACGAAAGTGGGAATCTATACAATAAATGAGGTTTTGAGATTCCCGCTCGTCTCGGAGACGAAGTCAACGGATTTTCACGGGAATGACCTTTCTGGAGTGGACTCTTTATAAATGATTCGGTTATGGAAAAGTGAAAATAGTCAAACCATTTCTCATCACTCTTATTATTACTCTTCCAGTAGGAGCACAAATTCTTAACAATTTTGGTGTCAAGTTTGGGGGAACAACAACAAGCCAAGAACGAAAATATCATCTTCCTGCAAGTGGTTATGATGCTATCGTAACAATTCAGCCAAACAAGAATTTAGTTGGCTTAAGCGCTGGAGTTTACGCTGAATTTAAGGGGTATTCGATTTTTGATATTTTGGTTGAATTGAATTATTTACAAAAGGGATTTATCCGCGAGGAACAATATACTACAGGGGAAAGCTATACGTTAAAACAACGAACTGACTATTTAAATCTTTCTTTACTAATAAAAACAAAAGTTTATGATGGTATAGTAACTCCGTATGTAATAGTGGGACCCCGATATGATTTTGAAATTACAAAGACTGGTTTCGGCGTTGACAATCCTTACTATGAAGCTTTTAATAAAAATCTCTTTGGATTTTATTTTGGCGTAGGCAGCGAATTCGAACTTTTCAATATAAATCTCTTAGCTGAAGCAATTTATGATCTTAGCATTACTGACTTGTACGATGACAGTATAATAACAGTTACATCAGACACTTTTATTTTTAGAATGGGAATCTCTTTTTAAAATACTTTTTTCAACACATCAACATCATACTCGTTTTAAAAACTCAAAATAGAATAACAGCACCTCAGTTTCGTTGAATTTGAGACCCAATTTCGATATAATTAAAGTTCTAAATCATTTGTTAAATGCTAAATACGAGGCGGTTATGTTTGATTCTAATTATAACTTTACAGTAGTTGATCGATTTTTAAAGTACGTTAAATACGACACACAATCAAAAGAAGATTCTTCAACCTTTCCAAGCGATCCGAAACAGTTAGAACTTTCAAAAGATCTTGTTGCTGAATTAAAAGAACTTGGTTTACAAGATGCACATATGGACGATAACGGATATGTCATGGCAACGTTACCTTCAAATACCGAAAAAGAAGTTGATGTAATCGGATTCATTGCTCATGTTGACACTTCTCCCGCAGTTTCGGGTAAAAATGTTAACCCGCAAATTCATAAAAATTATCAAGGCGGCGACATAATTGTCAGCAAAGAAAAAAATGTTGTGATTGAAGAGGCTAGTAACCCCGAACTTAAAGCAATGAAAGGTTTTGATATTATTACAACAGACGGGACAACATTGCTCGGAGCAGATGATAAAGCCGGTATCGCTGAAATTATGGATGCGTTGAATTACTTAATTACAAACCCCGAAATTAAACACGGTACAATTAAAGTTTGTTTTACACCTGACGAAGAAGTCGGGCGCGGTGCCGAAAAATTTGATGTTCAAAAATTCGGGGCGAAGTATGCTTATACAATAGACGGATCGACAATTGGCGAAGTAGAAACCGAAACTTTCAGTGCGGATGCGGTTGTTATAAAAATTAAAGGCATCAATGTTCATCCCGGTTATGCAAAAGGAAAAATGGTTAACTCTATTAAAGTTGCCGCTAATTTTATGGAAAGCTTACCTAAGGATAAACTTTCGCCCGAAACAACCGAAGGAAGAGACGGTTATGTTCATTGTGTCTCTATTGAAGGTAACGAAGAATTAACTACAATGAAATTTATTATAAGAGATTTTGTTACAGCAAAATTGAAAGAGTACGAAGCAATTCTTGAAGACTTAGTTAAAAAGGCAGTCGCAAATTATCCCGGTGCCGAGTATGAATTTCAAGTAATTGAACAGTACAGAAACATGAAAGAAGTATTAGATAAGCATCCCCAGATTGAAGCTAATGCACTTGAAGCTTTAAAACGTTTGGATATAAAGCCGATTCAATCTGCTATCCGCGGAGGAACCGACGGTTCTCGTTTAAGTTATATGGGATTACCGACCCCAAATCTTTTTGCCGGCGGACATAATTTCCACGCAATTACCGAGTACGTTGCCGTTCAGGATATGCAAGCTGCTGTTAAAATGATTGTTACTATTGCGCAAGTTTGGGAAGAGAAAGCGTAAATAATTTTCAATTTGTTTTTAAGGCTGACTTCTAATTAGGGTCAGCCTTTCTTTGATAAAATTCAATGGCGAAATCACTTCATAGAGCAACCACATATTCAATTCTTGTTAATCTTCTCTTATTCATATTAAAAGCGGTTGTTGGATTTATTTCTAATTCAATTGCAGTTATTTCCGAAGCCGTTAATTCACTTACGGATATAATTTCTTCGGTCGCAATTAAGTATGCAGTAAAAGTTTCATCACAGAAGCCTGATGAAACACATCAATTCGGTCATAATGCCGCACAACCGATCGCCGCTTTTATAGTCGCTGTTTTTGCATTTGTTGTCGGGATTAAAATCGTAGAAGAATCAATTAAAAGAATTATTTCACCTGAAGAGATTACCATTCATTGGGCAATATACATAGTATTAGGTGCAACTATAATCATCAAAATAATGTTGAGCAAATATCAAAAAATAATCGGCAAAAAATATACATCTCCGGCAATGAATGCAGCTGGGGTTGATAGTTTAAATGATGTACTTGCTTCTGCAATTGCATTGATCGGTGTTATCTGTGTTGATTTTGGTTTTAGGTTTGTTGACGGCATCGCAGGAATTCTTGTAGCCGTGTTTATTTTCAAAACCGGTTGGGAAGTAGCAAAAGAAAACCTCGACTATTTAATGGGTAAATCAGCCGATGATAAACTGATCTTCGAAATAGCAAATAAAGCATTAAAGATTGAAGGAGTTGAGGGGTTAAATGACTTGCGTTCTCATTACGTAGGTGATAAATTCCATATAGAAATTCATGTTGAAGTAAATAAAGATATAAGCACAACTATTTCACATGATATCGGGAAAAAAGTAAAATTTGCAATTGAAGACATGGACGAAGTGCAAAAAGTTTTTGTGCACATCGATCCAGTCTAAGGAAGGTTAAAATGATACAAATAGAAAAGAGAACATTATTAGAAGTATTAAACAGTGCTTGCAAAGAATTCGGAAATGAAAATTTCGTTTCCTGGGTTGACGAAAAGCCGCTTACCTATTCGCAATTTGCCGAAAAGGTCACATCAGTTGCAAAGTTTCTTAAGGATAGCGGGATAGTGAAAAATGATAAGGTTGCAATATTAAGCGAGAATCATCCCAACTGGAGTATTTCATATTTTGCGATTGTTTCAATCGGTGCCATTGCCGTTCCAATAATGACCGAGTTTCATCCATCGGAAGTACATCACGTTCTTCGTCATTCAGAAAGCAAGGCTATTTTTATTTCCTCAAAATTATTTTTCAAAATTGACGATTTAGAACATGACGGATTAGAAACCAAAATACTTATCGATGACTTCTCAATTATTCCGCCTCAAACAAAAAGTGACCGATTAAAAGATTTTTTGATTGAAGGGAAAAAAGAATTAGAAAAAATTAAACTGGCTGCTTTAAAATTAGTCGGTTTAGCCGACGATGAAGTAAAAGAAGATGACCTTGCGGCAATTTTATATACTTCCGGCACAACCGGTCATTCAAAGGGAGTAATGCTTACTCACAAAAATATTGTGTCGAATGCGATTTCTACATTAGGCATTGTAACCCTTACACATACCGATAGAATGCTTTCCATTCTTCCGCTGTTTCATACTATTGAATCTACACTTGGTTTGGTAACGCCGATGCTTTGCGGAAGCAAGGTGTTTTACCTAAACAAACCGCCAACAGCCGCGGCATTACTTCCGGCATTAGCGAAAGTTAAACCGACGGCAATGGTTGCCGTCCCGTTGGTTATTGAAAAAATATTTAAAATGAAAATTCTTCCTCAGCTTACTTCAAAATATTTAGTTCGTAATCTTTACAAGTTACCGGCGGTTAGAAAAAAACTTCATAAAGTTGCCGGGAAAAAATTACTTAAAACCTTCGGCAGTGAACTAAGAATGTTTTGCATCGGCGGCGCGCCCATTTCGGCAGAAGTTGAAAGATTTCTGAACGAAGGTGGTTTCCCTTATGCTATCGGTTATGGACTAACAGAAACTTCGCCTCTGTTAACGGGAACCGGTCCGGAAACAATAAGATTAAGATCTGCCGGCAAACCAATTCCCGAAGTAGAAATCGAGATAAGAGACAAAGACCAAATTACAGGCGAGGGCGAAATTTATGCCAAAGGTCCGATGGTAATGAAAGGTTATTATAAAGACCCCGAAAAATCAAAAGAAGTTTTAACCGATGACGGCTGGTTTAAAACCGGCGACCTTGGAGTTCTGGACAAAGATGGTTATCTGTTTATTAAAGGAAGATCGAAAAATGTTATTATCGGTTCAAATGGGAAAAATATTTACCCGGAAGAAATTGAATCTATTGTAAATGAAAACCCGTACGTACTTGAATCGTTGGTTCATGATAAAGAAGGAAAATTAATCGCGAGGGTATTCTTAAATTCCGAAGCAATTAATAATGATCACCAAATTGAAAAACTTAACGAAAGCAAAACTCGAGAAATAATCGACAAGATACTTGTTGATATATTGAACAATGTAAATAACAGTGTTTCTTCCTTTTCAAAACTGCATCGTGTTATTGAACAAGCTGAACCGTTTGAAAAAACACCGACACAAAAAATTAAGAGATATCTTTACATGTAATGAAAAGATTAGTTTTATTTTTTTAATTTCGTTTACCTTGTCGGCAGCGGATTTATTTTCTTGAAGAAAAACTCACTTGTATAATGAATTGATTTTTTCCTTTGCTTTTTTTGTAAGCTTATTCACGACCAAATCATATGAATGATCAATAAGTTCTTTAATTGCAGTTAATCTTTAGTATCTTTGCTACTCAAAAAATAAACTATTTTTTTGAAACTATTCTGTTATCTTATATGTATTATAGAAATCAAAAACGAATAAAAGCGGTAGAGCTTATGAAAAAAATATTATTCCTTACCTTATTGATAGTTGCGTTAATAAGTTGTAAAGGGCAGTCAATTGATAAATTAATAGCCAAGAATAAAGAAATAGATTCTACAAAAGTACTTCTTCCCGATCCGGAACATTCGCAAAATAACCGGCTTATCACACAGCTTATTTCACGGTATCATTATAAAAAGTTCGATCTTAACGATTCACTCTCGTCAATTATTTTTGATAATTATATCAAGATGTTGGATAACAACAAAGTATATTTTCTAAAATCGGATTTGGACGAGTTTGAAAATTATAGATATAAGTTTGATGACTTTCTTTTAACCGGAACTTTAGATGCAGGATATACAATCTTCAATCGTTATAAAGAAAGACTTGCCGAACGAATTCAATATGTCAACCAAGAGTTGGAAGAGGAGTTTGATTACTCCTTAGACGAAACTTTTATTCCCAACAGAAGAGAAGCTGAGTGGGCAGATACAAAAGAAGAACTTGATGAAATTTGGAGAAAGAGATTAAAAAATGACGCACTTAACCGAAAACTTGACGGTAGAGATTGGGGTGATATCGCAAAAACTTTACGCGGCAGGTATCATCGTTATCATAGAATAATATTACAATATGCACCCGAAGATGTGTTTCAATTATATATGAATGCATACACCGAGGCTATCGATCCGCACACCTCGTATTTCTCGCCGATCACTTCGGAAAATTTTAATATTGATATGAGTTTATCTTTAGAAGGAATTGGCGCTCAGTTAACTTCGGAAGACGATTATACAAAAGTAAGCAGAATAATTCCCGGTGGTCCCGCAGATAAAAGCGGACTGCTTAAAAAAGATGATCGAATAATTGCGGTAGCACAAGGCGAAGACGGAGAAATGGTGGATGTTGTTGGTTGGCGACTCGATGATGTTGTTCAATTAATAAGAGGTGAAAAAGGAACTCTTGTCCGGTTGACGGTTATTCCTGCCGAAGCAGAATTAAATATGTCTTCAAAGGAAATTCAAATTGTTCGTGATAAAGTTAAGCTGGAAGACCAAGCAGCAAAGAGCGAAATAATTTTACTTAACCACGAAGGAATTGAATATAAAATAGGTGTAATTGATATACCGGCATTTTATATCGATTTTGAAGGACAAAGAAGCGGTGATCCCGATTATAAAAGCACAACGCGTGATGTGAAATTGTTGTTGGAAGAATTAAAAAAAGAAAATGTTGACGGTGTAATAGTTGATCTTCGTGAAAACGGAGGGGGCTCACTTCAAGAAGCCATTGAATTAACAGGATTATTTATTGAAGAAGGTCCCGTTGTTCAAGTTCGTAATGCAAACGGTACGGTTGAAATCGGAAACGATCCCGATAAAGAAATAGTTTATGGCGGACCGCTTGCCGTGATGATAAATCGTTACAGTGCATCTGCGTCAGAAATATTTTCCGGCGCAATTCAGGATTACGGTAGAGGAGTTGTTGTTGGTGAAACTACTTACGGCAAAGGAACCGTACAAAATCTAATCGACTTGGGAATGTTTAACAGAAACAACGGCGAGAAGCAGGGCAGAGTAAAAATGACCGTTGCAAAATATTACCGTATAACCGGAAGCAGTACACAACACATGGGTGTTATACCGGATATCATTTTCCCCAGTGCCGTTGATTCACATGAGTTTGGTGAAAGCTCAAAACCGAGCGCTCTTCCATGGGACCAAATTAAATCAACAGGATACCAGAAGTTTTCCGATTTAGCGAGATTTCTTCCCGAGCTTCGAAGAAATCATGAAAATAGAATCAAGAACAATCTAGAATTCCAATACAAACTTGAAGATATTGCCGAGTATAATGAACGGAAAGAGAAAAAAGAATTTTCATTAAACGAGGAAATAAGAAAACAAGAACGTGAATTGGCAGAAGCAAAGAGAAAGAAACGAGAAGAAGAACGTGAATCAAATACCGAGATAACAATTATTGAAAAAGGCGAAGTAAGTAAAAAAGATTTACGTGTTGATGACCCGGAACTCGAAGAGACAGGACACATACTTGCAGATCTAATTGCAATGAACGTCGGCTAAATTTAAGAAACCTTCGAGGTAAGGGATTGTTCGAAAGAGCATAATTTCCTCGAAGGTTACTAGCATGTAGAAATCAACTAAAGCAACCTTGAAGGATAAAGAGCTTGAAACAGCTTACGCTTACCTTCAAGGTTTTTTATTGTTGGCTAAATTTAAGAAACCTTCGAGGTAAGGGATTGTTCGAAAGAGCATAATTTCCTCGAAGGTTACTAGCATGTAGA
>OMKS01004400.1_pt1 | contig 10631 bp, 7 predicted proteins | sample 1674721 | NCBI WGS metagenome assembly OMKS01 (sample SAMN06264996, study PRJEB25208) | sediment metagenome | isolation source: hot spring sediment | place: USA: California | collected 2014-09-02 | reverse complement strand
GTTGTGCGGGCTGTGCCGCGGGCCAGGTCGGTCAGAACGGCCCGGGCGAGGTAACCGTCTCAACTGGTAACCGGAACTTCGCCGGCAAGCAGGGCAAGGGCGAAGTCTGGCTTGCCTCCCCCCTGACCGCCGCGGCCTCGGCAGTCGCCGGCATCATCACCACCGCGGATGCGATTCCCGGCGAACCGGTGCTCTTTGCTCCCGCACTACTGCGTCCGACTCATCCGACGGGTCCGCCCGGTCCGACTCGACCCGACCGCCCCACCGTCCTCGAAGGCAGGGTCTGGGTCATCTCCGAAGACAACGTTGACACTGACATGATCTACCACAACCGACACCTCGCGGTTACGAACCTGAAGGAGATGGGCCGGTACGCCTTCGGCAACCTCAAGGGCCGGGAACGTTTCGCGGCCGAGGCTCGGCCCGGCGACATCATCGTCGCGGGCCGCAACTTCGGTGCCGGCTCGTCGCGCCAGCAGGCGGTGGACTGCTTCCTGAGCCTCGGTATCAACCTCGTTGTTGCCCGCTCATTCGGGGCCATCTACTTCCGAAACGCGGTCAACGCCGGGCTGGGCGCAATGGTGGCCGACCTCACCGAGGCCGGGCTCAAGGACGGGGCCCGGCTACGGGTCGAACTCGAAACCGGTGTCATCTCTCTGCCCGACGGTCGAGTCGTAACAGGCAGGGCACTGTCCCCGACGCAACTGGAGATATACCGCCGCGGCGGACTGCTGGCCCGGGCCTAGCGCCCGAGGGTCTTCAGCCGCTCCGGTCTGCGCACGAACAGGTAGATGACCGAACCGAGCCAGCCGGTGAAGATGATGACCAGCGCCCAGAGCAGTTTGGTGTTGTTCTCGTCGGTCTCGAATCGCAGAACCTCGACGAGGAAGTACACCCAGAGCACCGTGACGCCAAGGCTGAGCAACCCGATAAACAGCCAGAACATAAACGCCAGCCAGCCGAACGTAAGACTGATCAGCGCGCCAATCAGTTCCATAGCACAGGATAACCCGGCGAGGCGGCCGGTCAAGCGTGCCCTTGCGAGTTCCGGCGCGAGGAGTATAATCCGTCGAGTAAGTTCTATGATACGTGAGATGCCCAGTTGACTTTCGCAGAGAAAGTCCTCGCCCGAAAGTCCGGCAACAGCCGGGTCACGGCCGGCGAGGTCGTCACCTGCCGGCCCGACCACCTGCTGATGCACGATAACGCCGCGGCCATATTCGCCAAGATCGCGACCGAACTCGAGCAATACGGCCCGGCCGACCCGAACCAGCCGGTCATCGTCCTCGACCACGTCATCCCGGCCGCAAACGAGAAAACCGCAACCGGCCACAGCAAGGTCCGCCAGGTTGTCGCCGGGTACGGCCTGCGGCATTTTTTCGACATCGGCGAAGGCATCTGTCATCAGGTGATGGTCGAGAAGGGCCTGGTCCGGCCCGGCGAACTCGCGGTCGGCTCGGACTCGCACACTTGCTCCTACGGCGCGGTCAACGCTTTCGCGACCGGCATTGACCGGACCGAGACGGCCGCACTCCTGCTGACCGGCAAGACCTGGTTCAAAGTCCCGGAGACGATGAAGCTGACGCTCCACGGACGACTGCCGGAGATGGTGTCGGCCAAGGACCTCGTCCTGACCGTCATCGGCCGACTGGGCGCGGATGGGGCCGACTACAAATCGGTCGAGTTCCACGGCGACCTCGCCACACTCGACGGCGACGACCGGTTCACGGTCGCCAATATGGCTGTCGAAATGGGCGCGAAGAACGCGGTCTTTCCCTGCGACGATGTCATCCGGCAGGCGCTCGACCGTGCCGGTGTCGCGCCCGGCTGGGAGCCGCTCTGGTCCGACCCGGACGCGGTCTTCTGCGGTGAGCACGAGTTCGTCCTCGACGAGGTCGTGCCCGTTGTCTCCGCCCCCCACAAGGTGGACAACGTCAAGCCGGTGTCCGAACTGGCCGGCACCGAAGTCCAGCAGTGCCTCATTGGCACCTGCACCAACGGCCGGTTGAGCGATTTGGCGGTCGCGGCCCAAATGCTTAAGGGCCGCAAGGTCGCGCCCGGTGTCCGCCTGCTCATCCTGCCCGCCTCCCGGACGATTCTTGAGCAGGCACTCGCGCTCGGCATCATCGCCGACCTGGTCAGCGCGGGCGCGGTCCTGCTCCCACCGGGTTGCGGACCCTGTCTCGGCGCACATCAGGGCGCGCTGGCACCGGGCGAGCGCTGTCTGTCCACCGCCAACCGTAACTTCAAGGGCAGGATGGGCTGTCGGGAGGCAGAGGTCTTCCTTGCTTCACCGGCTACGGTCGCGGCTTCGGCACTGGCCGGCCGCATCACCGACCCGAGGGAGGTGTAGTTTGAGAGTCTGGCGCTACGGCGACGATATCAACACCGACCTGCTCTTCCCGGGCAAGTACACCTACAGTTGCTCGACCCCGGAAGAAATCCGCCCGCACCTGCTCGAAGACCTCGACCCGGAGTTCACCCGAAATGTCGCTCCCGGAGATATCATCTTGGTCGGACGCAACTTCGGATGCGGCTCGTCCCGCGAACAACCGGTTGTCGGCCTGCGTACGGTCGGAATAGAAGCGATTGTCGGCAAGAGCTTCGCCCGCATCTTCTACCGGGCCGCCATCAACCAGGGCCTCCTGCTCGTTGAGTGCCCGGCCGCGGTCGAGGCCTGGCAGGAGGGCGACGCGGTCGCGCTCGATTTGGCCGGCGGCCGCATAGCGGTGGGGAATCGCAGTTTCTCCTTCCCTCCGCTCCCATCCGGAATTCTCGCCATCCGCGAAGCCGGCGGACTCCTCGAATACACCCGCCGAAAGCTGGCCGCCCGGGCGAAGGAAGCCTGACGTGTCCCGGCATGCTGAAGCCGGCCGCAAGGGCAGGGAAGCCCGCTCCGACTGCCATGTCACCATTGAACCGACCGAGTCCGGCGGCATCAACCTTGAAGTCACGAGCAGGGTTGACTACCTCTACGCCGACGCCATCCGCTCGCTCGTCCTCGACGCGCTCGACCGACTCGAGGTCACCGATGCCCGGGTGACGGTTGAAGACCAGGGCGCGGTGCCGTTCGTGATGCTGGCCCGGGTCGAGACCGCAGTCCGACGCGCCTGGCCGGGCCGGCCTTTCCCCGAATGCCTGCCCGAGACGGACCCGGCCGGCACCGTTCCGACCGCCCGGGACCGCTGGCGCCGTTCCCGACTCTACCTGCCCGGCAACGAACCGAAATACCTGCTCAACGCCCACATCCACGGCGCGGACGCGGTCATCCTCGACCTTGAGGATGCGGTGCCGCCCGCGGAACGCGACGCCGCCCTCCTGCTCGTCCGCAACGCCCTGCACGCCCTCTCCTTCGGCGACTGCGAACGGATGGTCCGGGTGAACCGGTTGCCGCAGGGACTCGACGACATCCCGCCGCTCGTCCGCGCTCACGTGCAGGTCCTGCTCCTGCCCAAATGCGAAGACCCGGAGCAGGTCCGCGCCGCGGCCGCGCTGGTCGAGACGACGCGTGCCGAAGCCGGGGTCAAGGCTCAGGTCTACCTGATGCCCATTCTTGAATCGCCCCGCGGTATGTTACAAGCCCTGGAGATAGCCGAAGCATCGCCGCTGACCGCCGCCCTGACCTGGGGTCTTGAAGACTACCTCCGAGAAATCGGCGGCCGCCGGACTCCAGACGGCGAAGAAACCCTGTGGGCCCGCTCGCAGGTCGTCAACGCGGCCCGGGCCGCCGGCGTCCAGCCAATTGATACGGTGTATGCGGATATCGAGAACCTCGACGGCCTGCGCGAGCACACCAGGCGCGCCCGTGACTTCGGCTTCGAAGGCAAGGGCTGTATCCACCCGCGCCAGGTCCCGGTTGTCAACGAAGTCTTCATCCCGCAACCGGCGGAAGTCGCTGAGGCCTGCGCCATCATCGAGGCGTTCGAGGCCGCCCGGCGTGAAGGCCGCAGTGTCGTCGCGATCGGCCGGAGGATGATAGACGCGCCGGTCGTCAACCGGGCCGGGCGCATCGTGGAGTTGGCCCGCCGGGCCGGACTTCTGCCCGATGAAGGCGGCACCCGATGAAGTCGGCCGAGGACGCCCGACGCTTCGCGTTCGTGCAGAACGCCGCCGGCCGGTTCGTCCCGACCGAGGTCAACGGTCGGACCGAAACACCCTACCAGGGCGTACACGCTCACCGGCCGACAGGGCGCAAGGCCGCGCCGCCGATACCGAACCTTGCCGACTACCCGGCCCGCGACAGCAAGCTGTTCCCCGACCTCCACACCGCGCTTGAGCACTGCGGCCTGCGTGACGGGATGGCACTTTCGACCCACCATCACTTCCGCGACGGTGACCTGCTCGGCAATCAGTTGCTCGACACCTGCGCGGAGATGGGTGTCCGCGACCTGCGCTGGTTCCCATCCGCCAGCTTCCCCTGCCACGCACCCGTGATCCGCCACCTCGAGTCCGGCGTTGTCCACCACATCGAGGGTTCACTCAACGGCCCGCTCGGCGACTTCTGCTCGCGCGGACGGATGCGCGGGCTCGGCGTCCTGCGCAGTCACGGCGGACGGGCCCAGGCGATCCAGGACGGCGAGATTCACATTGACATTGCGGTCATCGCCGCCCCGACCGCGGACCCCTTCGGCAACGCCAACGGGGTCCATGGCCCGACCGCCTGCGGCAACCTCGGCTACGCCCTGCCCGACGCGATGTACGCCGACAAGGTGATTGTCGTGACCGACAACCTCGTACCGTTCCCGGCCCTGCCGATCCAGATTCCCGGCCATTATGCGGATTGTGTCGTCGTGCAGGAACAGATCGGTGACCCGGCGAAAATCCTGTCGGGGACGACCGAGCTCACCCGCTCGCCGGACCGGCTTTACATCGCCCGGCTTGTCGCCGAGTTCATCCGCGACACCGGAATCATGAAGGACGGCTTCAGCTTCCAGGGCGGGGCCGGCGGCATCAGCCTCGCCTTCACCATCTTCCTCGGCGAGATGATGAAGCAGGCCGGGGTTACCGCGAGTTGGATTCACGGCGGCACCAACAAGTACCTGGTCCGGATGCTCGAAGAGGGGCTCTGCCGCGCACTCGTTGACGGCCAGGCCTTCGACCTCGACGCGGTCGGGAGCATCAGCCGTAACCGCAACCACGTCTCCACCTCGCCGCTCATCAGCTACAACTATCACGCCAAGGGCAACTTCCTCGGCAACCTGGACGTGGCGGTGCTCGGCGCGACCGAAGTGGACCTCGACTGGAACGCCAACGTTGTCACCCATTCCGACGGCCGCCTGCTCCACGGTATCGGCGGCTGGCAGAACTGCATGCTGGCCGGGTGCACCGTTCTGGCCGTGCCGAGCTTCCGCGACCGCACCCCGGTCATCGTGGACCGGGTCACCTCGCTCTGCGCGCCGGGCGAACTGGTGGACGTGGTCGTGACCGAGCGCGGCATCGCCATCAACCCCCGCCGCGAAGACCTGAGGAAGGCGGTTCGGGCCTCGCGCCTGCCGGTTCGCGAACTGGCCGACATCAAATCCGACGTCGAGCGGCTGTGCGGAAGGCCCGCGCCCCATCCCGTCCTCGATAACGTTGTCGCCGTCGTCAAGTGGGTGGACGGCACAGTCCTCGACTCGGTCCGCCAGATACCCGGCTGACCCCGCTCGGTGTTCGATGTCACAACAACCGGTATCGCCGGTTTCCCTGCCGACGTCTCATCTAGGATGGTCTACCCCGCCCATCCCGCTTCTTCTCGCCGCGCCGGGCGTCGCGCTGGTGCTCTGGCCGTAAACACCCTCCTTGCCGTCCCGATGCGCGGCCTTCTTGACTGGCATTTCCCGGCGGCTAGCATTTCTTGTTGATGAGCCTGCTTGCAAGAGGGCTGGTCCTGCTGGCGCTGACGGCGCCCGCCGGCATGGCCCGTCCGACCGCCCTGCTGACACCGCCGTTCAGCCACACCCTCGGATTCCAGCGCATCGGCCGCCATTACCTCCGCCTGTACCTCGGCCGCGACTTCAAGGTCTCGAACCCGGAAGGCATGTGCGGCGCCAAAATGGTCGAAGAGGACGACCCGACGACAAGCCGGGATGACCACATCCTGACCCTGTTCGGGGTGAACTCCGGGACCGGCCAGGTCGTCTACAACGTCAAGCTGATTGAGCCGCGCATCTACGGCTCGGCCGGTTCCGGCACCGGCCAGTTCGACCGGCCGCACGGCATCGCCTGCAACCCGGCGGGCGACGTCTATGTCGCCGATACCGGCAATGACCGAGTGGTCCGCCTGCGCTATGCCGGCGGTCACCTGCACTGGGTATCGGTGCTGGATGATGACCTGCGTGCGCCGCGGGATGTTGCGCTCGACTCACGCGGCCGCGTCTACGTCACCGAGTCCGGTGCGGACCGGGTGCGCGTGTATGGCCCGGACGGCGCCCGCATCGCGGCCTGGACCGGTGACCTCGACGCCCCGACCGGCATCGCGGTTCTTGACCGCGAAGCGGACTACAACCAGTACCAGACCGATGCCGCCGTCGTCATTGACCGGGACGGCACCCGGCTGAGCCTCTTCTCGCTCGGCGGCCAACTCCTGCGCCAGATTGACATGCGCCGGCTCGGCCTGACCCGGGCCGGGTTCAGCTACACCGCCTTCGACCGCCACGGCAACTGCTACGTCACCGACCGGGAAAACGACCAGGTTCACGTCTTCGACCCGGAACTCAAGCATATCGTCTCTTTCGGCGACGACTCGCGATTCAGTTCCCCCCGCGGAATCCTGGTCTGGCGCCGCTTCGGCCAACTCTTCGTCAACGAAGTCGAGGGCGGCCAGTACTACTGGGTCGGGCTCGACGGCTATCTCATCGGCTGTTACCCGGGCGAGTTCGATTCCGAACGACCGGGAACCACCATCGCGCTTTACGTTACCGGCGTCGCCGACGTTGAGGTCCGGATAACCGGCCCCAACGGCCGCCCGGTCCGTACGCTGACCCCGCCTCACGACCAGCGCCCGGGTGAGGTGCTGATTGTCTGGGACGGACTGGACGACGAAGGTCGGTTGGTTCCGGTGGGCGAGTATCGCATCGCCGCCGTCATCCGTCCAACCTACAGCACGCCGAGACGAATCCACAGCAAGGAACTGACCGGCCTGGTCCGAAGGGTGCCCGACCGGCAAAGCAGGGTCTCTCCCTGAATCACTTCGGAGGTCTTCTATGCGCCTGAGCAGGACTGCTCTACTAATGGCGGTACTCACCGCATCCGCCGCCGCGACCTGGTACGCCGGTGACTTCGAGCGACTGGGCACATCGGCACGCATCATCGGCATGGGCGGGGCCGCGGTCACGACCGCTCAGGGTCCGTCCGCAATCTACTACAACCCGGCCCGGGCCGGACTGCCCGGTCGCACCGGCCTGCTGTTCCTGCACTCTCAGGACTTCAGCGGGCTGGTCCAGCACAACTTCCTCGGCGCCGCCTTTCCATCCGGCACCCAGTCGTTCGGCGTCGCGGTGCTCCACAACGGCATTCCCGGCATCAAGCTCACCGCCCTGCCCGACTCCACCCGCCCGCCGGGACCGGACAACCGCCCCTACGTTGAGAGAGTCGTCAGCGCGAATCAGCTCGTCGGCTATGTCAACTACGCGAGGACGGTTCTTCCCGAGTTATCCGTCGGCGGTAACGTCAAGCTGATATACCAGGACCTGGGCGTCGGCAACTGCTTCGGCATGGGCCTGGACCTGGGTCTCCTCATCCGGCCCGGCGGAGCGGTTGACGTCGGCCTGCGTATCCGGAACGCCTCGCTCTCGCCGCTGTTCTGGAGTTCCGGCACCCGCGAACTGATCACCCCGCGCCTTGCCCTCGGCATCGGCCGCACGTTCGGTTTCGACCGCGACGCGCTCGTGCTCGCCATCGAGGCTGAGGCCGGCCCGGAGGAGCGCGACCTCGGCTACAACCTCGGGGCCGAGTACTCCTTCCGCAACGCGCTCTTCGGCCGACTCGGTGCCCACGACGGCAACCTGACCTTCGGTCTCGGCGCCCGCTTCGGCCGGTTCTACCTCGACTACGGCTACGCCGCGGGCTACGCCGCGGGTTCGCGCGAACTCGGGAGCGCCCAGCAGTTCTCCGGGGGTGTCGAGTTTTAGGCGCCGAACGCAACCGCAAGCTCGCCCACCTTCTCGCCCTGCTGATTCCGGCGCTCTACTACCCGCTCGAACACCGCCTCGCGACGCTGTTGATGACCGGGGCGACCTTCATCTTCCTGGTCCTCGACTTCGCCCGACTGCATCTCAACCCGTTCAAGAGCATCTTCATCGTCCTGTTCGGAACGCTCCTGCGCCGCCGCGAGCTCAGCTCGCTCACCGGCGGCTCTTACCTGATGCTCGCCTCTCTGGTCTGTATGGTCGTCTTCGGCGGCGGCACCTTCGGCACCAGTGTCGAGCAGGGCAAGGGCGTAATCATCGCCGCAGTCGGCTTCCTGGCCATCGGCGACACCGTCGCCGCGCTCGTCGGTCTCTCCATCGGCCGGGTGCGGGTCTTCCGCAAGACCCTGGAAGGCACGCTTTCCGGCCTCGCGTCCTGCATCGGGGTCGCGTGGGTTGTCTCGATTCTGCCCGGGGTTGACCTGCCCCTGATTGCCGGTATTCTTGGGGCGGTATCGGCCTCGATCGTCGAGGCCTTGCCGATAGAAGTGAATGACAACGTCGTCATCCCGGTTTTCTCCGGTACGGTGATGATGGTCACGATGCAGTTCCTGCGCTAGCGCGCAGGACCACGATGACACACAAGGAGGTCCCATGACAAGACTGCTTGTTCTCGCCATCGGCGCGGCGGTTTCGCTGTCCGCTCTCGCCGCCCCGGTACCGGACAGCCTCTACCGGCTGTACGCGACCCGAGAGTTCGACCGCGCGGGTGCGCTGCTGGACGAACTGGTCCCCGCCGCAACCCGGCCCGCGGACCGCTTCGCGGTCCTGCTCGAGAAGGCCGACTTCCTTCTCGACAAGCGCCACGACTACGCCGCGGCCGAAGCAATTTACCAGGACCTGGTTGAGGAGTTCCCGAAGGAACGACGGCTTCCCGAGATGCGTTACCGGCTGGCGCTGGCCCAGGAACTCGGGGAGAAATACCTCGAAGCGGCCCAGAACTACGAGGTCGTCGCGACCCGACACATGAAGTCACGCTTCGGCAAGGATGCGCTTGAAGCCATCGAACGCTGTTTCCGCAAGAACTACCAGGACCGCGTCGCCTACGTGGACGGCCACCCGATTACCCGGATCGAGCTCGACGACCGGATCAGCCGCCACCCTGCCGGCTACGAGCCCTTCGAGCGCAAGGAGTTCCTGCTTGACACGATGATTGACAACCGTCTCCTCTACCGCGCCGCGCTCAACACCGGCCTGCTGACCGACCCCGACTTCGCCCGGGCCTACTGGGACATGCGCGACCGCTACGTCTTCGAAGCCTGGCAGACCCGCAACGTGACCGACCACGCCGAGCCGACCGAGCGCGACCTCCGCGCGGCCTACAACCGCGAGCGCGATTCGCGCTTCACGACCCCGGAGAAGGTCCGCGCGGCACAGCTTGTCGTACCGAGCCGGGAACTGGCCGACTCCCTGCGCCGCGTCCTGCTTGGTGCCGACGCGGCGCCCTGGGAGACGCTCACCGCCCGCTTCTCGACCGCCCCGGACAAGGACCGCGGCGGCGACCTCGGGCTCTTCAGCCGCGGCACGCGGGACAAGGCCATCGAGGACGCGGCTTTCAAGCTCCGGCCCGGCCAGGTCAGCCGGCCGGTCTCGCTGGACACCGCCTGGGCGCTCATCCGGGTCACCGAACGCACCCCGCGCACGGTCAAGCCCTACGACGAAGCCCGCGGCCAGCTCCTGAACCAGGTGCGCCATGAAAAGACCGAACAGCTCTACGAGGCCAAGACCGACGAACTCGCACAGGCGGTCGCCATCGCCATTGACACCGCCGCTCTCGACGCCGGCGCGGACACCATCGGCACCGTTGACGGTGTCACGATTACCCGCGAGCATATCGAGCGCCGCATCGAGCAGATTCCGGTCTTCTTCCGGGCCCAGTTCCAGTCGCCGGAAGGCGTGCGCCGGATTCTCGAGCAGGTGGTGCTCGAACAGCTCATCCTCACCGACGCCGAGGCCAACCACGACTGGCTCGCCAATGGCGCGGTCAGCCGGATACTGGACCGGCGCGCCCGGATGCTGGTTGACCACTACACCGGCCGCAACACGACCGACAAAGTCGTCGTCGAGCCCGCCGAAATCGAGACCGTGTACCGCTCCGGTCTGGACGAGTACCGGGTTCCGGCCCGGGTCCACGCCCGCGAGGTCGTTGCCCCGACCCGGACCCGCGCCAACCAGCTCCGCCGCTGGGCCCAGGATGGCAGACTGCCCGCGCTCATCAGCGGCCGGGCCCTGCTCGTGACCGACCCGGCGCTCGAAGAACTGGGTGCCGCCTTTGCTCAAGCCGACGAAACCGATTCGCTCGCCGAAGCCTGGGGCTTCACCGACGCGCCGCGGGCGGTCATCCCCAACACTCCCACCCTGCGCGTAGGCAACCGGCTCGTCCCGGACATGGGCAACCGCTGTGAGCTGGCCGGGCCGTACCCCGGCGCGGGCGCCTACTCGATGGGCTTCAGCGACCGCTCG
>OMKS01004399.1_pt1 | contig 10632 bp, 10 predicted proteins | sample 1674721 | NCBI WGS metagenome assembly OMKS01 (sample SAMN06264996, study PRJEB25208) | sediment metagenome | isolation source: hot spring sediment | place: USA: California | collected 2014-09-02 | reverse complement strand
ATGGGGCACGTCGATCACGGCAAGACCAAGCTGCTGGATGCCATACGCAGTACCGATGTGGTGGCCGGCGAACACGGAGGCATTACTCAGCATATTGGAGCCTACAAGGTCAAACCCAAGTCTATGGATGGAGAGGTTGTCTTTCTGGATACGCCTGGTCACGCGGCTTTTACTCTGATGAGAGCCAGAGGCGCCCAGGTGACCGACATCGTAGTCCTGGTAGTCGCCGCCAACGACGGGGTGATGCCGCAGACCGTCGAAGCGATAAACCACGCCAAAGAGGCCAAGGTACCTATCATCGTGGCGGTGAACAAAATCGATCTCCCCGAAGCCAACCCAGACCGGGTCAAGCAGCAGTTGGCGGAGTACGATCTGCTGCCCGAGGATTGGGGCGGATCGACCCTGTACAACGAAATATCCGCGCTCAACGGCGAGGGAATAGAGGAGTTGTTGGAGACGATCATACTACAAGCGGAGATCCTCGAGCTCAAAGCCAACTACGACTGCCGAGCCGAGGGCAAGGTCATCGAGTCCAAGGTAGACCATGGCCGTGGTATAGTCTCTACGGTGATCATCGAACGCGGCACTCTGCGGGTCGGCGACGCCTTTGTGGCCGGAGTATACCCGGGCAAGGTCAGGGCGATGTTCGACGACAAAGGAAACAAGCTCGATGTGGCAACACCGGCTACACCGGTAGAAATTCTCGGTTTTACCGGAATACCAGACGCTGGATCTCCTTTCCAGGTGACCGAAAGCGAACGGCAAGCCCGACAGGTCGGAGCAAAAAGGCAGGAACTGGAGAAACAGGGAGAGGCGAAAAACGTCAAAAAAGTCACCCTGGACAACCTCTACGATTCGATTCAAGAGGGGGAGATACAGGAACTCAAGGTGGTGATTAAGGGTGACGTTCACGGTTCCGTGGAAGCCCTCCAAACCGCGCTGGAGAAACTCTCCACCCAGGAGATCAAACTCAGGGTGATTCACGCCTCCGCTGGAGCAATAATAGAAAAAGACGTGCACCTGGCCAGCGCCTCCAACGCAATAATAGTCGGTTTTCATGTGCGCCCCACCGCCAAGTCTTTGGAGTTGGCGGAGGAAGAGAAGATCGACATTCGGAAGTACAACGTTATATACGACGCGGTCAACGACATCAAGAACGCTATGGAAGGTATGTTGACACCGGATATCAAGGAAGAGGTGATCGGTACGGTGGAGGTCAGAGAGACCTTCAAGGTGCCCAAGATCGGACTCATTGCCGGGTGTTACGTCACCAGCGGCAAAATAAAACGAAACTCCCAGGTACACGTGATTCGTGAGGGAATCCAAATCTTCACCGGTAAGGTTTCTTCATTGAAACGTTTCAAAGACGACGCTCGTGAGGTAGAGGCGGGCTACGAATGTGGTATCGGCATCGAGAGCTTTAACGATATACGCGAGGGAGATCAGTTTGAAGCATTCGAACTCAAAGAGATCGCCAAGACCCTCGACTAAGGGAGGGGGACATGTCAGAGATACGAACTCATCGCGTAGCTGCACAGATCAGGGAGGAAATAGGCCGAATGATCGTCCGGGGGATCATAAAAGATCCCCGGGTCGGAACTTCGCTGACCGTCACCGAGGTCACCGTTTCGAAGGATATCAGCTGCTAACGTCTTTATTTCCTCTTTTGGAAATGCCCATGAGCTTGAACAGGGAGTGGCGGCCTTGAACCACGCCGCTGGATTTGTGCAGGCCCGGTTGGCCAAAAATCTCAAAACCAGGAACACTCCCAAGCTGCGTTTCAAGGAAGACCACTCTATCGAGTACGGATCGGAGATGATACAAAAACTGAAGGAACTGGATATTTGAGTGAAAAAAGATCAGGCTTGCTGCTTTTGCACAAAGTTCCTGGCACTACCTCTTTCCAAGATCTCCGACTGATAAAAAAAAGACTGGGTCACGGCAAGGTAGGACACGCGGGAACTCTGGACAAATTTGCCGAGGGCCTCTTGATAGTCGCCTGCGGCAGGTACACCCGGCTATTATCGCTTTTCGAAGCCCTCGACAAAACCTACGAAGCCAGGCTGCTCTTCGGCACCGAAACTGAGACCCTTGATCCCGAGGGGGAGCCCACAAGAAGGTCGGATATTCCAACCTACGGGGAGGTCGAAGGGGTTCTCCCAAGCTTCATGGGACGAATAGAACAGCTGCCTCCGCGTTACTCGGCGATTCACGTGGGAGGGAAGCGAGCCTATGATCTTGCCCGTCGGGGGGAGGATTTTCAAGTCCCCTCGAGAGTGGTCGAAATCAAGCGTTTGGAAGTCATCAGGGCGGCCCTACCGGAACTTGATGTAATAATTGACTGTTCAAAAGGTACTTACATTCGCTCCCTGGCCCGCGACATAGCCCGCGGCTGTGGAGCCGCCGCCCATTTGAGCAAACTGAAGAGGCTGAGCATCGGCCCATTCTCCCTGGATGAGGGGGTAAAGGCGGAGGATTTTGATCCCGAACGTCACTTGATGAGTCCCGAGTCTTTTCTGGAGCGTCTCGACCAGGTTGAAATCATGAAAGTTCAAGAGGAAGTAGTGCCGAGGCTTAGGCAGGGCCGGAAGATAAACGCCACTTGGTTCCTTGGAGAGCCAAAGAAAAATATTGTCGCTCTGTTCGATCAACAGCAGAACTTTCTCGCTCTGATCGAACGCCATCAGGACGGATGGGTCTACCGTATGGTGATTCCGGAGGCTGCGTTGTGAGAGTGCTGTCTTGGGACGACTTCATCGGTAGTCGGAGGTTAAAGAGCAGTGAATTGGCTATGACCATAGGGGTATTCGACGGGGTGCACTATGGGCATCAACGGTTGATCCAGCAGGTAATATCCCAGCCGGTGGAGATTCATGGGGTGCTCACATTTCGCTACAACCCGAGACGCTTTTTAAAACCCCATCTTTTTCCGGGAGATATCACCAGCGGACGTCAAAAGCTCAATATACTCTCCTCCCTGGGCATCGATACAATTATACTCATTGACTTTTCCAATGATTTTAGTAAACTGTCAGGGAACGAATTTATAACGAAAATTCGTCAGAGTTGCGATCTGCGCTATCTTGCTTTGGGTGACAACTTCAGATGCGGATATCAAGGCCGGAGCAGCGCCTACGATCTGCGGGATATTCTCGCCGCATCAAAGATTCCGGTCGAGATTGTTCCGCCGGTGAGCTACAATGGGGGGACCCTTAGCAGCACCAGAATACGTGCAGCGATTCGCGAAGGAGAGCTGGAACGTACGAGCGAAATGATGGGGAGGAAATTTGTACTAGATATTGCCGGTATTCCCCAGCGTCATGAAGATTCGCGGGCAAGTATTGAAAAAACAGGCCTCTCACAGGTTCTTCCGCCGGTGGGCCGGTACAAAGTGAACGTGCACACTTCAAACCGCAGTTTTTTCTCCGATGTCTTAATTGATCAGGAATGCCTCCGGTGGAAACAGAGCGGAGAAGACGAGGCGGTGTATATAGAGTTTTTATCGAACGATCTTTCGGACGGTAAAGCAAACAAAATAGACGAAACGAACATCTAGCAAAAGGAGAAAAGAGACATGCTTTCCAAAGAAAAAAAACAGGAGATCATAAAAGAGTTCGGCAAGAGCGAAAGCGACAGCGGGTCCACCGAGGTGCAGATTGCCCTCCTGACCGCCCGTATCCAAGACTTGACCGAGCACTTGAGAACCTTCAAAAAGGACCACAGCAGTCGCAGAGGTCTGCTCAAGCTGGTAGGACAGAGGCGCAACCTTCTCAAATATCTGAAAAAAGAGGACCTCGAACGCTACCGGGCGCTCCTGAAAAGACTAAACCTAAGAAAATAAAAGGATAAGATTCTATGACTCATCGAGTGAGTATCAAAATTGGTGCGGAAGAACTGGTCCTCGAGACCGGTCGAATGGCCAAGCAGGCCAACGGAGCTGTCCTAGCTCAGTACGCCGGGACCGCCGTCTTAGCCACCGCCTGCGCCGGCAATAACGTGTTGGAGGGAATAGATTTCGTCCCTCTACAGGTGGAATACAACGAAAAATACTACGCCGCCGGTAAAATCCCCGGTGGTTTCCTCAAAAGAGAGGGAAGACCCAAGGACAAGGAGATACTCGTGTGTCGCCTCATTGACCGTCCCTTGCGGCCTCTTTTCTCCAAACAGTTCCAGAGGGAGATCCAAATAGTACCGACGGTCATATCGGCGGATCAAATCAATCCTCCTGACATGGTTGCCATGGTCGCCGCTTCCGCGGCGGTAACGGTTTCTGACATCCCCTTTGACGGCCCTGTAGGGGCGGTTCGAGTAGCTTTGGTGGACGATGAGTATATCATCAATCCGACCTTCGATCAGATCGAAAACAGCAGCCTTGATATAGTAGTCTCCGGTACCGAAGAGGGAATCACCATGGTCGAAGGCGGTGCCAAAGAGGTCCCCGAGGAGAAGATGCTCGCCGCCATCAATACCGCTGAGCCGATTATTGCGGAAATATGTCGGGTTCAAAAAGAACTGGCCGAGCAGGCGGGCAAGGAGAAGCTTCCTCTGGTGGAAAAGACCGAAGAGCTTCCCCGTCGGCAAGAGATCTGGGATTACGCCTACCCAAAAATGGAGGAGGCTTGTTTCGTTTTGGGCAAGCATATCCGATCAGCGGCGATCTCTGAGGTCAAAAAAGCGACCAGGGAAAAATTCGCAGAAGTGCTCGGCGAGGAGCACGACAAGCTCTTCGATCAACTGATGGAGGAGATTGAAACAAAAATAGTCCGCAGCTCGATACTCGATCGCCAGGTGAGAACCGACGGTCGAAAACCCGACGAGATCAGGCCTATTACCTGTGAGATCGATGTCCTGCCCAGAACCCACGGAAGCGCCCTGTTTACCAGAGGGGAGACTCAAGCCTTAGTGGTCACCACCCTGGGAACCGGACGGGACGAGCAGATGCTGGACAACATCGATGGGGACGTGAGTTATGAGAGCTTCATGCTCCACTACAATTTCCCTCCCTTTTCAGTGGGTGAGACCGGACGTATGTTCACCGGACGACGGGAGATCGGTCACGGACACCTGGCATTACGCGCCCTCGAAGGAGTACTGCCAAGCAAAGAGGGGTTCCCCTATACCATAAGGGTGGTGTCGGAGATTCTTGAATCCAACGGTTCCTCTTCCATGGCCACCGTCTGCGGTGGAACTCTCTCGCTTTTGCAGGCGGGGGTGAAAATAAAAAAACCCGTCGCCGGAATTGCCATGGGTCTGATCACCGAAGGCGATCGCGCCGTTATTCTCAGCGATATTCTGGGTGAGGAGGATCACCTCGGAGATATGGACTTCAAGGTCACCGGTACGGAGAACGGAATTACCGCCTTCCAGATGGATATCAAGATCGCCGGAGTGAGCTCAGAACTGATGGCCCGGGCTTTGGAGCAGGCCAGAGTTGGAAGGCTGCACATTTTGTCGATTATGAATGAAACTATTTCAGCGCCAGAGGCTGCTCTCTCTCAGTACGCCCCGAAGATCATCAGCCTGAAGGTGGATGAAGAGAAAATCGGCGCGGTGATCGGCCCCGGTGGCAAAATGATCAAGAGTATCAGTGAACAATCCGGTTCGGACATCAATATAGACGACGACGGTACGGTCCGAATCTACGGAAAAACCCAGGAACAAGCCGAACTGGCCGAAAAGTTGGTCCGAGCCGTGGTGGAGGAGCCGGAGGTCGGTAAAGTCTACGATGGCGTGGTCAAGCGAATAATGGACTTCGGTGCCTTTGTAGAGATACTGCCTGGCAAAGAGGGCTTGGTTCATATTTCTCGACTGTCCAGGCAGAGGGTCAACTCCGTGGAAGACGTACTTGAATTGAACCAGGAGATACCGGTTAAACTTCTGGAGATTGATCGAATGGGACGTCTCAACCTCAGCTATATCGACGCAATAGATCCCGACGGGGCCAGCTCCGGTGGAGGGGGAGATTCGAAGGATCGTCGAAGACACGATGATCGGCACGGTGGAGATAGGAACTCCCGTTCCAGGTCGTCCGGACGTCCTCCACGACGAAGAGATTGAGGTATGAACAAAATAATCGTTCATGGAAGTTTTGAGTCCGAGGAGCTGCCGAAATACTCCTCGACTCAAGCTTCCGGAGCGGATATTCGAGCCTATATAAAAAAAGAGATCGAGATTCCTCCTGGAGAACACAGCCTGATCCCTACGGGGGTCTACCTCCAAATTCCGGAAGGCTACGAAGCTCAGGTACGCCCCCGTTCGGGCCTGGCCGCCAAACACGGGGTGACCGTACTCAACAGCCCCGGAACAATCGACGCGGATTATAGAGGGGAGGTTAAGGTCGTATTGATTAACCATGGTCGTGAGAGCTTCGTTGTCAAAAACGGCGATCGAATCGCCCAGTTGGTTTTTGCCCCGGTAATACGCGCGGAATTTTTTCCCAACGCCCAGCTTTCCGAAACAGAACGGGGGGAGGGGGGCTTTGGATCTACCGGACACTAGGAAAAGAATCTTTTTTCGACCCTACAGTACTCTCTACCGCTACATAGGCGGGGAGTATCTGTTTTCATTTATGGTAGCCTTTCTCTTTTTCTTTGCAATTTTTTTTGTCAATCAACTCCTGCTTTTAGCGGAGGAGATACTCTCCAAGGATGTGGGGTTTTGGGACGTGAGCTTACTGATACTCTACTCCCTGCCCGCAATAATTTCCTTCACCTTTCCTTTCGCCTCTCTGGTCGGCGGATTGATGGCCATCGGGAGACTCTCCTCGGACAGAGAGATAATCGCCTTTATGGCCTCGGGCGTCTCATACCGGCTCATGTTCATGCCTCTCCTAGTGGTAGGCCTCCTGCTGTCGTTGGTCTCTTTTGTAATGGGCGACTATTTTCTACCTCGTGGTACTATGAGTTTTGGAAAACTGTACCGAGAGATTCTCTTCTCCAATCCCAGTCTCGAATTAGAAGCCTATTCAGTGAAAAACTACCAAGACAGTACCATCGTCACCGGCGCTATAAACCAAGGTCTGATCAAGGACCTGCTCATCCTCGATACCACGGAGGACGGTGGACATCGTCGTATTCTGGCCCAAGAGGCAAGGTTGAGCGAAAATAGAGCCCAGCAAGGGGTGATAAGCCTGAGCCTACGAGACGTGTTTGGTCATGTACACCATCCCCGACGGGACGAGACCTACAGCTACTTTAACGCGGAGGAGATGATCTACAATATACTGCTCAGGGACGTCAGCTTCTCAATAGGCCGCTTAACCCCGCGAGAGATGAGTAGTGTTGACGTGTATCATGAAATTCAGGAAAAGAGGCAAGTGCTGCAGCGGCAAAGGAGCGAATACTCACAACAACTATCCAGACAGAGCTTCATCCTGTTGAACCACCATTACGCTCAGGCCGTGAAGCAGGAAGAGCAAAATTTCCAGCGGTTGCACAGCGCTTTTCAAAGCTATAGTAGTAGAAAAACAACTCCGCCCCAGGATCAATCGCTTCGAATACATCTATTGGAGTTTCATAAAAAAATTGCCATCCCCTTCGGCTGCTTAGCCTTTGTCTTTTTCTTTTTCCCGGTGGGTAATTTTTCGCGCAAGAGCGGACGGTCCCTCGGGTTCGGTATCGGGCTGGTGGTTTCGGTGCTCTACTGGGCTCTTTTGTTTTCCGGACAGACCCTGGGAATGCGGATGAACTTCTCACCGGTTCTTTCGATGTGGGCGCCCAACATCATTGTGATACTCATCGGATTGATTCTGTACAAGGTGAGGCTTATAAGATGATCTCCGTTCTTGATCGGATGGTAGTAAAGAGTTTCATGCCGGTTTTTTTGGTCGCTCTGCTTTTTTTCGTTTTGAGCTTAGAGATGGTCGAGCTGTTCGGCAATCTTTTGCAGTTCTTATCACGGGATGCGACAATTGAAGAGATACTCTTGGTCCATTGGTACTATTTACCAAAGTGCGTCGCCTACGCGATAGCACCGGCTCTTCTCTTTGCCGTCAGCTACAGTATGGGCAATTTCTTTTCTCAAAACCAGCTTGTAGCGGTATTGGGCTCGGGGATGTCCTTCTTTCGCTTTGTCTTGCCCTTACTGATTTTGGGGCTTGGGCTCAGTGTCTTTACGTTTTATTTTCGAGAACGGGTGGTAATCGATACATTCGCTCGGAAAAATACCCTTTCACAGCAACTACTGGGCAGAAGTGTCTCTTTGAGCAACACAAATATTACCGTACTGAGTATGCACAACAACGATGTATATTACGCTGATTACTACAACCACGGCGCATTGACTCTCTCGGGACTCAGTATTATACGGAGAGACGGGGAGGGGAACTTTCTCGCCCGGATAGAAGCTGAGTGGGCGGAATACCAGGAACAGCGGGAGATTTGGCGCCTCCATAACGTGGCCCACTACCAGATACAAGAGAACAGCTCTCAGGAGAATCCACGGATCGAGTACCGATTCGATCGAGAGATGGAACTACCTGAGTTCCACGCCGACCCAGCTCAGTTCAGAAGAAGCAGTCGAGATATTGAAGAGTTGCCCCACCAAGAGGCGCGACAGTGGATTGAAAGTCTGCGACGGAGCGGACGCAGCGGGTATCGTGAGGCTCTGACGAACTACTACAGACGCTTCTCTTTCACCCTGACGCCCTTCATTGTGGTACTCATTTCCGTATCTATCGGCAGCCGACTGAAAAAGAATATACTCCTGATGAGCCTACTGCTCAGCCTGATCTTGTCGGTACTCTACTATGTCAGTGACATGATATTGGGTTTATTTGCAAAACAGGGTATTATTGAGCCCGCCGAGGGAGCCTGGGCTGGAGTGATACTTTTCTTTATCGCCGGGGTGTTTCTTCTGAGGTCCGCCAGGACCTAAAACCGATGAAGCAACTACACGAGGATGAACACATGATTTTCGAGACAAGGAACGGAGACAGCGGAAGCGAAGCGCGTACCGGTACCCTCAAACTACCCCACGGGGAAGTAGAGACTCCGGTTTTTATGCCCGTGGGGACCAACGCCACGGTGAAAGCGATGCACCATGAGACCATTGTACGGATGGGCTACCGGCTGATTTTGGGGAACACCTACCATTTATTTCTTCGCCCCGGTCAAGAGGTTATAGACCATTACGGAGGGCTCCACGAGTTCAGCAATTGGCAGGGAAATATACTCACCGACAGCGGAGGTTTTCAGGTATTCAGCCTGGCCCCCTTTCGAAAGATAAAAGAAGAGGGGGTTCGTTTTCGCTCCCACATCGATGGTTCGTATCACCTGCTTACTCCAGAGAAGGTGGTGGAGATTCAGGAGAGCTTTCGCAGCGATATAGCTATGTGCCTGGACGTCTGCACCCCCCCGGATATCCCCTACAAAAAGGCCCTGGAAGCTTTGGAACTGACCACTCGCTGGGCCCAAAGGAGCAAGACCCGTCGCCAACAGGGCCGTGGCGATTGGCAGGGAAGTCTGTTCGGCATTATACAGGGAAATTTCTATCCCGAACTCCGTAAAAGAAGCAGCGAAGAGATACTATCTCTCGACTTGCCCGGAGTTGCTATCGGCGGTCTGTCGGTAGGAGAGACGTTTGCCCAGTTCGAGGATCTTTTAGCCTATACGGCGCAACTACTGCCGGAAGAAAAACCGAGGTACCTAATGGGAATCGGTACCCCCGATTTCATCCTCAGCGCGGTAGAGCATGGTGTGGACATGTTCGACTGTGTCTTCGCCACCCGTACCGCCCGAACGGGAACGGTGTTCACCCCAGACGGTATGTTGGCATTGAAAAAGGCTCGACACCGGTTGGATACCGAACCGATCATGGAAGGCTGCGGATGCCGGGCCTGTCAGCAATACTCGCGGGGGTATCTGCGTCATTTGTTCAAGACCAATGAGATACTGGGATCCATGTTGGCTACGGAGCACAACCTGCAGTTTCTCTACGATTTCATTTTGGATATTCGGCGCAGCATTGATGGGGGAAGGTTTATGCAGTTCAAGCAAAATTTCCTGAGCCGTTTTTTCGCCAACAACGGTAAGGCTTAGGAGGATTGATGGCTGAACAGAGTACCCGACAGAGTACGGTGGCGACCTTTATCGTTATGTCAACGACCTTTCTCTCTCGTTTGCTGGGTTTTGCCCGCACCGCCGTCATAACGGCCCTGTTCGGCGCTGGAGGTCAAGCGGATATAATAAATGTCACCTTCGCCGTTCCCAACAACCTGAGAAAACTTTTAGCCGAAGGGGCGCTCTCCTCCGCCTTCATCCCCGTAGTCTCCGAGGCCATTGTGGGAGAAGAGGGAAAACCGCGGCGATCAAAGACCCTGGTTCACCACCTCATTGGCTTTCAACTATTGATCATCATTCCCATCTGTCTGCTTTCGGTAGTTTTCGCCCGTCCCCTCGTCGCCCACGTATTGACCCAGTTTGACGATCCGGCACGGATTGCCCTTTCGGCGGAATTATTCAAGTACTTTATCAATTACCTGCTGTTTATCAGTATCAGTGCGGTGATGATGGGTGTGCTGAACTCCCACGGCCGTTTCTTTGTCCCCGCTTTCACACCGATAGCTGTCTCTTATACACATCTCCGAGCCCACGAGACCGTACTAGATCTCGTATGCCGTCTTCTGCTTGAAAA
>OMKS01004396.1_pt1 | contig 10637 bp, 10 predicted proteins | sample 1674721 | NCBI WGS metagenome assembly OMKS01 (sample SAMN06264996, study PRJEB25208) | sediment metagenome | isolation source: hot spring sediment | place: USA: California | collected 2014-09-02 | reverse complement strand
GCCCCCGGCCCTGCGCGAGCTGGTCCGCCGGGAGATTGCCGCCATGGCCGGCTTGTATGGGGAGTGAGGGATTTTTTGCCAACGCTCCATTTTTTTCGTTGGTATGACATCGGTTGGCATATTGAGGGGAGTAGCATGGACCAACTCAATCTTTTTCAGTGGGATATGGTGGCGGTCAGCAACGGCTGTCAACATCTGGCCACTTTGGATTTTGCGGCGGCCAGGGCGCATTTCGCCAGGGTATTGGCGGCGAAACCGGAGCATCGCGAAGCGGGCCGGGGGCTGGCCGATGCCGATTTCTGGGAGGAGACGCTGGCCGAAGCAGCGGGGCAAGCGGGGGAGCAGGCCGCTCCTTTTCTTTGGCGCCGGATCGGTGAATTTCCCTTTGCCGACGCCGAATGGGGCCAGGCGTTGCGAAAGAGCCTGCTGCGCCACCTGTTGGCCATACTGAACGATTGGCCCGACTTTTACCAGCCGCCGGATTTGTGCCGGGGTTTTTTATATTTGCAACTCGGCGAATACCGGGCAGCGGCCGCGGAACTGCGCCGGCTGCTGGTCCGGCAGCCGGAAAACGGCCGCCTCTGGGGTTATCTGGGCGATGCCCTGTGGTCCGGCCGCCAGGGTGGTGCGGCCGAGGCCTACGCCCGGGCACTGTTGACGGCTCCTCACGCGGTGGCGGTGGATGCCATGCGCCACGCGGATTTGGTCGGGCTGATCCGGGAACATGGCCCGGAGATGGCCCCGGTGCAAGGCTTCCTGGCCGGTTTGTTGCCCTTGCCGGAGCTGCCGGAGCCGGCGGAGAACCGGCCCCGCTCCAAGATGGTGCAAATCTGCGAAATTATGCGCCAGGCCGAAGAGGCCCGCCACAGCGGCGACGATGACCGAACCATCACCGCTCGCCGCCGCCTGCGGGAACTGTCGCCGGAAACCCTGCGCGACTACCTGGCCTGGCTGGGGAAATAGCAACCCATGATTAATGGGATAAATGGGTACGAGGACCAGCCCATGGGAAGAATAAAAGCTTGGCGATGCTACGGAGGGTGCGCTGATGGGAAAAGATTTTACTGAAACCGAGGCAGTGCTGGAGATTGTCACGCGCTATGCCGCAACTTGGCGGCTGCTTTTGCAATACGATGAAGACAATTTGCCGCCGTCCGGAAGAAAGGCGGGTGGCGGGGCGGGATTCGATGTCGTTGAAGCCCGGCAGGCCATTGCCGTCCTAAAAAAAGAGCTGCTGGCCAAAGGCGAAGCCACCGCCATTTTCGGCCAGGAGCGGGGCGAAGGGCTGGCCGGAATCATCGGCGCCCTGCACCAGACCTTCGGCGGTCGGGAGTTGTACCCGAGCGACGAGGAAAAGGCGGCCCATCTGCTCTACTTCATCATCAAGGATCACCCCTTCACCGACGGCAACAAGCGAACCGGCGCGTTCTTGTTCCTGTTATTCCTCAAGAGCAACGATCTACTGCCTGCCACTGGAGGTTTCGATAACCGCGCCCTGGTGGCCCTGACCCTGCTGACCGCCACCAGCGATCCCGGGCAGAAGGATTTGTTGATTCGGTTGATTGTTAATTTGATTGGTCTTGGGTGAGGTTATTGTAATGAAATTTTATGCCCATAGTTTGGAGGGTAGGCCGGAAGAGCAGTGGCAGGAACTGGAGGAACATTTGCGGTGGGTGGCGGAACTTGCTGCCTGCTTCGCCTCCAAGTTTTCGGCCTCCGAGTGGGCCTATCTGGCCGGGCTGTGGCATGACTTGGGCAAATATTCTGCGGAGTTTCAGCGATACATCCGGGCGGCCAACGATGCCCATGTTGAGGGCAAGCCGGGGAAGGTAAACCATTCTTCAGCCGGGGCCTTGCAGGCAATGGCCCGGTTTGACAAGCTCGGGCGGATACTGGCCTATCTGGTGACCGGCCACCATGCTGGCCTACCGGATTTTCAGAGCGAAAATGCGCCGCAATCTTCACTCCAACATCGCCTTGCCCGCGATGAGTATTTACAGGATGTTGCTGCCGTGGTTCCCCAGGCCATCCTGAATCATCCCCGGCCAACCCAAAAGGCCAAGAACGGGACGGAACTTTCCCGTTCTCTCTGGCTGCGAATGCTTTTCTCCTGCCTGGTGGACGCCGATTTCCTCGACACCGAATCCTTTATGGACCCGAAAAAGGCAGGCTTGCGTGAGGGGTATCCAACGCTCGCCGAACTCGCCCAACCATTTAAAGACTACATGACGGAGAAAACGGCCAAAGTTCCCGATACCCCGGTAAATCGGATCAGGGCCGAGGTGCTTGCCGCCTGCCGGGAAAAGGCGGCGGAAGCGCCGGGGCTTTATACTCTGACCGTTCCAACCGGCGGCGGCAAGACTCTCTCCTCGCTCGCCTTTGCCCTGGATCATGCCCTGGCCCAGGAAAAACGGCGGATCATCTACGCCATCCCGTACACCAGCATCATTGAGCAGACAGCCGACGAATTTCGTAAAATTTTCGGCAACGCGGTGCTGGAACACCACAGCAACCTGGATGTGGCCGACCTGGGCCGGGAGACGTCAAGAAGCAGACTGGCCAGCGAAAATTGGGATGCGCCACTTATCGTCACCACCACCGTGCAATTCTTTGAGTCTCTTTTCGCCAGTCGCACCAGTCGTTGCCGTAAGCTCCATAACATCACAAACAGTGTCGTGATTCTGGACGAAGCCCAGTTGCTCCCAGCCGATTTTCTCAAGCCGGTGCTGAAAGTTATCCAGGAACTGCAAATGAACTACGGCGTGACCTTTGTTCTGTCCACCGCCACCCAACCGGCATTGGGACCGCATAAAAGCATGGATTTCGATTTTACCGGACTACCGGGCCTGCGGGAAATCATCCCCGCTTCACTCAATCTGCACGAGCGTTTGCAGCGAACCGAGTTGGAGGTGGTGGACAGGCTTGATACGCCACTGGGTTGGGACGAGCTTGCCGCCCGGCTGACTGAATATGAATCGGTGCTTTGCATCGTCAACCGCCGGGATGATGCCCGCACTCTGTGGGAGAAGATGCCGAAGGGCACCTTCCATCTTTCGGCGCTCATGTGCGGGGCGCACCGCTCGGCGAGGATTGAGGAAATCAAGCAGAGCCTTGCTGCCGGGCGTTCGACCAGGGTGGTCAGCACCCAGCTTGTTGAAGCCGGGGTTGATTTTGATTTCCCCGTGGTCTTCCGGGCGCTTGCCGGGCTTGACTCGGTGGCTCAGGCCGCCGGCCGTTGCAACCGGGAGGGCAGGCTCGCGGTAGGCCGGGTCCATCTCTTTCAACCGGAGAGCAAAATTCCGGTGGGCCATCTTCGCCAGGCTGCGGAAATCGGCCGCCAGCTTCTGGTGGATGAAGGGATAGACCTGCTGTCTCCTGAACGGTTCGAGCAGTTTTTCAAGACGTTGTATTGGATCAAGGGAGATAGTCTGGACAAGGAGGGGATTATGGGGTTGCTTGCCAACGACAATGAACTGCGGATCAGCTTTCGTACCGCAGCGGAAAAGTTCCGACTCATTGATGATGCCGCTTCGGCTTCGGTTGTTGTCCGCTATGGTGAAGGTACGCAGCTCATTGAGCTGATGCGCCGGCAGGGACCGGAACGCTGGCTGATGCGGAAATTGCAGCGGTTTGTGGTCAACCTGCCCCGGTATCTTCACGCTAAATTGGTGGCAGATGGCGCCATTGAGGAAATCCAGCCCGGAGTTTTTATCCAGGCCCAAGGGAATATGTATGACAATCAACTTGGTTTTTGCGTGGATCGCTCCATGATCTACGAACCAGATGAACTGATGATCTGAAGGAGGGAACATGAACGAAAACGGCAAGACAAGCGGCCTGTTCCGCCTCAAGGTTTGGGGCAGGAACGCCTGTTTCACCAGGCCGGAGATGAAGGTGGAGCGCGTCTCCTACGATGTGATGACCCCCTCGGCGGCGCGGGGGGTGCTGGAGGCCATTCTCTGGAAACCGGCCATCCGCTGGCTGGTGGAGCGTATCGACGTTTTGGCTCCCATCCGTTGGGAATCGGTGCGGCGCAACGAGGTGGGCAGCGTGATGTCGGCTGGAGGAAACGGGATTTTTATTGAGGAGAAGCGTCAGCAGCGGGCCGGGCTGTTTCTCCGGGAGGTAGCCTACACCATCCATGCCCGCTTCGAGATGACCGAAAAGGCCGGGACGGAGGATTCTCTCACCAAGTTTCAGGAGATGTTCCTGCGCCGGGCCGAGAAGGGGCAATGCTTTCATCGCCCCTATCTCGGCTGCCGGGAATTTGCCGCCGACTTCGAGTTGATCAGGCTGGATGAAACCCTACCGGAGCCGATTGCAGAAACCCGTGATTTGGGTTGGATGCTGTATGACATTGAGCACGACAACCGGGCCGATAAAGATCATGTCCATTCCTGCACCGATGGTTGTCGTCCTTCCTTTTTCCGGGCGGAACTAAAAAGTGGGGTCATGCTGGTGCCGTCCGTGGATGGCGAGGAGGTGCGGCGATGATTTTACGGGCGTTGACATCGTACTATGAACGACTTGCCGCCGCTGGTGACATTGCGCCAGAGGGTTTCAAGCGCGTTGAAATCCCGTTTCTCATTGTCTTGAACATGAATGGAAAATTTGTTGGACTACAAGATACCAGAACGCCGTCAGGGAAAAAGATGCTGGCCAAGGCGTTTCTGGTGCCGGAAGAACGTGGGCGTTCCGGTTCCAAGGCATGGCAGACAGCTAATCTCCTCTGGGATCATTACGGCTATGTCTTGGGTTGGCCGAAGTCGGAGAGTGATAAGGATAAGGAAATGGCCCGCAAGCAACACGATACCTTCGTGTCGGAAGTAAAGAAACTTTCCGCCCTGTTATCGGACGACACAGCGATTGAAGCCGTTTGCCGATTTCTCGAATCTGGTAATTATGATGATGTATTTGGTCATTCCTTATGGAAGGACTGTGCCAAAATTTCCGGTTGCAATCTGACTTTTCAGATAGAAGGCCAGCAGGGGCTGGTTTGTCAAAGAGATAGTGTTAGGGCAGTTATTTCAAACGGTTCTGTCATCAAAAGTGAGGGCGAGGGGGATGATTCGCTGCTGGGTAGGGAAGGATTCTGCCTTGTTACAGGGGAAGTCGGACCGGTTGCACGGCTGCATCCCCGAACTCCCATCTCCGGCGCAAAGAGTAATGCCAAGATTGTTTCATTTCAGAGAAACATGGGTTTCGATTCGTATGGCAAGTTGCAAAGTTACAACGCACCTACCAGCAGAAAAGCCGCTTTTGCTTACACCACCGCACTGAACGAGATGCTTGCCAAGAATTCCCGTCAGAAATTGTTGGTCGGCGACGCCACCACGGTTTTCTGGGCCGAAAAGAAAAACGACCTGGAAGATGTTTTTGCCGACATTTTCGGTGAACCGGCCAAGGAAAATCCGCAGCAGGCCACCCAGGCGATCCGCACTCTTTATGAGGCACCCAAGGCCGGGGCGCCGCCGCCTACCGAGGACTACACCCCTTTTTATGTCCTGGGACTTGCTCCCAACGCGGCCCGCATCGCGGTTCGTTTCTGGCATGCCGGCACGGTGGCCGACACTGCTCGGCATATTCGTCAGCATTTCGACGATTGCGCCATGGTGCATGGGCCAAAGCAGCCCCCATATCTGTCGCTTTTTCGTATGCTGGTTTCCACCGCCACCCAGGAAAAATCCGAGAACATCCAGCCAAACTTGGGGGGCGAGTTTATGAAGGCGATCCTCACCGGCGCGCCGTATCCGCAAACCCTGCTTGGCGCGGCCATCCGCCGCTGTCGAGCTGAACGAGAAATTACCTATCCCCGCGCAGCCCTTATCAAGGCGGTGCTGGCGCGGGCGGCACGATTTTATCAACAACCAGAAAAGGAGGTAGGCGAGAAAATGGACAAGGATAATATCAACATCGGTTACCGGCTGGGGCGGCTTTTCGCTACCCTGGAAAAAATTCAGGAGGAGGCGAGTCCCGGCATCAACGCCACCATCCGCGACCGTTTTTACGGCGCGGCATCCGGCACCCCGGTGGCTGCCTTCCCGCATCTCATGAAGCTCAAGAATCACCACCTTGCCAAGCTAGAGAACCGAGGCCGGGCAGTGAATCTGGAAAAAATTATCACCGAGATCATGGGCGGCATTTCAGATTTCCCAACCCATCTCTCTTTGCAGGACCAGGGCCGTTTCGCAGTGGGCTATTACCACCAGCGGCATGATTTTTTCACCAAACACGAAAATAATTGATCTCACAGGAGGATACCACCATGAGCAATGCCATTCAGAACCGTTATGATTTCGTTCTCTTCTTCGATGTGAAGGACGGCAACCCCAACGGCGACCCGGACGCCGGTAACCTGCCCCGCATCGACCCGGAAACCGGCCACGGTCTGGTTACCGATGTCTGCATCAAGCGCAAGGTGCGGAACTATGTCCAGTTAGCGAAGGGGGAGAAAAAAGATTTTGATATTTATGTGAAGGAAAAGGCGGTGCTTGGCCGCGCCCATGTCAAGGCGTTTCAAGAGTTGGGTATCAAACTCGGGGAGGCTTTCACTGATAGCATCACGAAAGAGGTCTACGAGTGGCTTGAGGAGAATGGAACTCCACCGGGAATTAGTATTGAGGCTGTGGAGGTAGACGAGGAGAATAGCACTTTCTCCATTACTGTTGCTGCCGACGCAGACAAGAAAGAAATCAATGGATGGCTGAAAGAAGCGAAGCCACCCAAAGAGATCAAAGCTACAATCAGCAAGGCACTGAAAGGCGCCAAGCCACGGCGGCCGACCGGTGATGAGGTACAGCAAGGAAGGGCTAAAATGTGCCAAGACTATTACGATATCAGAACATTTGGGGGGGTGCTTTCATTGAGTTCAGCACCAAATTGCGGCCAGGTGCGCGGCCCTGTCCAGTTTACCTTTGCCCGCAGTATCGGTCAGATCGTGCCCCTGGAGCACAGCATCACCCGCATGGCGGTGGCCACCGAGGCCGAGGCGGAAAAACAGCAGGGTGACAACCGTACCATGGGCCGCAAGTTTACGGTTCCTTACGCTCTTTATCGTTGCCACGGTTTCATCTCCGCGCCGCTTGCAAATCAGACTGGCTTCAGCGAGGACGATCTCGCCTTGTTGTGGGAAGCCATCAGCAACATGTTCGAGCATGACCATTCCGCTGCCCGTGGCCAGATGGCGGCCCGCCGACTCATCGTTTTCAAGCACGAGTCCAACATGGGCAACGCGCCCAGCCACAAACTCTTTGACATGGTGCGGGCCGAGCCGAAGCAGCCTGGCGAGGTGATCCGCGATTTCAGCCAGTACATCATCACTGTGCCCACTCAGGAGGAGATGCCGCAAGGCGTTACGGTCATTGAGAAGTTGTAGCCTCGTCTGGTGGGGATGAGATCGGCATGGAGAATAGACTCGTAGTCTTTAATGGCCAACACCGAGGATCTTTTTTGCATCATCCAGTTGATCCCTTCGCCCAAAGCCGAACCATTGAAGCGCTGGTTGGCCAAAGTTGGCTACGAGCGGGTGCGGGAGATCGAAGATCCGGAGCTGGCCGCAAGCGGACTAAGGCCCTCTACCGGGCCAAAGGTTATTCCGAGGCCTGGATCGAGAAGCGGATGCGCGGCATTGCCGTTCGGGCTTACCCCATCGGAATACAAGAACCTGAAAGGATTGGAGCGAGAGAATCTGCGGGACCACATGACCGATCTGGAGTTGATCTTTTCCATGCTCGGCGAGGCATCCACCACCGAGATCGCCCGGAAAAAGGACGTTCAGGGGTTTGGCGAAAACAAGAAGGCTGCCCGCAAAGGGGGGAAGATCGCCGGTGACGCACGCGAGAAATTGGAGGCCGAAACCGGTAGCAAGGTGGTCAGCCAGGAAAATTATCTCACTGAACCGGAAAGCCGGAAACGTTTGATGAAAAAATGACTTTTTACACTGAAGACGACCTGCTTCCGCTCTCGGCTTTGCAGCATCTGCTGTTTTGTGAGCGGCAGTGCGCCCTGATCCACATCGAGCAGGTGTGGAGCGAAAACCTGTTCACCGCCGAGGGGCGTATTCTCCATGAACGGGCTGATAGCGGGGAGCGGCAAACCCGCAACGATGTTCGCATTGAAACGGCGGTGGCCCTGCGTTCTTTCCGCCTTGGCCTGTCCGGCAAGGCGGATGTGGTTGAGTATCATCGGGATGAGCAGGGGAATTGGCGGCCCTTCCCGGTGGAGTACAAACGAGGGCGGCCCAAGGCGGCCAACTGGGATCAGGCGCAACTCTGCGCCCAGGCCCTTTGCCTGGAGGAGATGCTCCTTTGCCCGGTGCCGGAAGGGGCTTTGTTTTACGGCAAAAATCGGCGACGGCAGGTGGTAAGTTTCGATGAACAGTTGCGGCGCGAAACCGAGGAGGCGGCGGCACGGTTGCATGCGCTGGTCCGTTCCGGTCGGACCCCGCCCGCCCGTTATGCCAAGAAATGCGAAAGCTGCTCACTCATCAATCTCTGTATGCCCAAGGTTACGGGGGTGCGAAAGAATGTGGGTCGGTATCTTTCGCGAGTGCTTGCGGATACACCATGAAAAAACTGCTTAATACCCTCTATGTGACCACCCAGGGCGCCTATCTCTCGCAGGAGGGGGAAACCGTGCGGGTGCGGGTGGAGAAGGAAACCCTGCTGCAACTGCCGATTCATACCCTGTCCGGAATCGTCTGTTTCGGGCGGGTCTCCTGTAGTCCGTTTTTGCTGGGGATGTGCGCCGAGCGCGGGGTAGGGGTCAGCTTCCTGACTGTGAATGGCAGATTTCTGGCCCGGGTGCAGGGGGCGGTGTCCGGCAATGTGTTGCTGCGGCGGCAACAATACCGCTGGGCCGATGATGAAACAAGGTCGGCGGATTTGGCTCGTTCGGTGTTGGTCGGCAAGATCGCCAATTGTCGTACCGTGTTACGGCGGGCGTTGCGCGATCATCGGGAAAAACCGGGCGGCGATGATCTGGAAAACGCTGCCGTTCGGCTTCGTTTCAGCCTGGAGCAATTACCGACGGCCAGCTCGCTCGATACGTTGCGCGGCCTGGAAGGCGATGCCGCCGGTACCTATTTCGCGGTGTTCAACCATTTGATCACGGCCCAGAAGGATGATTTTCAATTTCATGACCGGAGCCGGCGGCCGCCGTTGGACAAGGTCAATTGTCTGCTGTCGTTTGTCTATACCCTGCTTATGCACGATGTTCGTAGTGCCTTGGAGTCGGTGGGGCTTGATCCGGCGGTTGGTTTTTTGCATCGTGATCGGCCGGGGCGGGCCAGCCTGGCCCTGGATATCATGGAAGAGTTTAGGCCGGTGCTGGCGGATCGGCTGGCGCTTTCCCTGATTAATCTCGGGGTGGTGAAGGGTAATGGATTCCGCCAGGCCGAAACCGGTGGCGTAACCATGGAGCCCGATACGCGGAAGGCGGTGTTGGTCGCCTACCAAAAACGGAAACAGGAGGTGATCAACCATCCGTTTCTGAACGAGAAGGTGGAGATCGGCCTGCTCCCCTTTGCGCAGGCGCTGTTGCTGGCCCGGTATGTGCGCGGCGATCTTGACGGTTACCCGCCCTTTATTTGGAGATGAGGTTATGCAATGTTCGTGCTGGTAAGTTATGACGTGGCCACCTCGGAACCAGGTGGTCAGAAAAGGTTGCGGCGGGTCGCCAAAGCTTGCAAAAATTACGGCCAACGGGTGCAGTTTTCGGTTTTCGAGTGCATCGTTGATCCGGCCCAGTGGACCAACCTGCGTCAACGTCTACTGGCCGAGATCAACCCGGAAAAGGACAGTCTGCGCTTTTATTTTCTTGGCTCCAATTGGCACCATCGCGTTGAGCATGTGGGCGCCAAAGCCACTGTCGATCAAGAGGGGCCTCTTGTTGTATGAATAACATCGCGAACCTGAAGCGACCGGTAAAAACCGGGCAGGTTCGCGCGAGGTTTATTTGTTCGATTTTATGTGATTTACGGGTGGAATTTTTTGGCATTTAACTTGTAATACTGTCGTTGGGTTGGGGTTCGCAAACATCCGGCGCAAAAACCTTTGCCTGTGTGGGAAAAGGAAGTAACTGTCGCCCCCCGCGCGGGGGGCGTGGATTGAAACCTGAGGAGAAGCTGATCAACCTGGCCATGGCCACCGGTCGCAAGACCAAAAACACGGTCATCTCCATGGACCCCAAGGGAGAGGAGAGCTATGAGACCATCCTCGAGCAGGTGAAGGACGCAAAGGCCGCCGGCCTGGTCACCACCACCTCGATCTGGGACGCCACCCCCGCGGTGTTCGCGGCCCATGCCGACCGGCGCTCGCAGGCTTATGAAATCGCTCGGCAGATGGTCGAGGTCACTCAGCCCGAGTTGATGCTGGGCGGCGGCGCCCGGGCCTTTGAGAGCGGTGAGGATGACCTGATCGAGCGGGCCAAGGAGCTCGGCTACGCCGTGGTCCGCGACCGGGAGGCGCTTCTGGCCGTTGACCCGGCACGAACCCCCAAGCTCCTCGGCCTGTTCAACGACGGCTCGATGACCTTCGAGGCCGACCGCGGGGAAAGGAGCCGCGAGCCCCAGCTTTCGGACATGACCAGAACGGCGCTGGAGATTCTCGGCCGCGACGAGCGGGGCTTCTTCCTGATGA
>OMKS01004391.1_pt1 | contig 10642 bp, 8 predicted proteins | sample 1674721 | NCBI WGS metagenome assembly OMKS01 (sample SAMN06264996, study PRJEB25208) | sediment metagenome | isolation source: hot spring sediment | place: USA: California | collected 2014-09-02 | reverse complement strand
GTTTTAAATTAGCTCAGAATCAGACAATGGTATAAATCTAATTGAGGCAGCGTCGAATAGTGAGATAGCCATTTTGGGCAAATTTTTTCATAGCGGCTTTGGCTTTGACGGGATTTCCGCCATTGACCGGAACCACCCATCCGCCAGATTCAAAATAATAAGCTTCGCCATTTAGAAAAGCAATAATCCCAAAGTGACCGTTGCGACCTACGATATCACCCGGTTGCAGCAAAGCGATTTCTTTATCTGAGGGTGTGCCGTTTTTCGCGATTCGGAAGAGTTCATCACCCAGGAGGTCCAGCTCTCTGGTATCGAGGCGAAAACGGTTGCCACCGCCATCGAGAGCGCCTTCATCGCGGAAACCTGTCATTTGACAATATATCTTGAAGCCCTGGGTAGAAAATAGCGCTATAGAATCTGGAATGAGTCCTGCATAAACAGCGATTTCATAAGGTGCACTGCTAAACCCTGAGCAGTCCAGTCCATATCGTCTTTTAATTTCAATTCCCGTAGGTTGGGCATCATCTAGGTCAAATATATCGCCGGCCCAGCGATAAAAGGAGCTGCCAAAATAGTGCTGATAAATCTGGAATGTGAAAATAGTCACTTCATTAACAATTTCGGCATAGCTCATTTCTCTGAGTTTAGGGGTATATGGCAGGATTGCCGGCATTATAATCTCATCAAGAAATTCCCGATTGCAGCATTCATACATTATGTGGCGGTTTCCGTTCATTCCTAATATAAAAGAATCAGCAAGCGCTTCGGCATTAAATTTTTCTTTTTGCAGCTTGCTTGCTTTTGGAATAGAAATCAGACCTGGCAAAGGCCGGCTATGCCAAACTGAATCATCAGTTTCTGTATTATTTTTACAAGAACTGAAAGCAAAGAGAGCGAGGAAGAGAATGATTGACCAGAATCTAAAAATTTCAAAGTATCTCTTAGAAATCAAACCGCAGCTCCTCCATTCGTTGTGCGTTGTATTTTATAATGTGCTACGTATCGCATATCCGTATGTGCGATGTGCTCTTTTGCTCATCAAGCTCTTGTATTCCTTGCTGGTAATTTTCTCCCCACATGTCTTTTTCAATCTTTTCCTCTAATATGCTTTTGCAAATATTACCTGGTCCTGACTTTCTTTACCGGTGAGGATACATATGCCCGATTCTGCTGTTTTCTCAAAAAGTTTAACCCTGACCGTTCCTTTGGTCTCTTCTTTGATGCGTTCTTCATCATCACCAGTGCCTGCCCAGAAACAGCGGGCAAAACCACCTTTCTCCAGAACGTCCTTTAGCTCGTCATAGCTTGCAACATCAAAAGTATTTTCTTTGAGCAGTTTTTTTTGCCTTTGGAGAAGCTCTTTTTGGATGTCGTCGAGACGTTCTGCAACGCTTTTAAGAAATTCACTGATACTTAGAAATTCCTTTTTCCCGCCAAGGCGCCGCACCAAAACTACTTGGTTTTTTTCTATGTCTTTGGGGCCCGCTTCGATACGCAATGGCACACCTTTCATCTCCCAGTCATTGAATTTGAAGCCTGGCGAGATAGTATCACGCAGGTCCAGGTGGAGACGAATGCCTTTTTCTCTAAGGCTGGCAGCCAGTTTGTCACAATAGCTCAAAACCTCTGATTTTTGCTCATCATTTCGCCAGATGGGAACGATTACAACCTGATAAGGTGCGATTTTTGGCGGTAAAATCAGACCTTTATCGTCTCCGTGACTCATAACCACAGCTCCGACTAAACGCGTGCTGACACCCCAGCTTGTGGCATAGACATATTCCATTGTGTTTTGCTCATTTTGAAAGCGGACGTCAAAAGCTTTGGCAAAATTTTGTCCCAGGTAGTGACTGGTGCCGGATTGAAGGGCTTTTTTATCACCCATCATTGCCTCGATAGAGTAGGTGATGACAGCCCCAGCAAATTTTTCTCTTTCGGTCTTGCGGCCTACAAGAACCGGCATCGCCATATATTCCTCGGCAATCGTTTTATAAATATTTATCATTTTAATTGCCTCTTCCATAGCCTCTGATTCTGTGGCATGCGCTGTGTGGCCTTCCTGCCAGAGAAACTCTGTCGTCCGCAAAAAGAGGCGGGTGCGCATCTCCCAGCGCACCACATTGGCCCACTGGTTGATAAGCAACGGCAAATCGCGATAAGAGTTAATCCACTTTTTATACATAGCCCATATAATGGTCTCAGATGTGGGGCGAATCACCAAGGGCTCCTCCAGCACTTTGCCGCCGCCATGGGTCACAACCGCAAGTTCTGGTGAAAAACCTTCTACATGCTCTGCTTCTTTTTTTAGAAAACTTTCAGGTATAAGCAGGGGAAAATATGCATTAACATGGCCGGTTTCCTTAAACATTCGGTCCAGATTTTCTTTTATATTTTCCCATAAAGCATATCCATAGGGGCGAATCACCATACTGCCTTTGACTGGACTATAGTCAGCCAGCTCGGCTTTTTGCACAACGTCGGTGTACCATTTTGCATAATCTTGTGATTGGGGGGTAACGCCTTTACTCATTAAGATCCTCTCATTTTTTTCATTTGTATCATATTCATACATAAATATTAATAGAGTTCAAATTTTACCAGCCGGCCATCCAGCGCGCCGCTGCGCATCGTTTTTTTCCATTTGGGGTGCAGACCGATGGCGGCTATAAATTCTCGCTCACCAAAATAAATATATGCAGCCGCCCCAGTGCATTTTTTCTTGAGAAAATCGCCAAGGTCCCGATAGAGTCCTTGAAGATTCTTTTTATCACCCTGACGTATGCCATAGGGCGGATTGCAAAGCAGGACCTGATTTTCAAATCCAGGAAGCTTTCGGAAATCTTTCTGTTCCCAATGGATAAAAGCGCTTTCCGGCAGAGCAGATGCGTTATATTTTGCTGTTTCAATCATTGGTGCACTGTGGTCATTGGCAGTCAGGAACCCCGCCGGAGGAGAAATGATCTCCCCATTCATCTTTTTTTTCTGCTGCTGAAAGAGTTCATCAAATTCCGGAATTTTAAAAAGGGGAAAGTCTCGCCGCAAGTAGCCTGAAGGAATTTTTGCCTTATTCATCAGCGCCTCAAGAATAAGCGTACCTGAGCCGGTCATCAAATCCACGATTGGAAGCTCTTTTTCTTCAATGGAAAGAATAATCGCGCCAGCAAGCGTTTCCCGCATCGGCGCTTTGCTGCTTTGCTGCCGATAGCCACGGAGGTGCAGCGGTCCTGATAAATCAAGGCTAAGCTCACCATTATTGTTTTGGATGCTTAGCACAAGGTGAAAATCAGGCGCCTGGACATTGACATCGGGTCGCCCTCCGGTCTCGCTGCGGATTTCATCCACAATGGCGTCTTTCACTGTCAGGGCCGCGTATTGAGAATGTTTTATCGCGCTGTTGTGTACCGAAGCGCTGACAGCAATGCTCTCATTTTTAGAAATGTAACTATGCCAGGGAAATTTACGCACCGCACCATATAATTTATTTTTATGAAATGCAGAAAACTTAAACAGCGGCATCAATATACGGGAGCTGACCCTGGCGGTATAGACCAGGCTGACAAGCTGAAGGGGGGAAGCATTGAAACGGCTGACCCTAAAACCCTGTTCATTTACTTTTGCCCCAACTTCAGTAATTTCAGCCTTTACAAATTCATTTAATCCTTCACCATGTTGTATGATAAAGTCGGTATGGGCGTATTCAAAAAATGATAACATGGCTAAATATACAAATTCTCCGGCGAGATTCCTGCTTTTGAGCTTTAAAAATTTACTTTTTTTTATTAAACTAAGCATTATGCAGAAGATAGACAGTAAAAATAATAGTGTAAAAATAGTAAGTGAGCGTTTGGGGACAGTCTTATTAAATCGGTCCGCCAGGCGTAAGCATGGCAGGTCTTATCACTTTATACCTTTCAAGCCTGTGAGCGGTCTTTTTCCTAAAAATATGAGCTGGCAGTATATCATGAAACTTTTCCAAACAGATAGCCAGGAAATGCGATTTCTCAATTCGGTAAGCAAAAAAATTAGTTCAGAAGCTGATGCCTGGCAGTGGTTTCACACCCTTGATTCCCTTAGCTTAAGCCTTTTAGAAATAGAAAATCAATTATCAGATCAATTTTTTTCATTGCTTTGCAAAAGAGGATTATCTGTCAGATCACTAAGCTTTCGCCGCATGGTTCAGCGCTTTGGCCGATGCGATACCACTGGAAATATTGCCCTTAGCCACTATCTTTATTTTTTGCCAAGTGTTCAGCGGCAATATGTAATGCTTCATGAAATAACGCACCTGATTCATCCCCATCACCAGCCGGAATTTTGGAAAACCTTAGAGTCTTTTTTCCCCGATGCTGCTGTGACGCACCGGCACATTATGAAATGGGGGCCACGCTTCAGGCTTTTGCACCAAAAGAGCGCCCTGCATAAAAATGAAATAATAATAAGAGCAGGAAAAAGCGAATGAGAGAGCAAAATAATATGGTTAACAGATCGGTGACAATTATGATTGTCGATGATAGCCGTGATAATCTTGAATTATTATCAACAATATTAAAAAAAGAATCTTTTCGAACCCATTCCATAAGTTCAGGGATACAGGCTTTGGAGTTGGCGCCTAAACTCAGGCCAGACCTTATTCTGCTGGATATAATGATGCCGGAGATAGATGGCTATGAAGTCTGTTATCAGTTGAAAAATTCACCCAAAACCGTTGATATTCCCGTTATTTTTATCTCCTCAAAAAATAAGCCTGATGATAAAATTCTTGGTTTTGATGCCGGAGCTGTAGATTATATCACTAAACCATTTCACAGAGCTGAAACCTTAAGTAGAATTCGTACTCACTTAGCGCTGAAAGATGCGAGAGATGAGCTGCATCGTGCCAATCAGGAGATAATAATTCAAAATAAGAAATTGGAAATGGCTTACCAGGAATTGCAGACTATTGCCAGAACTGATAGCCTGACGCAACTCAGCAACCGCGGCGATCTTTATCGTCATCTTGAAGCAGAAAAAAGTCGCTTTGGCCGCAACCAAAAGCCATTTTCTCTTATCCTCTGTGATATTGATAATTTTAAAAAAATAAATGATACCTATGGGCACGACTGCGGTGATTATGTTTTGGTACATACAGCGAATCTTTTTAAAAAGCATACACGTCTTCAGGATATCATCGGTCGCTGGGGAGGCGAGGAATTTCTCTTTATTTTACCAGAGACTAGTACCGCCGGCGCTGAGATCGTGGCCGAAAAAGTGAGAGAAGCTATTGACTATTTCCCCTTCATGTATGATGAAAAGTTACTTAAAGTGAGTATCACGTTGGGAATCACTCTCTATGATAATTTTGAGTTATCTATTGATGATGCCGTGAAACAGGCCGATGAAGCCCTTTATCTCGGGAAAATGCGGGGAAAAAACCGTTCCGTGCTCTATTCAGAAATACGGAATACTTTAAAGGATTAAAATGCGCGGAACAGTTGCAATCGTAGGACGCCCGAATGTGGGTAAATCAACACTCTTTAATCGATTCATCAGTAAGAAAAAGGCAATCGTTGATGCCCAGGATGGTGTGACAAGGGACAGAAGCTATGGTACGGCCCGCTGGCAAGATACATCATTTTTGCTGATAGACACAGGCGGAATAATGATAAGCCCAAAAGACAGCATTGAAACAGCCATTCGAAGTCAGGCTGAGCTTGCCATTCTGGAGGCCGATGTGATTCTCTTTATGGTGGATATTTTAACTGGTATAACGGAGTTTGATCTGGAAATTTCCCGCCTGCTAAAGCGAGCTAAAAAGTCGGTAATACTGGTGAGCAATAAAACGGATAATGAAATGCGTGAGCTTAGCAGCGCTGAATTTTACAGATTAGGTTTTGGCGAACCCAGCAGTATCAGTGCACTTAATGGTATGGGAACCGGAGACCTGATGGAGAGAATTATGCCGCTGCTCCCTGATAAAAAGATGAAAAGGCGGGAAGACTATACCTTACGACTTGCATTACTGGGAATGCCAAACGCGGGTAAATCAACTATTGCCAACACATTTTTAGGAGAAGAGCGACATATTGTTACTGATATTCCCGGCACAACCCGGGATGCCATAGACAGCAGCTTTCGTTATCACAATCAGGATATTTTGCTCGTAGATACTGCTGGCTTAAGAAGAAAAGCAAGGGTGACGGAAAATGTTGAGTTTTACAGTAACGTCCGCACGCAAAAAGCACTGGCAGAGTCAGATCTGGCAATTGTTGTGGTGGATGCAGTCAAAGGTTTCAGCAAGCAGGATATCAGAATTATAGAAATGGTAATTCAAAAGGGAAGGGGTCTTATTCTGGCAATCAATAAATGGGATTTGATTGAGAAAGATGATAAAACAGCCAAGACACTCACTGAAGAGTTCTATCATCAGTTTCCTCCACTGGAAGCATACCCTGTCTTTTTTATCTCTGCCGTAAAAAAGCAGCGTCTTTTTAAAATGCTCGATGAGGCTCTGGCTGTCAAAGTTCGTATGAATCAGTATATTAAAACTTCGGAATTAAATGCTTTCTTTCAGGATAAATTTAAGCAAACACCTCCGCCTGCCATTAAAGGAAAGCTAATCACCATTAAGTATGTGACGCAGGTCAGTACAAATCCTCCGACATTAATTCTCTTTAGTAATGAACCAAAACTGATTTCAGAGACTTATAAAAGATATCTGGAAAAAGAATTTCGCAACGCCTTCGATATGAAAGGGGTTCCTCTGGCAATTTGGTTCAGGGAAAAATGATTATTTTTCCGCTATTTTTCAAACGAACCGGTTGCCTGCTAATAGCTACTGCAATTTCCCTTTTTGCATCCTTAAAAGCACCTCAAGGAAAGTATTCCAGGCCAGATTATCTTACTGAATATTACATCTCTGAAAGTGGACGCTTCAAGTTATACTTTGATAATACTGGCATAAATGCAGTTCCACAAACTTATGATCAAAATCCCCGTGTACCCGATTTTATTATTATGGCGGGACACTATCTGGAGTATTCCTATGACTATTTAGCTGATACCTTGGGGTTTCGCACGCCGCCCATTGATGATGATGCCAATCCCGAAATAGATATCTACTTTACAAATTTGGGTGATGGCAATTACGGCGCAACAACACCGGAAAGACTAGCTTCAAATACAATAGGGCCTTATGCCTATACCGGCTATATTGAGATTGACAATGATTTTGTTGGCAGCAGCTTTTACACAAATGGCTATGAAGCGTTGAAAGTCACCTGCGCTCATGAGCTTTTTCACATTTTTCAGATCGGCTATAATCTCTGGGAATTCTCATCAGAAGAGATCTGGTTTTACGAATGCTCATCAACCTGGGTTGAGGATCAGGTATTCCCAGAAGTTAATGATTATATTCAATATGTGAATTCTTATGTGCGGAATTGGGGCAAATCGCTGGATGATTATATCTATGACAACGTAAGCTGGCTTTTGGAAATGCAGCATCTGGACCACCGCGCCATAAGACTTATGTGGGAGAATGTCCTTACTATGCGGGTCTGGAAAGCCATCGACACTTATGTAATAAACGAAATGGGCAGAAATGAATGGCCGAGGCTGATGAGTGAATGGGGTGTCAGTCACATCTTCGCTGGGAAGAGCGGGCATTTAGACAAAAGCCACTTTGCCGATGCCCATCTGATGCCGGAGTTGATAATTCCACCCAGCCACTATTTTGATCTGGCCGATGCCGAAAGTGAGCATTTTGAATTGAACATTTCCAATTCTTACAGCCACCAATTTTGGTTGATTGAAAATCTGGAGCCGGTGTTGATGGCTTTTTCTGTGTCGGGACTTCCTGAATCGGCGCTTCAGTTGGTCTTTTTTTCCGGTGAACGCAGCGGCGCTTTTTATCTCAATGAGCAGCCGGCCCTTCTCGATCTGAGAGGAGCTATGCCGCAAGTTTATGTCACCGTAGGGGTGGGTGCTCTGGAAAGCCCTGCTAAACTGATTTTGCAGGTGACCAAATTTCCAGACTATTTTATTGGTATTTTCCCCAATCCGGCGCCAGCTCCCGAAAAAATCTATATACAATATAATCTGAGCGAAGACTATGCAGGCGGGACTTTAGAAATTTTTAATCTGCGAGGGGCCAGGATTTTTAAAAATTCCATCAATCAAGCTGCGGCTCAGCAGGGTGAAAATTCCCTCTGGCTACCGGAAATTCATCTGGCTTCCGGTGTATATTTTCTCAGACTGAGTTTTCCTCATATTGTTTTTCAGGAAAAATTTCTCATTCTCAAATGAAATTCCAAACAGTCTCAAAAGCAGGATATGCTAAATATAGTATAAAAGGAAGTCGTTTTTTTGCCGAGGCTCATCCCATCCAGAGTCCTGACGAAGCAGAAGCAATTATCAATAATGTTAAAAAAAAATACCACGATGCCACACATCATTGCTATGGCTGGCGATTTGGCCAGGGGAAAAATGAGGCTTTTCGCTACAGTGACGATGGCGAGCCGTCGGGAACGGCGGGCAAACCAATTTTTGACATCACATCCAAACATCGTCTTTCCAACGTTTTGCTCATTGTTACTCGCTATTTTGGCGGCACAAAGCTGGGTACTGGTGGTTTGGTGAGAGCATATTCCAGCGCTGCTGAACTTTCCCTTGAAGGGATTGAAATTCTTACGGTAGAACTAGGTCAAATGCTTGAATTTAAATGTACTTACGAACAGCATCCAGTCATTATGCGAGAGATTAACCGATTTCCCATCATTCATATCTGGCAGGAATTTCTTGAAAATGTCAGCATCCGTGCAGAAGTTGATGAATCTTATACTGATTTGCTCACAGAAGCTGTTTTTTCAGCTACAGCCGGATCAGTCACCGGAAAGCTGGTGGACAGAGAATAGCTCAAAACAGAAGATAGGCTTGGATAGATGTGTTGAAAAATCGTAACAAATAGCTGATTTTGCTAAAATAAATGATGCAAAATGACTGCTTTACTCGTATTTTTCGGCGATGAACTTACTTAGTAAATTTAATAAATATTATATATGCAGCGGAAAACTACTTTTTTCCCATATATTCTTTGCTCAAGTGGCATTTTTTTTAATAATGTCTTCAGAAAAGGACTATTTATCTAATTGATGGCCGATATCTGCCTAATAAACTTTGTAATTTTCTGCAAGTCAAGGAAAGCATTTTTTTCAAGGAGGATAGTTCTATGAAAGATAGCAAAACATTACGTATATTGTTTGCAGAAGACCTGCCTACAGATTATGAGCTGGCTCAGTGGGAGCTGCAGAAGGAGGGGATCCAATATGAATCGATACGCGTGGACTTACGGTCTGATATGGAATATATGCTGAAAGATTTTAAGCCGGACCTGGTTATTAGTGATTACGCAATGCTCGATTTTTCTGCAAAAGAGGCGATGCAGATGGCTCGCGCCTATCGGCAGGATATGCCTTTTATCATTCTCACGGGATCTATGAATGAAGAGATTGCCGTTGATTGTATGAAGATGGGAGCCAGTGATTATATTCTCAAAGAGAAAATGAAGCGGCTTCCCTTTGCTATTCGTGACGCTATGAGTAAAACAGAAAATATCAAAGCGCAAAGCCGTATTGCCAGAGACCTGCAGCGACTTTTATTGCAAATGCAATCTCTATTGAAGAGCATCAGACAGGGTATTCTCCTGGAGGGAAATGATCGCACGATTTATATTGCCAATGAATATTTTTACCAGATTTTTAAGATACCGGCAGATATAAATCTGATCGGCGCTGATTGCAGATATACTACAGAGGAGAGTGCGCAGCTTTTTTTTGATTCACAGGGTTTTATCGATGAAATAGAAAAAACTATCAAGTCGGGAATAGCGGTTTTGAATGTAGAGCTGGCGCTGAAGGACGGACGCTTCTTTGAAAGGGATTTCCTTCCCATTTTTGATGCCAGCGGTCAGATTAGCAGTTGGTTTTGGGTTTATCGGGATATTACTCAGCGTAAACGTGATAAGGTGGCGCTGCAGGACAATGTTCAAAGGCTTCAGTATCTTTTCCAGTTGCGGATCATTATACAAAATGCCGCCTCGCTGAAAGATATTTTTAGTCAAGCCTATAAGCTTTTGGAAAATATTCCGCAATACCAGAAATATTATCGCTTCAGTTTACTGATTTATGATGAGAAGGCAGGTGGCTTAGTTAATGAAATGTATTACAGCCCAGGAAAAAATAGTGTCGGATCTGTGCAGCCCATCACGATGAGTATCAGTGGAAAATGTTTCACCGAACAAAAACCAATCATAATAAATGATTGTTCTGGCTCCGACCTTATTCCCCAACAATATGTAGAAAGTCTGGAACTGAAGTCCGTTTTGGCGGTTCCTCTTATTCATCAACAGGGTATCGAGGGCGTTTTACGCATTGACAATCTGAAATACACCAGCGCTTTTTCTCAGGATGATCTAAAATATTTCCAGCTTATATCAGAGCATTTGGCTATATACATACTTAACAGCAAGCTGGCGGCGAGACAGGCGGAAAGTATCAAAGAGCTGGAAGCCAGCGAGTCAAAATATCGCAATCTCTTTGATACAATGGCGCAAGGAGTTGTTTATCATGCAGCAAATGGAGAAATCATTGACTGCAATCCAGCAGCA
>OMKS01004389.1_pt1 | contig 10650 bp, 12 predicted proteins | sample 1674721 | NCBI WGS metagenome assembly OMKS01 (sample SAMN06264996, study PRJEB25208) | sediment metagenome | isolation source: hot spring sediment | place: USA: California | collected 2014-09-02 | reverse complement strand
TCAGCTTCCTTATGTTTAGGCTGCTTTTTTGCCTGCCTAATTGCGCATAACTCGGTTGTTTACTGCGGGGTTCGGCCAAGCTCAGCCGCCGCCCGAAGGGCGGTCGGCTGCAGCGGGTGTTAGGCCGCCCTTTGGCCTGGGGGCTACAATCTGGTTCCAAAAATACTCGTTGCAGTCGTATGAATGATGCCCGTAGATAAGCTGCCGTACGATCCGTGCGTTCCACAAAGCGGATATGAGCACCATAAGGGTCGGCACAGGTGTCACAATAAACCAAACGCCTTTGAGGGTTGCTATGGCCACCACTACGCACAATCCTGACAAAGCCAAGAAAGTGTAGTACGAAATAACCCAATATCGGTGAGTTGTGCGCAGTAGGAAGATATCGAACCAACGGGAAAGCCGGGAATCTTCTAGATGCTGAGGAGGCTTGAGCTCACCAGATTCTTGTCGCTTTCTGAACTCACCGAGTGCATTCTCCCAACCCATGTTGTTGGTTGCCTCATGCTCTCCAAGAATCAGTTTCTCCAAAATCCGATAGTATCCGACGATTCGAGTGATGGTTGTCGCCTTATCAAAGAAAATCCACCATGAAGGGAGCAACACAATCAAGGGGAAGAAGAAAATGACCCCCAAAGCAGGTGTTGAGGCGAGTGTAGCGGCGAGGCCGAGAAGCACTCCGGTTGCCGTCACTGAAGAGGTGATAAAAGTAATCTGACAATTCTTCAGATTATGCAACTCTTCTCTGAGCAACGTTCGTTCCCGGTCGTGGAATTCAACTGTATCCATCACATCTCATCCATGTTACACGGCTCGTTGACTGCGGTAATGGTGTCAAGCGGCCTAACGCACGTTTCAGTGGTTGAAACCGCATAAGATGAACTTGATAAAAGCACAACACTTGAAATTAACCACGAAACTGCCTAAAAGAATCGGCGGTTTCAATCCACTGGAAACAAAAGTTATACATGCATTATTTTTATCATTCCGGTTTTCTGAATTATTTTACAATATTTCACAAACATGGGAATTGTCTGTTTTATCTGCTTCTGAAAATATTAATATTTGATGACGGTTCCACACTCATTCCGTTCTGGCCCGCCTTCCGTGAGGCTTTTTATCATAATCGCCCGGATATCGATAGTTATTATTTTATCTCTTTCTTCGCAGGAAACAATGCCGTTATCATGTTGATCATAGAAAACGCCAATAAAGAAATTCCTCCCCAAAAAACGCCCTGGGGAAATATGGAAGAAATGAACCGATACGGTTGGGCAACGCTCCAGGCTAATGCAGCCAAAATGATCAGACCGAATATAAACTGAAGTAAGCGCCAAAAACGATATTGCGGCGCAAAAGGCTCAAACTTTCGGGCGCCGTTCAATAGCCCGTTGATCAGCCGATACGCCTTCAATAGCGAAATCAACAGCAGGATGCCGATCAATGCCCACAGCGCTTTTATGGCGATGGTAATACGGCCCATTTTGACAGGCTTTATGCCCAGCCAGCGTGACCAGTCGGTTAGCACCTGGGCCATGAAAGGCCAACTGCGTTGACTATTGGTCAAAATGACGATGCCGTCGCCGCTTTCCGGAATCGCATGAAAATGGGTCATCCAGCCGTGCCCCTGGCCGCCATGCCAGACCGCGGTTCGGCCATCCGCAAGCGTTTCGATAAAGTGTCCGAATCCGTATTGATCGGCCACAAAGCCAAACAGACCGGGAATTTCCACCTGCGGGGTATGGATTTGCGCAATACTTTCCTTCATCAGCACACTATGATCAATTTGCGATCGGATCATTCCGGCGCAGACAAAACGGGCAATATCCCCAACGGTGGCAAACAAACCGCCCGCTGCGCCGGCCGGATACACATAAGGCGGCACCGGGGTGCCGTCCAGCTCATAACCGGTTGGGATGCGCGCTCCGAAAGAAGGGCGCCAGGAAAAGCTGGAATGCGCCATACCCAGCGGCTGCAGCACCTGCTGCGCCATAAAGTCGGCAAAATCCTGCCCGGCCACCTCTTCGATCAACAACTCCAATAAATTGAATCCGACATTGGAATACATAAAACCGGCGCCTGGCTCGTTTAGCAATTGGACTTCACGGTCTAAAAACACCTGCAGCGTGGGCATGGGGCTTTGCGGCGCATATTCCACACTCTTGCCGATGGTTCCAAGCGGCAAGCCGGCATTGCCGCTCAACAGCCGCCGCACGGTGATTTGTTGCCCGGAATGTTCCGATTGCGGCAGTCTGAAAGCAGGCAGATAGGTCTGGGCCGGCTCATCGAGATCAATGAGACCCTGCTCGACCAGCCGCATGACGCCCCAGGCGGTAACGGATTTGGAAATGGATTCCACCCGGCATACCGCATCTACCGTCATCACCCGCTTTTGGTTCAGGTCTGCATAGCCATAGGCTTTTGACCAGACCGGTCGTCCTTTGTGCACCAGGGCCATGCTCACGCCAGGGATGTCATATTTTTCAATGAGTTCGGGAATCCGCTCATCAAGAAAAGCAGAGAATTGGTCGAGAAAATCCGGTGCGCCGGGTTTTGCAGCGTGACAGCCCATCAGCAAACTCATCAGCAGTATCAGCATGGCAACTCGCGGCATTCGGCAAAAACGTCGCATGCCAGCGATACGATTTAGATTTGTATTTTGTTTAAAGCGAATCATCAGCCTTTTCTCCTAAAACGCCTCCGACATTTGAAAGTAAGGATGGATGCCATAGCGGCTGAATCCGATATCGAAACGAAGATTGATTTTTTCATCCGGAATAACGGCAAAGCGCATTCCGGCGCCGATCGAGTATTTGGATTCGTTCAACTGAAAATCACTGAAACGATGCATCACATCGCCGATACCAGTGAATAACACACCGGAAAATCGTTTGTGAACCGGGTAGCGATATTCAAGCAAGGCAACGGCTATATTCTGTTCCCGAAATCGGCTGCCATGAATCCCTCGCAACAGATCCAATCGGGCAAGGTGATTAAAGGGAATGACGCCATTCATCGCTTTTACGAACAACTGAAGCCCCAGGATATGCCGATCGTGTAATGAGATAAAATGCCGGAAATCGAATGTATAGGATTCATACTCAAATTCACTGCCCAGCCAGTCCCGATAAATCGTTGCATAAAACTGAAGCCAGGATCCTTTTGACGGATAAAAAATATTGTCCCGGCTGTCCCAGTCGATGATCGGCCCCATGCCGGACAGAAAACTACCCCGAGAGCCGGGCAATCCGCCGCTGCTCAATATCCCATCCGGTTCAACTTTTTGGACGCTGGTGTGATTGAGATGGTAGATCATGCCAAAGCGCAGGTTTTTATAGATGCGCCGGGTTAAGCCAGGCCGGATGATCACATCTTCTGTGGTGACGTCCTCGGCGTCCTCGCTTGACGTATTACTGCCGATGCCATAAAACAGATCGGGAAATTTCTGATAGCCCGACATCATTTTTAATTGCCATCTATCCTAATCAAAATAAATATCCGGATTAAATAAAACAGCGGACTGATTTTTCAAAGTATAAATGGCATAAAAATTCAGGTTATCAGGCCGTGTGTTCCTGTGACGATTCTGATCTCGAATGGTCATAGCCGCACCGCCGCCAAAAATCAGCGACGTCTCCGGGGTGTATAAAACGACCGGATAGCCAGCCATGGAAAGACGTTTTTGGTTTCGCTTTGTTTCTTCTTGAGCGGTCTGCTGCTCGGATTGGATAACATTTTCGTCAGCTGTAGCGGGCAGGGCGCTTATGAAAAGGACCATCCAGAGTAATTGCATAGATCGGTAAGTAAAATCATGCATATCATGTTCTCCATAAATTTAGCACTCCATCGTCAGCCGCTAAAACCGCCATGCAAGGGAAAAAGTCAGTGACGGCATCACCGGCAAAAATTTCGGCCAGGGCGAAAAGAACCAATCCATTCCCGCCGAACTGTGTTCCAGGCTCGACCAGCTGTAAACCGCCACGGTTTGATTCAAGCGCACATCGATAAAGATCGTCTTTGAGTCAAAAAGGTAGCCCAGCGTCAGGTAGGGTGCGATATTATAAAAATGGATTTTGGTATAACGGTTGGTATAGTCCCAGAATTTGAAAAATCCGCCCAGATAAAAATCATCAAACCATCGATGGTTCTTTTTCAACGGAAAATAATTCATGCCCAGATGCCATTGCACCACGCGGGCGATCTGATGAATGTTGCCGGCGGCAAAGCGGGTTTCCAGCATCTGTTTCGGACTGCGAAAATAACCGCCCGTCAGGGAAAAGCCATATTCCAGTCCAGCAACCTCCGGCATGTAACGTTTGACGTTATCCTCCCATTGAAACGCCGCCAAAAAAGCAATGGGATTGGTGCCGATGAACCACGAAGAGTGCGGTTCACTGCTTTTATTATTTGTTGCCGTCACTCCGACCGGATGTTCCTGCGCCGGACAAACCGCATGAACCGTGAACATCAGTGCCAGCAGTATCCAATAAGATTTCATCAATAGACTCCTATGCGATAGTATTCATAGCGTTGTTTGCCGTTGCCGCCCACGCGAATCGTGCCGGCCGGATCGGAAATGTAACAATTGCCCTCGTAAAAGGTGTCTTTTTCCTGACCGTAACGATTGGCAAATACCACCCAGGTATTGAACTGACGGGCGACGGCGTCAATTTTAAATTCCGGCTCAAAAGAAGCTAGGCTGTGCAGGATCAATTCCACATCCTGATGGATCAATTGTTTGGTCAGCCAGGCGCTGCTGACATCGGCGCAGATGATCATGCCCGTGCGGATGCCGTTCAGGGTCACCACCGTCAAGTTGTCCGCCACCTGCGGATAGGGTTCAAAGCCGCTCTCTTTATCTTCGTCAATCAAATGATACTTGCGGTGGATGGCTTCGATGGCGCCGTCGCCATTGATCAGCACCTGGGCGTTGTAGAGATGTCCATCGTTCCATTCGCCGAGACCAAAAACGATGTGCACATTGTATTGATCCGCCAGCACAGCGATGGAATCGGTGGTGGGACCCGGAATGGATTCGGCAATGGACCGCTGGTAATGTTGCAAGTCATCCGGTTGATAATACCAGCCCAGAATGGTCTCGCCAAACACGATCAGTTCGGTTTCGGGCTTTTCCAGCATAATTTGATGAATCATCTGCTGCATGTTGGCCACATTTTCGGATTTTTCCGGGGAACACTGCAGGCAAACCGCCGCGATGTTCAGGTGCTTTGTCGCCCGACTATCATCGTATTCCAGCGGCGCTCCGGAAATGTCCATGAGACTCTGAATAATGGTGTCGGAATCGCCGCAGCGGATGGTAAACAAAGCCGCCAGCACGAAAAACAGCAGGATGTGAGTTCTTGTTCTTTTCATGAATCATTTTCCTTTTACGATTACTTTTGGTGGTCCTGTTTACTGTATTGAATTGGCAACATCACTTTTCCTGTCATTCGCGGGCGAATTCATAGTCAATGTGTTCAATATGCCCGCGCCAGTAAGGTTTTTCACCCTCGTGTAAAAGCCAGGCCACCTCGCCGTCCAAAGGCACCAGCATGCCGCCGCGTTCCTGGTAATTCCAGAATCGTCCCTGCCAGGGCGTGGGCACGATCTGGTCGCCAACAGAACGTGCGCGATCTTCAGCCCACACCGTTTCGATCAATCCCTGCTCGTTGAAACCAAATGTCATAGTCAGCGCAATGGACCCATCGGTCAGTGTGGCTTTGGCAGAATGGTCATCAATAGCCTCCCACTGAATGCCCTGGCCTGGTAGTAAAGCGGTGGGATACCAGGCCGCCTCGGCAAAGAAGCGCATCAGCTCGCCTTTGGCTATATCGGTGGTATCCCGCAGATGCATCACCGTGAACAGACCAAACAAGGCGGCGTGCAGAATGCCCTCGCCCGCAACATAGGCATCGTGCACATGAACCGGTAAGCCGGGCGCCATCTGCACCATACCATTCCAGTCAAAACCGGGCCGCCGGGTGATGACCACCTGATCCGAGCGGAACGGCTTCCAATTATCCTTTGTTTCCCCCATGTTAAAGGTGCCGCGGTGAACCACCTGAACCCGCGTAATCATGGGCTGTCCCTTTTTCAGCACCGTGTTAAAGTAGCGCCGGACTATTGGGGGTAGGTCTGCTATATCCGCCGGGTCAAAATAGGTCGCCGGCATGGGGCGCTGGGCGGCCTGCAGATTTTGCCGAATGGTTTGGGTTTCCGCTTTCCAGCGCCGGTTACCCCAAATATGAATTACCAGCAAAGCGATGATCAGAAAAAGAATCAGTATTAAAATAATTTTCCACCACATTATTTTTTCCTTTTTGTTTTATTTTTATAATGTTTCGAGCAATTTGTAATTCAATTTTTTTCTCAAGGCGACTGATGCCAACGGCTCGTCTTCTCCGCCTAAAGCTGCGCCATCACATGCGCCCGTAAAAGATCCGCTTTCAAGGCGCCGGTGACGTGCCCGGCTTCAATGGTTTTTATAGGATGCCGCTCATAGGACGCTTTTTGCACCTCATAAGCAATAAACTGGTCGTATGTTGCCAGCAGGGGGAACACTTTCGATTCCGTTACATTTGCAAACGCCGTATGGAAATTTAACCGGCGACGGATCACTTCCGGGTTTTCCAGCGCCTTTTTTCCTGTTAGTTTGCGATAGCGGCTGGTTAGAAAGACTTCGCCAAGAAAAGCGCCTGCCAGCAAGGGGACATAGATCGTGGCGCTGTTGAAATAGCTGCGGTGCAAGTTGGTCACCCAGCCGCCCAGACTGATGCCGCTGGTGATGGTTCTTTTAGCGCCTTTTTCCCGCAGGCGGCGAATAATGGCTTCATTCATTTTGACCGACACGGCTAACATTATCATAAAATTTTCCAGTTCAGTCATTTGGTTTTGATACCTTTTCAACGAGCCGTCATGAAACGGCGCCCGCACCACCATCAGATTGGCCCGGAATGCCTCCCGGTGTTTGACAAAGATGTTGAAAAAAGTATTTTTGGCACCGGCGCGATAATCAAAAGGACGTTCGTTATTGCCGTGGTGATAAATAATGGTCGGGAAATCTGTGCCCAGCCATTGCTCCACCCGGTAAGCCGCAGCGAGACGGCTCTCCCCAATAATTGCCTCAACCTCGTTTGTGGTTTCCCCATCGATTGCAGGGATTTCAACTTTTGCGCTTTCGATCAATTCCTCAAATCCACGGCTGTCAATGCTTTGGGCAAAGAACTTTTTTCTGCCCGTGACCAGCGCAGCGATAAACACGGTGAGTCGATCGAAAAAAATATGTTTATTCATTTTTAAGCCTTTCAAACGAATCACTTTAATTGTTTTATTACAAATCCATGGGATGGGTTTGATTTTCCGCTTCCTGTCCTTCTGCGGGCTTGCCGGCAAAGAAGGCCAACACGAATAATCCCGCAAAAATGAGTCCGCCCAATAGATTGAGCGTCACGGTCTTCACCGTACCACCGGCGAACATCACCTGCTGGATATTGGTCAGCAGATTGCCGGCAATCATGGCCGCGGCGGTGAACAGCAGGATGTGGCGTCTCTCCAGCGGCTTGAAGACCACCCAAACCAGCAGCGCCGCCCAGCCCAATTCCAAGGCAATGGCGGAAATGATGATCTGTTTCTCCTCCCCGCCAATCTGCGCATCGAAAAATTGTCCGAACAGCCCGATGCCGTAGGAAGCATTGATGAGCACACCCACCAGCGCCATTCCAGTCACGATGGCTTTTTCCATCTTTATGCTTTTCATGATCTTGCCTCCCTGTTTTTCGTCATTAGATGCGCCTTTGAAAAAAACAATTCCCTGTCAAACCAGATAATGAGCGCGGCAAAGACAGCGACCACCGCGGTTTCGATGCATTTTGTGGACTGGGTAACGTTGAACATCTCATTGGTGAGGTTGACAATGAGATGAAACAGAATGGCGGCTAAAATGCTTTTATTGTTTTTCATCCAGATCCAACTGATCACCACCCCCATGGGCAGAATGGCGGCGAAAAAGTTCACGGCATACCAGATATTTTGATGAAAAATTTCATACTGATAGGTATTTTTGACAAAGATCAGCGGAAAGTGCCACAGTGCCCAAAGAACACTGAACAGAATCGAAGCCTTGAAAAAGGTATGGCGGCTCAACAGGCTGTCAAAGGCATAGCCCCGCCAGCCCAGCTCTTCCAGACTGGCGGCAACCAATAGCAGCAACAGCGACGGCACGGCGCCCACGGAAAAGGAAAAGTCCTCGGCGATTTGAAACTGGTCGGTGGATCCGCCGAATGGCAGTGAAATGACAATCGCCAGCAGAATCGCCGCCGGCATGATCAAAAAGAAAACCGGCAACGTCCCGGGCTGGATTCTTTTGAGATTGACCAGCCGATCGACAAAGTCCTTTTTCAATGCAGTGTTTTTGGACGTCAGAATCATCACCAGCGACGTGATAAAAGGCGTCATCAGTCCCAGCAGCAGCAATAGTAAATAGGCGCCGCTTTCGTCCCGATAACTCAAATAAGCACCGATGAACCAGAACAGATAGGTGCCCAAAAATACTACGGCGTAATAGGTTAGCGGTTTATAGCGGTAATTAGGATTCATTATTCCTTCCTCCTGTTTGGTTATAACTTGAATTAATTTGTTCTTTGGATCACTAATTCATTGTTCAATTTTGGCTGGTTCGGATTACGACTTTTGCGAGACCATTTTCCATGTCCGCTATTAATGATGTAGAGTGATCTATCACTCCAACATCTGTATTGATTTGAAAAGCGATGGCAATACCGTGTTCGGGATAGTAGCGAAGGCTGGAACAGTAACCCGGTATCCAACCGCCGTGCCCCAGAGTCGGTCCAAAAGGCCCTTTTTTCCGAATGGCCACTGCGATACCATACCGATTATCGGGATCGTCCTGACTTATCGGCACAGATTTTAACAAATGCTCCAGATAATTTCCTGCCAGAGCCCGTCCCTCATACAGCACTTTTGCCCACAGCACCAGATCTCTGGGATTGCTGACAAATCCGCCACCGGTCCATTCGATGCCTGGGTGCCATGCCATAACGCCCGGACGAATAGTTGTTTTGGCGGGCATGCCAAAGGCATTATCCGCTGCCATATAGCCGGCAGCAAGGCCAGGCAGTTGCAGACGATCCGAAGGCGTGGTTAACGTAAGCTGCAACGGTCTCAAAAAACGCTGCCTGACCTGCTCATAATAATCACCTCCGGTAACCGCTTCGATGATCAATCCGACCAGGATATAGCCGGTGTCGCTGTAATGCCAGCCCTGACCCGGCTTGAATAACGGCAGTTGATCCAACACAAAAGCGATCAGACTTTCCGGCGGCAGGGGGTTAACGTCAGAATTCCAGTTTTTTGCAAATGCGTTTTTAAATCCGTCCGCTTCGACATGATTGGGAATACCGGCGCTATGCGTTAAAAGCTGCCGCAGTGTGATCTCGTCGTGATTGGGCAAGCGGGAAAACCAGGGGCGTTCCGCGAGCCATTTCGGGATGGGATCATCGAGCTGTAATTTTCCTTCCTGCACCAATGCCAAAACCAGAGCGCCCGCAAAAGTTTTGCCGATGCTCGCCGCCAGCATGCGCGATTGTGGTGTCATTGGAATATTCAATTCAACATCGGCCAAACCGGTTGCGACGGTTTCAACGGTGCCGTCAGGTAAAATATAAGCGGCCGTGGCGCCGGGGAATTTATATTCGTGGCGCAGGGAATCGAGCACGGCCTGAACGCATATTTTCATCTGCGATGCTTTACAAAGCGAAACCTGAGAAATCAGGTTTACCGGTAACAAGAATAACAAAACAATGGATAAAAACGGTTTTCGAAGCTGTATTTTCATTTTTTCCCTTGAAATTACGCTTTATTTAAAACATCCAATCTAACCAGGTTATAATATTGATAAGCCGGCTCTGCTTTTTATGCTTACCATCCTATGCCCACGGACAAAATGGTCAATTCCAGATTTATCCCTCGATCTGGTCCCATGCCATAACCCAACTCGAGTGCAGATACCTGTGCGTGAGCGCCAGAAAAGCGCAATGGCGCCAGACGGAATCCAGCCACCCAGACTGGCGACGCGGGACGTTGTCCGGTTTCTGATAAAATTTCTGTGCGCTGACCCCAAAAAAGATTAAAGGTTGCCAAAACCGCCGGCTGCCAGCGTCCATCAAGCTGGTATCCAAACGCCAACCTGGCGTTAACGGCATTTCCGTTTGCCCACAATATGCCGGCATCCACCTGAGCGATAAAATGTATCCCAACGATGAACTGACTGCCAGCGCTGAATCCCAGACCACCCATGGTAATTCGATCGGTAGTGTAAAATAAAATATATCACTAGTTTTTTTCTTTTAACTATAAAAATAATAAGAAAAAAGCTTGGAAAATAAGTTTACCCCCTTTAAATTAGAAAAAAACGATACGAATTGGGGGGTAAACCAATGTATTTTTCCAGACAATATATATAGTGTATAACGAATTCATCACCTGTTCGCCTATGATTTAAACTCGAACTTAATAAATGCAATTATACTTACCAAAACTACAAAACTTGCTAAATAAACCGCTCCGAGGCGAATCAGGTGAATGAACAGGTTAGCCCATTAATTTTACGTTGAGAATGAATATCACTTAATA
>OMKS01004387.1_pt1 | contig 10651 bp, 7 predicted proteins | sample 1674721 | NCBI WGS metagenome assembly OMKS01 (sample SAMN06264996, study PRJEB25208) | sediment metagenome | isolation source: hot spring sediment | place: USA: California | collected 2014-09-02 | reverse complement strand
ATTGATTACTGTACAAGCCCGACGTTCCGACACCTGATGGGTCTCTTGAAGACACCCTGCGGCTTCCCGGCGGCGCGTCGGGCTCAGAAGTTTCCCGAGGCGATATCCTTGGCGCACTGATGTAAAACTGAATTTGGAAACACCGCAGATGAAAAAATACCTTCGATCGTGGTGGGGCGTCTAATGATGGAGTCGTTTGCCGAGTTTCATGCTCATGTAGCCGGAGAGGATGTGACACACGATGGCGAACACATCCTCGACCGGGCCGTATTCATCCAACGTGGTTTTCGCGTGAATGATAATGTCGCACAGGCCAATCATGGCGCCGCCGGTGAATCCGCACAGGCCGATGGTGGTGTTGCCGCGGCTGCGGGCGTATTCCAAGCCTCGGAGGATGTTCGGGCTGTCGCCGCTGACCGACAGGGCCATGACCACGTCGCCCGGCTCCAGTTGCACTTTCAACTGGCGCAGAAAAATATTCTCATAGCCGCTGTCATTGGCAAGCGCGGTGACTGTGGACATATTGTCCGACAGCGAGAAGGCGCGGAAATTGGTCACGCCCTCGATGTAGGCGCCTGCAACGAGGTCGTTCACCAGATGCGCGGCGACAGCGGCGCTGCCGCCGTTGCCGAAGATGTACAGCGCCCTGCCGGCTTCCCGGACTTCCAGGATTTTCTCCGCCGCCTTGCCCAGGGCCTCCATGTCCAGTTTGTCCAGCAATTCGGCGAGCCGCGCGTTATACAGTCGCGCATACTCGGGAAAGGACGCCGCTTTTGCAAACAGTTCCGCCATCTTGTGCATGAGTCGCTCCTTGTCAACAAACGTCGCGGATGGATACGCGCTTGAGAACATAGGCGTCCACCTCGGCCATGGCCACCCGCTCCTGTTCCATGCTGTCGCGGTGGCGGACGGTAACGGTTTCGTCTTCCTTGGTCTGGTGGTCAACGCAAATGCAGAAGGGGGTGCCGATTTCATCCTGGCGCCGGTAGCGGCGGCCAATGGCGCCTGCGTGGTCGTAATAGGTTGTGAACTTCCGTCGCAACCGTTTTTCAAGATCAACGGCGATTTCAGCCAGCCCGTCCTTTTTGACCAACGGCAGCACCGCCGCCTTGATGGGCGCAAGTTTGGGGGCGAAACGCATCACGACGCGCAGTTCGTCTTTTACCGTTTCCTCGTGATAGGCGTCGCATAAAATTGCCAGCACGGTGCGGTCGGCGCCGGCGGACGGCTCAATCACAGTCGGGACGTAGCGCTCGTTCTTCTCGACGTCGAAGAAACTCAAGTCTTTGCCGGAATGCCTGCTGTGCTGGGACAGGTCATACACGCCGCGATTGGCGAGTCCCTGCAGTTCGCCCCAGCCGAAGGGAAATTCATATTCCACGTCCACCGTGCGTCTGGAATAATGCGCCAACGTTTCCTTGGGATGTTCGTACCAGCGCATATTTTCTTCGCGCAGACCAATGTCGCGGTACCAATTCCAAATTTCCTGCCGCCAGCGATCGAACCATGCCGCCGCCTCTTCCTCGCGGCAGAAAAATTCGATTTCCATTTGTTCAAACTCGCGGCTTCGGAAAATGAAATTGCGCGGATTCACCTCGTTGCGGAAGCTCTTGCCAATCTGCGCAATGCCGAAAGGTATCTTCACGCGATACGAGGAACAGACCTCCTTGAAATCCACAAAAATGGACTGGCACGTTTCCGGGCGCAGATAGGTTTCCACGGCGGTTTCTTCGCTTACGCCCATGCGCGTGCGCAGCATGCTGTTGAACGCCCTCGGCTCGGAGAGTTCGCCGCCGCATTCGGGGCATCGGTCTCCCTCGATATGGTCCTGGCGGAACCGTTTCTTGCACTCCTTGCAGTCCACCAAGATGTCGTGAAACTCGTCCACATGGCCGCTGGCGACCCATACTTGGGGGTGCATGATAATGCTGGCGTCCAAGCCGACCATATCGTCGCGGCTCAAGACAAAGGTATACCACCAGTGTTCCTTGAGATTGCGTTTAAGCTCGACGCCCAGCGGCCCGAAATCCCAACAGCCGTTGATGCCGCCGTAGATGCCGCTCGATTGAAAAATGAACCCCTTGCGTTTGCATAAGCTGACGAGTTTTTCCACGATACTCTCCTGCGCCGCGAAAGGCGCTTATGAACCAAATTGAAGCGGGCGCGGACACGTATTCAGAAGCAGGAGCCCCGCGCCGAAACCACGCCGCGAAAAAAGGAAACCCTGCAGTGACTTGCATGGGAGCAACGGCGATGAAGACATAGTATAGTCAGCGCACTTTTACAAGTCAAACCGCAGGACCGTTTCGATAATGTTGCCTCGGAAATATATGAACCAACGGGCAACAAGACGTCAACAGGCGTTTGATTTTGTTCGGTGCGCGCTTCCTGTTAATCGGGCGCATTCCGTTTCCATGCAAAACGCCTTTGAACTGTTCACGGCGCGCGGATTTCAACGGCATAGAAAAACGATCCCCGCAACGGTTACCCGTTGCGGGGATACGCATAAATCGTCTTAGTTAAGCGGCTTCGCCGTTCTTAGAACTTGATCTCCGATTCGATGAACAGGTAGTTGTAGTCATCGCGGCGGTCACCAGCCCAGCGGGCAAGACCGTTCATGTCGCCCGTGTTGCGCTCCAGACCCTTGCTGCCGAAGAAGTGGGCATAGCCGAGACGGAAGACGAGGTCTTCAGTGTAGTGATAGTCGGCATAGAGGCCCAGTTCCCAGCCGAGGCCGCGGCTGGCGCGCGAACGCCAGAACCACCAGCCACGATCGCGGGCGCGTTCGTCAACATGCAGATAGGTTCCGATCAATTTCAGCTCAAGCGCTTCGGTCGGCATAACCTGCACACCAAGGGCATACAGCAGCACGTTGGACATATTCTGATCAATATCCAAGAACTCGCTGTAACGCACGTTGGAAAACAGACGGTTGAAGGGCAGGTCGGCATTGTTGTTCCAGCAACGGGTGTTGGGATCGCCGCCGCCGATGTAGGCGAATTTGGCGAACAGGCGGGGCGTCCACGCCATGTCGAAGGTGTAGCCCAGTTCGGCATTGACCATGAATTCATCATAATCAACGTCCGCACGGCGCTTGAAGATGCGGAACCAGGGGTTCGGAACATCGTCCACATCGCCCCACTGATAGGCAGCTTCAAGTTCGAAATCAAACGCGCCAATTACGCCAGCTCCGCGGAGGCCCAGGGTGTGGATGTCAATATCAGTGCCGTTAATAAGGCCGCCGATAACGCCTTGATCGTCACGGATAAACATCCAGTAGGCGTCAAGCACGACGTCTTCAATGCCAAGATAGCTGGCATAGACAGCGTACAGGTCCACGTCGTCGTCGCCGAAGTCGCCGAGGGTCTCGACCAGCTTCGCGGCAATGGCGTCAACACTGACGACATCATTGGCAAAGGTCAGGCGCAGCGCATCAAAGGACAGGCCGCGATACAGCGAGGACACATCGTTCGTTCCGACAAGCAGCTGGTTGCCGAGCGCCAGTTCCTGACGTCCAACACGCATGCTCAGCGGGGTTCCCCACATGTCTTTCGCTTCGATGTAGCCCTGATACAGGTCAACATCGTTGCCGCCGGAACCGCGGAAATCAGCGCCGGTCAGATACAGGGAACGAAAATCTTCGCCCCAGAAATTGTAGTAATCGAGTTCGATGAAGGCGCTCACATCCTGCGTGAAATCAGCCTTCACGCTCAGGCGGGTACGCTGTTCAATGAAGGAAGTGTCCGACGCTCTGTCGAAATCATACCAGTTGCCACGGATGCGGATGTTGCCGCCGACTTCAACATTCTGCAGTTCGGCGAAAGCAAAGCTGCTGATGCTCACTACGAGCGCAGCCATAATCAAAGTACTGAAACGCATTTGCGTATTCTCCTTATTCTTTATAGTTGTTGTTTCCCAACGTATACGCAGCCCGCATAAGCAAGCCGCGCGGCATTTCCTTCCCTTTCGGAAATGCAACCCACAATATATATAAGCAACTCACGCCTTTTCGGTACGACACACGGAGCGTCTTTTTGCATGCGCAGTATTCATTCCTCCTTTCCTGCTCATAACGTATGTGTCGCGCGTGATACACTGATCACATCTTAAACTTATGTTCAATGAGGCCCTGTTGCCTTTCTTAATCAGGGCACCCACCACCTTCAATGGTCTCAAGTATAGCATAAGTGATAGCCCATGTCAACCTTTTTCCCTCTCTTTTTTTCCCAACGGTAGTTGCCGCATATACGCATTGCCGGACAAGACCACAATATGTTGGGTCATTGCCGCAGCGGATTGGTGCGCGAGTCCTGCCCGGGGTTTGTCATCCGCGACACGGGCATGTGAAGCAATTGTTTAATACGGGATTTCAGTTCTTCTATCTGGAACGGTTTTTTCAGGAAATCGTCAAAACCGTGGACGGACAATCCGCCTATTTCCTCTTCGTCAATAAATCCTGAAATACCCAATATCCGGGCGGCGGCGGTTTCCTGCCGAGTCCTTATGCGTTCGCACACAACGCGCCCGTCAATATCCGAGAGGTGGATGTCCAGTATAACGGCCTGCGGGTTGTGTTCCACCACCATTATGCCGGCTTCAAAGCCTGTGGAGGCGGTGAACACCGTGTAGGGACTGTCCTGGGTGAGCACGGCGGGAATAATGTCAAGGTAGTAAGGGTCGTCATCCACCACAAGGATTCTGATTTCATCATGGTCTATGCGTTCGACGGGGATGCCCCGGGCGATCATGAATTTTTTCAGGTTGAGGTAGGGAATGCGCCGGTCGCCCCCGCTCCCCAGCCGGTATCCCTCCAGTTGGCCGCTGTCAAACCATCTCGATACCGTATCCGCCGACACGCCGCATATCGTAGCGACTTCGCCCGTGGTAAAAACCCTGTTTTTCATGACAGCCATCCTTGGGGCATGCGTCCCCCTCACACTATGTTATCCACAACGCGCCGCTCCACCTGTTGTCAAGTGTAGCACCCTGCGCGGCAAGAATCAAACCGGCGCAAGCGGCGCATTTCCACGCCTACCATGCCGGAACCTGTGTGGGCGACATGTTCTCAGGCAACTCGGTCTCCAAATCAATTATGGAATCGCTTTGTATGCGGACCCACGACTTGTCGGGGTCGAAATTCGGGTTGCGCGACAGCAATTCCTGGGTGATGTCGCGGGCGTATATCGGGCTGCTCAGGGCGTACACTTCAAGAGGGCCGAACCCTTTTGCCCGTGGGTCCGCCGCGCCAATGACGCGCACGCGAAACGCCGCTTCGGTGGTGGGCAGCCGCTTGAAGCGGATACCGGTGTCCTTGGCGTTGACGGGAATGGTGCGTATGGGGCGACCATTTTCGATGACCTGTAATTTTTTGCCGACGGCATTATGCACCACCACTTCAAAGGTTACTTCCACGCCGATGGGAATGACGCCGCCAATACCCACGTCCATCCTGCCGTCGCTCAACACGTCGGCGCTGAAGAATATCTTCGGGCCGTCCGTGCCGCTGGAAACGTAGGTGCGCCCCAGTCGCAGGCCTTCAAGCAGCCCTTCGACCGAGAGTTCGCGGGCATGGATATACGTAACCGGCCTGCCCAAGGGCACTTTGCCGCTGCCGCTGCCGCTGCCGCCGACGGCGCACGCCATGAGACCTCGCACCAGTTCGTAGTCGTAAAACAAATTGCCCTGCGCGTTGGCGGACATTTCGCCATGATTCGCGGCGGCGGCGGCGGCGGCGATGGAATGAACAAGTTTTCCCTCGCTGCGCTCCTTTGCCGGGTCGCCCAGATGTTCAAGGGACACGGGCGGCGCGCCGCGCCAGTCGCGAAACCAGACTTGGACACCGTTCACGAAACTGAGCCCCCACTGCCAGGGTTTTGTGGGGAAGGTGGGGTGGGCGATTACCCATGCGCCGCCCTGCGCCTGCACCCGGATACACTCGGCCTGCGCGGCGCGCATGTTTGACGGCAGGTCCGGTTTGGTGCGCGGCCCATAGACCAGCGCGACGCCCATTTCATCCGTGCCCCATTCCATGGCGGGCAGCATGACGAGTTTTTCAGACCGGAAATCCGGATCATGTGTTGCGGCGAGGGTGTTGCGGTCGGTAATGGCGAGAAAATCGAGGTTGGCCCGCTCCGCGCGGCGCACCAGTTCCGCCACGGACTCGGTTCCGGCGCCGTGGCGCGAATAGGCCTGTAATTCACCGCGGTACCATTGTGTCGTCGTATTCAAGACTTGCGTGCTGTGGAACAGTTCCACCCGTCCGGGAATGGCGGCGGCATTGTACGGGTCTGTGCCCATCTTAAGTTCCACCCGGTCAATCGCGAGGTCGCCGTCGGAATCAAAACTACGAAGCGACATGACGCCGCCGGCGCCCTCGAGCAGATTCACGAGCAGATAAGTGGGACGCGTTTCGCGAATAACGATGTCTTCAACCTCCACCAGTACCGGCACGCCTTCGTCATAGACATGCACATAAGCGCGGTAGCTGCCGACGGGCAGCGGCGATTCGAGGATTCCCTGCGGCACGTCAAGGGAAATGGTAATGTCGTCATCAAAACAGAGCAGGTCTATGCGGGCGGGAAGCCGGTCGCCCACCACGTTGGTTATGTCTACATCCAATACGCCTGTGGGCAGGCTTGCCCGACGCGCGACCGTTTCGCGGCGCAACGCTTCGTCCGCCCCGGCCTTGGGAGTTGCGGAGCGGGCGGACACGTCGGCGTCGCGATGTTGCAACCCTTCATTGCCCGCGCATGAAACCAGCGCAAGAAATGTAATCGTAACTATGACACAGCGCATTGCGAACTCCTCATTTGTATGTTCCTGGCGCATATTGTAATAAAGAAGAGGGGGCGGGGGAAAGTGCTATTGCACAGCGCGCAACTTCCGGAGTACACTACGCGCATCTTTTTGCGCGTTTGTTGGGACGCGCAATGATGGAGCGGCGCCTGATGCAAGAAAGTACAAAACACGTGATTGGCGGCGGGATGCCCGCTTTCGTGAAAAAGACGTTCTTGCCTTTTTTCTTGTCGCCTCTCTTCGATATTCTTGTAAACCGCACGCGATTGCGCAAGCCCTATCAAATTTCAGCCGCCGGCGCGGCGCTGCACAAAACATTACACGTGGCCGACTTGCACTGCGACGCATTGTTCTCGCACCGCGACCTGGCACAGCGCAGCCGCCGGGGGCACGTTGATTTGCCGCGACTGGAGGCGGGAAACGTGGCATTGCAGGTTTTTGCCATTGTCACCCATGCGCCGGTGCGCGAGGGAGTAACATGGCTGCCCACCGATCTGGACGCACTCACTTTCAAGCTCATCATGCAGCGTTGGCCTGAACCCGCCTGGCACAGTCCCTTTGAACGCGCCATGCACGCCGCGCAACGGCTTCATGCCGTGGAGGCGCATGCCGACGGGCGCTTCCGTATTATTCGCTCGGCCATGGCGCTCGAACATTTTCTTGAGGAACGGCGGCATAAGCCGTTCTTGACTTCAGGTATTCTGGCGGTGGAGGGACTGCACTGCCTTGAGGGAGACATTGCGCATTTGGACGTTTTATATGATGCAGGCGTGCGCATCGCCGGACTTGTGCATCTGGCGGGCAATGAACTTGGCGGCGCCGCGCACGGTCGCAACCGCGGCGGCATTACGCCCTTTGGCGAACAGGTGGCGCGCCGGATGGAGGAAAAGCGCGTCCTCATTGATCTCGCCCATGCCTCCCCGACGCTTATTGATGATGTGCTGAATATGACAACGCAGCCTGTTATCGTTTCACATACGGGACTCAAGAGCGTATGCGACAACGAGCGCAATTTGAGCGACGCGCACTTGAAACGGATTGCGGAAAAGGGAGGCGTCGTCGGCATAGGCTTTTTCCCGTGGGCGAGCGGCGGCAAAGACCTGGCGTCCTTCATACGCTCGATACGGCGCGGCGTCGAACTGGTCGGCGCGGAACACATCGCATTGGGCTCCGATTTTGACGGCGCCGTGACCACGCCGTTTGACGCGTCCGGCGTGGCGCTTGTTACGGACGCGCTGGCGCGGGAGGGCCTGCCCCGCGCCGACATCGCCAATATCATGGGCGAAAACGTGTTGCGACTCCTGCGGCGCGCGCTGCCGGAAAAAGACGCGCGCTGAGTATTTGTCCGCTTTGCGGGTGGCGCCCGCATTGGCGCGACCCTTTATGGAGCCGTCGCAGAAGCCGAGACAGCCCCATTCTTCAACCGCCGTATCAACGCCGCCACATCGTCGGTCTGGACGCCGTCCACGCCCAGGGACAACAACGCCTCCCACGTTGCCGCGCCGCCGTCATCCACAAACACAAGCGCCCGCGCGTCGTGGCAGCGTCGCACAAATGATTCGTTGATGTGCCGCCATACCGAAGCGACCACTTTCGGTTGAAACATCTCCAGAATGCGCGGCAGATTCTCTTCGGGGCCGGGGTCCGGCATGATCAGGCATTCGGGGCACAACTCTCGAAGGCGGCGCAGGTGCGGCGTTCCCGCGTACCATACGATGTCGTTTGCCATGTCATGTTGATGCACAAGCGCCAGAATTTTCTCCACATCGCCCTGTTTCAGATCGAGGTAGACGCCAATGCGTCCTTTGCAGAGCTCCAGTATTTCATCGAAGGAGGGAATGCGCTCATCCGACCATTCCGGCGCAACGCCGCCGCCAATGTCCAGCGCCTTCAGTTCCGCCAGGGTAAAGGTGTTTACCGGCCCCGAAGCGTCTTTTGTATAGGCGTCAACCGTGTGGTTGTGAACGCTGACAAATTGCCCGTCCCTTGTTTCGCGCAGGTCTATTTCCACGAAATCCGCGCCCAGTTCGATGGCGCGGCGATACGCCGCCGGCGTGTTCTCCGGAATGCCGTCATGCGCGCCGCGGTGGGCGATCACATATACGCCGCCGTGATTGGGCTGCCGCTCCAACACGGGCGGCGGCGGTTCCGCGATGATCGGCAGCAGAGTCAGAAGCAAAGCGATCATGAGGTCAGCGCTCCTTCACCGATTTTTGCGTCGCAAGCCATGCCTCCCTGCCGTCGCGGGGAACAATCGGCGAAGACGGAACGCCGAACCATTGTTGTTTCAAAGCGGCGTCGAACTTGTCGCGTATGGGGAAGCCATCTGTAAACATGTCTCGGAGCATGCTGGGCTCCGGCTCCCAGTGCGTCAGGGAACGGTAATATGCCTCGCGGCGGTAGGCGTCCCGCATGGGAATTGTCCCGCCGCCCAGCAACGGCGTGCCTGTTTCAGGCAACTCCTCCTCGAGCGCCTTGTCGATGGGCTCGCCCCAGCGCAGTTCAGGCGGGTGGTTGGGATCGAAAGAGAGATCATACAGCCGGTTTTCAACATCCAGCAGCGTCAGGCGCGCCGTTTTGCCCCCGGCATTCCTGTACTCGAATGGGGTGTCCGAAAAAATGTTGCGCTTCGCGCGAAGCGCCGCGTCGGCCAGATCGGCGCAAAACCAAATTGCGTGCTTGTTGAAAGCGTCGAGTTCCAAGTCTTCCGGACACACCTCGAACCACGCGATGGCGTTGTTTACATGGTCTATGAGGCTAAAATATTTTTCACGCATCGCCACATCATCCATCGCGGTTGACTGCGCGCCCCAGCGTCCGCCCGCCGTGTAGACGTTGGCGCCGACGCGATCCTCGGGAAAGGTGATGGGGCCGTTCATAAGAACATCGTTCCATGCCTGTTGTACGCGCCGTTCCCGTTCCTGGAGCAGGATGCGCATCTCATCGGCAAAGTCTTTGATATCGGTTGTGATGTTAATTTTGCGCTGCGAACGCAGCCGCATCCGCACGAATTGCTGAAAACTGTTCAAAATGAGACCGTCTTCAATGATCCTGCCGGTTTCAGTCAATTCTTCAATCTTCTCGTACTGCTCAGGAGACATGCCGAATTCGCGCATCTCGGCGTTGGTACGGCGGCGGACGCGCACGACCCTGCCTTGCTCATCCACCTCCGCAAGGGGCCAGCGATGCACAAGAAATCCCCTGTAACATCCGTCGTAGGCGCGTTCCCCCGCTTCAGAACGCTTCCCCGTGATGCCGGCCACCACGTTGAATCCGTTAAAGGCGTAGATGTCTCGTGACGGCGCGACGGTTGCGTCCAAAAACCGAAGATCTCCGTGGGGCGAAATATTGGCAAGTATGAGCACATGCCCATCCAAATAAAACAGGCTTCCCGGCAGAAGATGTTTCCGGGTGATCGCCACGGGCACGGCGTCCGAAAGTTCCGAGCGTTCCCTGTTCAGTTCCACCCGGAAATTCCCGGTGCAGGTGCCCGTAACCGCGTCGCGAAAAAAACGGCCCGCGTCGTTGTAGTCCAGCGAACTGACCAGCGCCCCCGGAATGGTGTAATCGGCGGTGCGCACATCAGCGCCGTCGCAGGCGCGGACATAACTGAACATCCAGGGAAGGGCGCGTTTATAGGCGTAGTAGGCGCTCAATGTAACCGTGAGTTTCGCGCAGTCAAGCACATTATGCATGGCGCGCATGGTGGCGGCGTCAAGTTGTTCGTTACAGCCCTCGCCCGCAAATTCAGGGGTTAACAGCAGGTTGATGGCCGGGTCGGTCAATATGCGTTCAATTCGGGCGGCGCGCTGTTCATGCACGCCTCCGGTCTTCACATCATAGATATGTTCTATCC
>OMKS01004386.1_pt1 | contig 10651 bp, 6 predicted proteins | sample 1674721 | NCBI WGS metagenome assembly OMKS01 (sample SAMN06264996, study PRJEB25208) | sediment metagenome | isolation source: hot spring sediment | place: USA: California | collected 2014-09-02 | reverse complement strand
TAATGCAAGAAATATATGACATATTTGTAAATTATTTTAACTGGTTATTTGATGAGGACTTTTTGCGAGTCCATCAAGCTTGAAGATTCTATTGTCGTATCAATGGACCTGAACTTCCCGATGACATTTGTTTCCGATTCAGAGCCATATAAACACATGGTAAAAGTATCATTTACCTATGGAAAGATTATCTGGACGTGGCAACCCGACGGCATCGAAGCAGAGGATGCATGGAAGGCCCCTAAATAATAAATACAGGCTCAAGTCACAAGGATTATATCATATCCCCGTCCCCGGCCGTGTGCTGCTGTAGATGGGATGATCTTTATAATAATTACAAATGAAACAGGCTGTAGCCATTAGCCGTTTACCCTCAGCCACAAATGAATTATGCGTGACGAAAGACTGCTTGAGCGTATCAGAAATATCGAACTGGACCCTGATCGTCGGGAGGGTCGTGATACGGGACGCCGGATTAATTCCATACTCAATCATCTGCAGCGGGTTTTGAATACCAAGCAGGGCAGCACTCCCATTGCAGACGATTACGGTATTCCTGACTTTACCAACATGCCGGGGGCGTTCTCAACCGGGGCTACTCACGACATGGAACGAATTATCAAACATGTTATTGAAAAATATGAACCACGGTTGGTGAAAGTGAGAGCCAGTTTCAAGGTGCAGGAGGACGACGTTCTGGCACTGCGTTTTGAAATTGATGCACTGTTGGCCGATGACGAGACTCCCGTCACCTTCGAAACGGTTGTTGATGCCGGCGGGAAGATCAACATCAAGGAGTAGACGTTCGTGAGACTACATTTTTTCAGGCGTTTGTGTCCTGCCTGATATTGTTTCTGTGCCATCTTCAAAGAGAAGCACGGAATGAGTTTGCGGCGTCCTTCGAAATTTTACGTGAAACCTGGAATACGACAAGATGTTCAATCGCTATTATCAGCAAGAACTTATAAATCTGAAGGAACAGGCTGAAGAATTTTCACAGGCCCACCCGGCGCTGGCACCCATGCTCAGCGGCAAAACATCCGATCCTGATGTGGAGAGGCTTATGGAAGGCGTGGCGTTTCTGGCCGGAATGCTTCGCCAGAAGCTGGATGATGAATTCCCCGAAATCGTCCATGGGTTGATACAGCTCATCTTCCCCCATTATTTGCGTCCGATCCCCGCTTCAACGATTATTTCGTTCACTCCGAAGCCAAACCTCAGGGAAACCATTACGATTCCGACAGGAGTTGAAATCGCCTCTCTCCCTGTTGAAGGAACGCCGTGTATCTTCAGAACCTGCGGCAGTTGTGACGTACATCCCCTTGAAATCTCCAATGCCGATCGTCTGGAGAGTCCGGGGCGTTCGCCTGCCGTTCGATTGAGTCTCAGATTGAGGGGAATGGCTTTGTCCCGCTGGAATATAAAGCGGTTGCGGTTTTACTTGAGCGGCGACTATTCCGAAGCGACAAATGTATATTTTTTATTGAATCGATGCGTAACCCGGATTGTTGTAAAGCCCTTGGAAGGCGGCAGTCCGTTGCACCTTCAGCCAAACGCCATCGTCCCTGCGGGCTTTGCCCCGGACGATGCGCTGTTTCCCTATCCCGGTCAGTCATTTCCGGGTTATCGTCTTCTCCAGGAATATTTTATTCTTCCTGAAAAGTTTCTGTTCGTCGACCTTACGGGCCTTGATGGATGGAAGGACAGGGGAGACGGATCGGAGTTTGAAATAATTTTTGAAATGGGCCGGATGCCAATCACCATGCCGAGGATCAGGACTGAAAATTTCGTTCTGTTCGTCGTTCCCGCCATCAATGTTTTTGAACATGAATCGGACCCCGTCGTCATCGATCATCATCAGACGGAGTATCGGGTCAGGCCGTCGGCACGAAGGGATGGACATTATCAGATTTACGCCATCGACAGGGTCGTTGGGCTTGTGCAGGGTACGGTCGAACATCGCGAGTATCTGCCATTTGCATTCTTCGGCCAGCACGATGATAATAAACCCGTATATAATGTTACCTGGAAAAAATCTCTTATCGATCAGTCGCCGGTTGTCTATGTGAGCGTCACCTATCCTCCGTCGGCTGAACTTGTGGCTTCTGAAACGCTGTCGATTATGTTGACATGCACGAATGCATCCCTTCCCGAGAATCTTCAGCTGGGGGATATATCTCAGCCGACCCAGAATTCACCGGAATTGACGACTTTTCGGAATATCCTGCCTCCGACGGCTCCGATTCAGCCACCCATTGGAAGTAATGTGTTGTGGCATTTCCTGTCTCATCTTTCCGTCAACTATTTGTCACTGGGCCGGGCGGACAATATAAAAGAGATGCTTCGTCTTTATATTTTCCCGGAAGGAAGGGACAGGACAAAAATTGCTGCCAACATGAAGCGGGTCAACGGAATTCTTGATATCAGAATCAGTCCGATCGACCGTTTAGTATCGGGATGTATGATGCGCGGTCAGGAGATAAGAATCAAACTTCGCCAGGACTCCTTTGCTTCTGTAGGAGATATGTTCCTGTTTGGGTCGGTCATGGATTATTTCATCGGTGTGTACAGCAGCATGAACAGTTTTACACAGCTTATTGTTGAGGAAAGCATCACGGGAGAGCAATATTCATGGCTACCACGGATCGGAGACCGGTACTTGATATAAAAGCCGACCTGCTGAAAAACGGCAAGCGCTTTTCATTCATACAGGCGATGCGCCTTCTTCACTATATAACCAGGAAAACCAGTCACCATGACTCCGATATCGGTGGGACTGTCAGGGTGAGACCTAAATTATCACTCGATTTTCCCGAAACCGACATTACGACAATCCATGAACTTTCTCAGGAGCCTGAGAGATTCCTTTTAACCGTGACGTTTCTCGGCTTGTATGGCGTGTCGTCACCCCTTCCCACCTTTTATACGGAGGACCTCATGGAGGAATCCTCCGAAGATATTTCGGTTACCCGTGATTTCCTCGATATTGTGAATGCTCCGTTCTACCGGTTATATTACCAGTGCTGGGCCAAGTACCGTCAGTTCATCAAAATCATCGATGAGCAGAATCCTGACTATCTGGAAAGGCTTTTCTGTTTTCTCGGTCTCGGCATTGAAACGCATCGCCAAGAGATTTACCATGCCCCGGCGCTTATTCCGTATATTGGCCTTTTCTCGCAATTCCCTCGTTCAGGCCTCGGGCTGGCGACACTTCTGGCGGACGTGTTGCGGGAATCGAGAGTGGCTGTTATACAATGTCTGCCTCGAAAGGCCGTCATACCTGAAGATCAGCGATTATTCGTCGGCGTTGCAGGGTGTCGCCTCGGTGTTGACAGTTATCTCGGACGGGAGATTGATGATCGAATGGGAAAGTTTCAAATCAATATCGGTCCCGTCGACGCCGATGCCTTTCATGGGCTTCTACCGGAAACCCCCATGTTTGATCTTATGGGGCAGCTCGTCCATTTGTACCTTGATAAACCGCTGAAATGGGAAACAAAGTTGATTCTCAAGGCCGATGAAGCCGGTACGACCTGTCTTGGCGGGTCCCGCTGGTCACATCTCGGGTGGGATACATGGATCTTTTCGGATCAAACCTATCCCGCTGAACTGGAGGTTATCTTCGATGAACCGATCAGGAAAGGGGTCGTACCACAAGGTTCAACCTACATGTCTGAGTGGTCGTCGCCAGGTGAAGTGGGTGCCGTAACGTAAATCGCCGACCCCGAAGCCTGTAATATAAGATATTCAATGATAGAGGAGAAAGGAAGCATCACCATGGTTACCGTCGATATAAAATCTCTCTTAACGCACCTGAATTCATTCTGCACCACTGCACTCCATGCTGCAGCCGGACTGTGTGTTTCCCGCACCCATTACGAGGTGACTGTAGAACATTTCCTGTCCCAATTTCTGGAAGACACGCAATCGGACGTGCCGCTGATCCTTCGTCAGTTTGATATTGATCCCGGTCGTATCAGCAAGGCATTGGGTGAGTCTCTGGAAGAATTTAAAACGGGGAACGCGGCGAAACCAGTTTTCTCTCCTCTCCTCATGGAGATCATCCAGAATGCCTGGATGATCTCGTCCATCGATCTTGGTGAGAAACAGATACGTTCCGGTGCTGTCGTGCTTGCATTTCTGGCGAAGCCGACCTTTTTTGCATCGGGACGCTACGTCGATCTCTTGAAAACCATCAGTCGTGAAGCCCTGACGGCCCAATTCTGGAGTATTACGAAAAACTCCGTTGAAGAGACGGGCCTTGGTGAAGTTGCCGGAGTTGCTGCGCCGGGAGAACGACCGGTGCCCTCGGGAGACGGAACGGCCCTCAGCAGATTCTGCCAGGATTTTACCCAGCGTGCCCGGGAGGGGAAAATCGATCCTGTTTTCGGTCGAGATCACGAAATCCGCCTGATGATCGACATTCTGGCGCGACGCCGGAAGAACAATCCCATCTGTGTCGGTGAAGCCGGGGTGGGGAAAACGGCGGTTGTGGAAGGATTGGCGCTGAGAATCGTCGAGGGAGACGTGCCGGACCTTTTGAAAGATGTGGCCTTGTTGAGCCTTGATATGGGGCTTCTTGAAGCGGGAGCCGGGGTAAAGGGCGAGTTTGAAAATCGCCTCAAGGGGGTCATCAATGAGGTCAAAGCTTCGGAAAAACCAATAATTCTCTTCATTGATGAGGCCCATACACTGATCGGTGCTGGCGGTTCCGGTGTCGGCGACGCGGCGAATCTCCTCAAGCCGGCACTTGCGCGGGGCGAGCTCAGAACGGTGGCGGCCACCACCTGGAGCGAGTATAAGAAATATATTGAAAAAGATCCCGCCCTTGCCCGCCGCTTTCAACCGGTAAAACTCGAGGAACCGAGTGTTGCCATAACGACGTTGATTTTGCGTGGACTCAAGGAGAATTATGAGAAGAATCATAATGTCATCATGAGAGACGATGCAATTAAGGCTGCTGCGGAGCTTTCAGACCGTTATATTACCGGTCGGTATCTGCCGGACAAGGCGGTTGATCTCCTTGATACGAGCTGTGCGCGGGTGAAAATCAACCTGACTGCCAAACCGGATGTTCTGGAGGATAAGGAACGGAGCATTCAGGCACTCGAAAGGGGGAAAGCAGCACTGTTGAGAGATCGGCAGAATGGTGTTGAAATAGAAAAGGATGAACTCGCGGAAACGGAGCAAAAGATTGAAACACTGACAAAGGAAGCGGCTGAGCTGAAAGAACGGTGGATCGAGGAAAAGGAAGCAGCCCATGCGGTTCTCAATCTAAGGGCGGAGATTCAGCAACTGGGAAATAATGAAAAAGACAAAAAGGAGAATCTTGAAAAGGAATTGAGAAAGGCGGACAAGAGGCTGGCCGAACTTCAGGGAGACGAACCGCTCATTCGCATCGAGGTGAACCCCGACGTGGTCGCCAAGGTCGTGTCCGACTGGACCGGCATTCCCCTGGGCAAGGTTTTGCGGGATCAGGCCCAGAATATTCTCAAGTTCGAGGATATGCTGAAAGAAAGAATAAAGGGGCAGGATCATGCACTCGCCACGATCAGCGAGGTTATCAAGGCATCAAAATCAGGACTGAAAGACCCCGCCCAGCCCATGGGAATCTTTCTCCTCGTCGGTCCTTCCGGCGTGGGTAAGACGGAAACGGGACTGACCGTTGCCGATCTTCTCTTTGGTGGTGAACGATCCGTCATCACCATCAATATGAGCGAATTTCAGGAGAAACACACCGTGAGCCGTCTCATCGGGTCTCCTCCGGGGTATGTCGGATACGGCGAGGGGGGAATGCTGACCGAAGCGGTGCGGCACAAACCCTATTCGGTGGTGCTCCTTGATGAAGTTGAAAAGGCACATCCAGATGTACTGAACCTGTTCTATCAGGTCTTTGACAAGGGCATGCTGTCCGATGGCGAGGGACGAATCATTGATTTCAAAAATACGGTCATTTTCCTCACGAGCAATCTTGCCACCGACGTTATCACAGAAATGACGCAGGGTGATGAGGTACCGCCCGTTGAGGCGGTCATGGGCGCTGTTCGGCCCATGCTGTCGCAGCATTTCAAACCGGCGCTTCTTGCACGCATGACGGTGATTCCCTTTTTCATGCTCCGTGCCGATGCCATGAAGGGGATCGTTGAACTCAAGCTGGACAAGCTTGCGGCTCGAATGATGCAGAATAACAAGATGAAGCTCGTCTATACCCCCGCAGTGGTCGATCAGATTACAGAACGATGTACTGAAGTGGAAACGGGCGCTCGAAACATCGACTATATTCTCACGGGCAATATTATGCCTCGCATGTCGCAGGAAATACTGTCACATATGACTGAGGAGGGCATGCCGTCGGCGGTGAATCTCAATCTGAATGACGACGGATCGTTTAAAATGGAGTTCAGTGTGGCATGACGGCTTCCTCGTAACTGATTACAGGATGGTGGATTGCAGCATCTCGATAGTGCGGTCCACCGCTCTCACATCATGAATCAGATTCGCAAAGAACCCGCACCGACTTCTTATCTTACCATTGAAACTATAGCTTGCTATGAATGAGTGAGTACCTGATATCTTTAACCCTGTCGCGATGAATCTGTTTTTTTATACTTACACTATGTTTGATACGATCACGTTTGAGCAATACATACGTTCTCAATCACATTACCGGTCACCGAGGTGACCCTGTTCAGGAAGGAAGGTTGTCATGGACTATCTTACCGAGAAAAAGTTTGATTTCAGATCACATACTCTGCCGGAGGATACCTTTGGAGTCGTGCGTTTCAAGGGTTCGGAAGGATTATCCATGTGTTATCAGTTCGAGGTTGATCTTGTTTCCCGGGAGGCGGAACTCGATCTGACAGCCGTTCTCAAGCATCCTGCCACGTTTACGATACTGAGAGAAGACGGAGACATTCCCTTTCACGGAATCCTCGCGCAGTTCGAACAGCTCCATGAAATCGATACGTTTATCTTTTACCGTGCCGTACTGGTGCCGAAGCTCTGGTGGTTGTCACTGACTCAACATAATCAGGTGCTGTTGAACAAGAAAGTTCCCCAGTTAATTGAGGAGGTGCTGAAGGACGGTGGACTGACAACGCTTGATTTTGAACTAAAACTGGAAAAAGATTATCCTCCATGGGAATACATCTGCCAGTATCGCGAGAGCCATCTCAATTTTGTGTCTCGATGGATGGAACGTGACGGGTTTTACTACTACTTCGAACAGACGGAGAATTGCGAAAAAGTCGTTATCACCGATACGGGACTTGCCCATGGGGAGATGCCACTTGGTAAAACCATGTATTATTCGCCGCCGTCGGGTCTTGATGATGCCCATCGGGAAGAAGTGATCAAGGCCTTTATACTCAAGCAGAAGTTACTTCCCCGGACCATGCGACTCAAAGACTACAACTACCGAACCCCCTCACTGGAAATTTCCGGGAACGCCGAAGTATCCCCCGATGGGAGAGGTGATGTCTACATCTACGGGGAACATTTCAGAACAGCCGCGGAAGGGAATGATCTTGCCAAGATCCGGGCGGAAGAGCTCCGCTGCCGGGAACAGCGCTTTCACGGTGAGAGCACTATTCCTTATTTACGTCCGGGCTATCTTTTTGACTTGGAAGATCACTATCGAGGCAGTTTCAATCAGTCCTATCTGACCATAGAGCTTGAACATGAAGGGAGCCAGTCGGCCCTTCTCATTGCCGGTATCCAGAAAGGACTCGCCGAGGTGGAAAAGCAGCCTTATTACCGGAACAGTTTTGTGGCAATTCCGACGAACGTCCAGTTTCGGCCGGAGCGGAAAACGGAGAAACCCAAGTTTTACGGGGCGATGAATGCCAGGGTCGACGCGGCAGGGAGCGGAACCTATGCGGAACTCGATGAACATGGTCGATACAAGGTCGTGCTTCCCCTAGATGTGAGCGGCAGGAAAGACGGCAAGGCATCAGCTTACTTCCGAATGGCTCAGCCCTATGCAGGTTCGGATCACGGTATGCATTTCCCTCTTCACAAAGGAACAGAGGTTCTCCTTACTTTTGTTGACGGAGATCCCGACAGGCCGATTATCCAGGGCACGGTGCCCAATCCCGACAACCCGAGCATCGTCAATTCAGGCAACCCGACCGGAGCCGGCATCAGAACGGCAAGCGGCAACCAGATATCGATGCAGGATAATGAAGGGCATCAAAGAGTTTTAATCGGTTCCGGCGATGGCAAAACCCGCATCATATGCGGGGCGGGGAGCAGCTCAAAAATATTGACGCAGAGTGAATATCAGGCGAACTGTGCCGATTATTATATGACCGTGGCGAGCTACGGCACCACTATTGCGAACTCGTTCAGTTGGAGTGCCATGTCGGGCTCACTGATTCCCCGGGTCGGAATCAACCTTCTTAAACGGTGGAGCCAGGAAGTTGCTGACTGTGACGAACTGGGTCACCGGATCGGAGCCATTGATAAAGGAACCCATTTTAAAAACTGGACAAATACTCAGGAAACACTCCTTTCAGTGACACCCTCGATCCTCGGGGTCATGTTCGACAGTTGGATCATGTCCTCACTGGCAAAGCATTTGAGGCGGAAAGGACTCGTGAGGAGTGACAGCGAATATGGTAAGAGCGCGAAAGAGTTTGCCCAGTCAATGAAAGAAAAAGGATTGCAGTCGAAGTGGAAGTGGATTACGGAACACACCCGTTATCTGCAGTTGGTTGCCAGGGCATACGGATTCGGGACGGCCGGTTCGTATGGTGTCGCCCTTGTTTCTCATATCCCGGAAAAGATTGGAAAATGGGAATCCAGTGATTTCGTAAAAGGTCTTATCGATCCACGATGTGCGTCGTTAATAAAATTAAACAAGGCGTCCCCCGATGTGCTTATTGCTTCAACGGCGGGACATGTGGATATCGCCGGCGATAAGGGTATTCATCTGTATTCCGGTGAGGAACTCCATGTCGAAGCGCTTGAAGAAGCAACGATTCAAAGCCGGAACTTGGTCTTGACTGCGGAAGCTAACGGAAGGAAGGGTCTGTTTGCGATAAACAGAGAACAGAGTTCACCAAAAATTGAACTTGAAATGAAGGATCAAAAAATCATTCTTGATGATGTCAACGGTATTACAGCGAATGCTGGGGCCGGATTGATAATATTCAATGTTCATGAATTAGAAAGACCGGAGAAAATTGTCGGCACGATACAGATTAAAAATCCCAATGCCGGTTATTCAGCAAAGCCACAGGGGACGGAAATTTCGCTGGAAAATGAAAAATGTTCCGTGAAACTGGACAGCATCAAAAATAAGATGGAACTCTGTATAAGGCAAAATAAGGATGCCGATCCTCTGGCACAGATCGAAATGGATCTTTCATCAAAGAGAATCAGAATCGTGGCAGAGACAGCTGTCGAGATCGATACTGCTGGTGTAAAGATAGGACAGGGTAAGCAGACATGTAAATCCGTTGATATGGGTTCCGACAGTACGCGCATTAATTTCAGGGGAAGCCAATTTAATTTTAACGGCAAAAAAATCAAACTCGGATGAACGGGTACGGCATGAACATTCATAAGCAGGATGTGCATTCAGTCTTTTCAAAGGTGTTTCAGGTAAAGGATGAAAATTACCTCACTCTCACGATCATGAGTGCCTTTTCGTTTGATGATCCCGGAAACCTGATTGATGAAAGCGATCTCTGGAATGCCGCCGGCTCAGCCCTGTCGAATCATGATGTCCTCGATATGTTGATGCCCAAGCAGATGGGAGAGGTTCTCGCAGCAGGTAAATTTTTCAGCCCGGGCGGGAAGTCCGTGCGGGCCGGTAGTGTGCGAATTTCAGTAGGGTCTATTGATAAGACATTACATGTCTTCGGTCATCGTGACTGGATAAAGAAGACCGGTGTGGTTGGCGGCATTTCAGATCCGCAGCTGTTGACCGAAATGGAAATAACATACGTGAACGCATTCGGCGGTCCAGGCTACAAACAGAATCCATTAGGTAAAGGAACAGAAAAAAAAGATTCAGAGGATGTGATTTCTCTGCCAAACATAGAATATCCGAATCAGCTAATTGGATCTCCCCCCGATCGACCGGAACCTGCCGGTTTTGGGCCGCTCGGGCCGGACTGGCAGCAGCGGGCAGGTAAACTCGGTACCTATGACCGGAAATGGCTGGAGACCCGATGGCCCTGGTTCCCCGAGGATATGGGCTGGACATATTTTAACGCCGCCCCGCAAGACCAGCAGATAGCGGAATATTTTACCGGAGATGAACGTGTCATCATAGAAAATATGCATCCTGAGCGGTCAACCATTTCAACGTCGTTACCGGCTCTGAGAATGCGCTGTTTCGTCCGGCAGGAACAAAACGGTGACGAACTTTTTGAGGAAATGGGCACTCGCCTCGATACGGTATGGCTGTTCCCTGAATATGAGACAGGTGTCGTCATCTGGCGGGGAACCCTCCAGGTTCATGACGATGAAGCCACGGATGTTCATGCGGCCTATGCGGCGCATGAAACTCTCACCGAAGACAAAAAATCCCTTGAATATTATCGGGATATATTTTTTGCAGAAAGTGCGGAAGAGGCTGTCCCGGGAGTTGAACCCGTTAAGCCGCCCAAAGAGGCTGTCCCGGGAGTTGAACCCGTTAAGC
>OMKS01004384.1_pt1 | contig 10654 bp, 9 predicted proteins | sample 1674721 | NCBI WGS metagenome assembly OMKS01 (sample SAMN06264996, study PRJEB25208) | sediment metagenome | isolation source: hot spring sediment | place: USA: California | collected 2014-09-02 | reverse complement strand
CAAGCCGATGGTGTCGGCGCGGCGCTTTTGGAGACGGCGGGCCAGGAGGTTTGGCGTGTAGCCCAGTTCATCCGCCACGCGGCGTACCAGGGCTTTTGTGTCGGCGCTGACGTCATCATAATCGGCCAGCGCGCGCGAAACTGTGGTAATGGATTTGCCGGTGCGGCGAGCGATCTCTTTGAGCGTGACTGACATTGTCCGTTTCTCCGTTGCGGTGATGAAGCAATTGAGTGCAGAACCAAAACGTTTCGGATACTTTATATTCTAGTCCAAAACGTTTTGGATGTCAAGAGCAAGACTCGGTAACTCGGTAGATACGGGGGTGATTCCACCGAACGTGGCGAAACTGCTGGGATTGGCGGTGCCGGCAGGGAGGTGGCCGCCGCCGCTGAGGCTACCAAGCCAGGGCGATGGGAGCATCGTGGTCGTGTATGCGTCGGCGGAAGAGATGGCCGTGTGCAGGGAGGAGGCGACGGGGGTGTACAGGGCGTGGTAGATCCCAGGCAATGTTTTAGACAGTGGCTGCCGCCGGGACCGGCTCTAGCGGTTGGAAGCAAAGCCCCATCAGATTCCTCACTGAACCTCCTGTGGCCCCGCAGAAGGCTTTATTTTGCCCTCATCAAAAACGCTCGCGCTGCGATTCGGTCACATCCACAAGACAGAAGCGCCTATTGCGCACCGATGGCCTGTATAAAGCGTGCAATCTCCAGCCGTGCCCGTTCCTCGCTTCCTAAAAGAAGGTGCCCCCCTTTGGGAATCGTGACCAACTCTGCACGAGGGATGCGGGCGACCAACGCCTGAGCGTTCTCGTACTTGGTCAAGGGATCATGCCCCGCGTTGATGACCGGGGTCAGCACGCTGATCTCCTTCAGGGGATAAGCATCGCCGTGCTGGTCCATATCCAGGTTGGATAAGGAGCAATTTCTAAACCAATCGCTCCACCATATCGCGGAGCATCCACGCAGCCACGGGGTTGTCCACCAGGCGTGCGCGCAGGCGGAAGGTGGAGATGAGCAGCCGGCCCGTCTGCCCCACGCGCCGCTCGGCAATGAGACCCACGGTCTTGTGCAGCCAGCCCACCGTCAACCCGGCATGGACGTCCACGGCGAAGTCGCGTGGGCTGAGGCCCACAATGACGTGTTCTGGCGTCAGATCGGCGAAGAGGAAATCCACTTCACCGGCAGTGGGCAATGCGCTAAAGAGTTGATCCCGGCACAGCCAACTCAGACTGCCGGCCCAATCGCCCTGCCAATCTTGCCCATGCCGGGGAACCACCGTGAGTCCGCCTAGATGTGTCTGGAGCGCGTCGTCGCACTCGGCCAGCCACAACACGCGCCCTCCCTGGAGAAGATACGCGCGCAACGCATCGGTAAGCGCAGCAGCGACGACGACATCCGCTTCCGCCACATCCTCTACCACAGTGTAGCCCAGAGCGCGCAGCGGCGCATCCAGTTCCGGGGTGTAGAGTTTGATCTGGACCGGCGCTGCGAACCGCGGGAAGACGTAAAGCTCCTGGTGATGCGCGGCAACCGGCGCGCCGTCGGCACGGAACAGGTGCAGCGTCACACGCAGACGGACAGGCTGCGGCGTCTCCGGCGCAGTGAAGGTGAGCGTCCCCACCGTTGTGACGCCTGCCGGTCGCGGGGCGAGGTTCTCGAAGACGCCGCGCAACGCCGGGGCGTTTTCAACCTGCCATTCCAGGCGGCTGTCGCGCAAATCGGCGGCGGAGAAGTGCGAGAGCGAGAGCGCCAGGGTACACGCCTCGCCGCTCCAATAGGCCAGCCGTTCCCATTCCGGGATGATGACATCGTCGCTGTTGAGCGCCGCCAGGGCCGGGAAGAAGTCTTTGGGATTGCGGCGCATATCCAGCAGGCCATTGCTCTCCCAATGCACGTCGGTGAACTCCGTGATGACGTAACCCGCGAGACTCGCGCGCCGCCGGATTTGCTCGATCTCGTATTTGAGCGCGGCGTATTGTTGGCGCTGACAGGCGGCGATAAAATCACGAAAGGTAGGGAACGCGCGGTGGAGATGATATTGGGTGTAGCGCGCTTGCACGCCATGCGGGTACATCACGCCGTTGCCCCATTCCAGACCCGTCTCGAACCACCACGGTTCAGCGCCGTCGTCGTCCAGCAGGCGCATCACGTCGGGCAAGCCCCAATTGCCGAACTCCGACACGATCAGCGGTTCGTCGCCGCGCCGCCGCACTTCAGGCGCGAGTGGCTGTGGGGGTGCGTTCCAGGGATCGCGCAAGAACGCTTGCCACTCGGCATACGTGGTGTAGGCATGGGCGAACGTCCACGCGGGTCGCCCGGCGAAATTCGCCACCCAATCGCGCCAGTGTGTGTAATGATCGGGCATGGCGTAGTAATTGTGGAAATCCTCGATGTCGGTGACGACGTGGGAATTGCCCCGGCAGGCCGAATTGCCCACAACTAAGCGGCTTGGATCGAGTGATTTAAGCGCGTCGTACGTCTCCGCCAGCCAGGCGCGCTGCGCCGGATCGGTCAGGTCGATGCCCCAACTCTCATTGATGATCGTCCAGATGATGATACTTGGATGATGCCCGTCACGTTCCACCATCCCCATCAACGTCTCACGGGCGCGGCGTTGCGCTGCGGGAGTAAGCCGTTGCGCATTGGGCAGCTCCGTCCAGATGAGCAATCCCACACGGTCGGCGACGGTGTAATAGCGTGGATCACCCATCTTGATGTGGATGCGCAGGCAATTCAGCCCCATCGCCTTGGCCTTGCGGAACTGGTCTTCGAGGAACGCTTCCGAGGGCGGCGTGCAGATATGCTCCGGGTAATAGTCTTGATCGAGCGCGCCGCGCAGATACAACGGGCGCCTGTTGAGCCAGAGCTGCCCTTCCCGCGCCTCAATCGTGCGAAAGCCGAAGGTCTCGACGATGCTATCCGGCGATGTCCCCTCCAGCGTCACACGCACGGTGTAGAGATGCGGCGTGTCGATGTCCCAAAGCCGGGGCGCGGGGACGTGAAGCCTGGGGTGCAGGGATGCGGTTTCCAGCACGGCGCACACTTCCCCGGCAGGCGCGCTGATCTCGTAGCGCAGCCGCACACCGGGCGAAGGCTCGCGGTTGAGCCTGACTGTGACATCCACTTCTTCGCCCTGGGGCATGACGCGGACGTGCTGGATGTGGACGGCGGGCCGGCTCTCGATCCAGACCGGCTGCCAGAGGCCGGAGAGCATCCCGTACCACGATTGTTTGCCGTGCGGAACCTCCGGGAAATGTTTCAGCGAATCCGTCACGCGCACCGTGAGGGTGTTCGCACCGGGTCGAGCGGCGGCGGTGACATCCAACTCGAAGGGCAGATACCCGCCCTCGTGCGCGCCTACCGGGACGTCGTTGAGCCAGACTTCTGCAAAGTCATCCACCGCGCCAAAGTGCAGGATGACGACGCGCCCTTCCGCCAACCACGCGGCGGGTAAGTCCAGTGTGCGGCGATACCAGCCCACACCGGTATAGTCGCGCAACGCTGGCGACGCTTGCCATGGTGCTGGTACGGTTACAAGGTATACATCAGTCGATGTAGCATCACGCCTGAAGTCCCAGACGCCATCGAGGGAGAATCGTGTGCGGTAGGGCATGTTCGCATCCTTCATTTGTCAATGTCCGCTACCGGTCGCCCGGCTTCGAAGTGGATGCGTGCGAGGTGCAGGCTGCGCGCTCCGGCGGGATAGGCCGCGTGAGGCGCAGTCCAGGCATGGTAAGCCATCCACACCTGTCCCTGCCGGTCGGTGAAGAACTCCTGCCCGCCGGGGCCGAGGACGTCGTCGCGCCGGGCAAACCACGGGCCGGCGAGCGGCTTGGTGTACGGCCCGGTGAGGATTTCGCTTATGGCATAACCGATCGCATAATCGGCGCTTTCCCACCAGTTGCCGGAGTAGAACAGATAATAGCGTCCCGCGTGTTTGAGCAACGCGGGGGCTTCCACCAGCGGCAGTTCCCACGGTTGATCGCGGCGCAGCAGCTCCAACGGCTCACCTTCGAGCGCCAGCCCATCGGCGCGCAGCGGTTGCAGCCATAAGCCGGTGGGCAGCCCGCAACTGTTGCCGTCGTTCTTCCACAGCAGATAGGCGCGCCCATCCTCGTCAACAAAGGGACTGGGATCGATAGAGCCGCCCAAATCGCGCTGGCAGAGGAAGGGCGCAGTGGAATCGTCGCGGAACGGGCCGGCAGGCGCATCGCTCACGGCGCAGCCGAGGCATTGCAAACCGGTAGCTTGAAAACGCGCGGTGTAATACAGCACGAAATCAGCGCCGCGCGCGAGCACGGAGGGCGCCCAGGTGAGGCTTTGCCCGACGGCGGCCCAGGCCGGGAGAACCGGCAGCGCATCCCCCCACCGCTCCCAACTGCGCAGGTCGGTGGAGTGAAGCATCTGCACATTCAAGCCGCCCGCGTTGGTGGCGTAGGCGTAATAGTCCGCGCCCACGCGCAACACGAAGGGGTCGGGAAAGTCGACTGAGCGTAGATTTTCGATTTTGGATTGTGGATTTTGGACAGAAGCCATGGGTTATTTCTCCGTTCCTTTGTTTTCTACAGGGAGACGCGGCGCAGGCTGCGGATCGAGCGTCGGGCCTTGCACCGCGGGTTTGCCATCTTCCCACTGGATACGATCATACCACACAAAGCGCCGGTCGCCGCGCCGGCTGCCGGAGATCACTTCCCAGGCATGGTAGACTATCCACGTCTGTTCGCCGAGTTGCAACACGGTCTGGTGCCCGGGGCCGATGACCAGTGCGTCCTTGTCCGCCAGATTGCTCGCCAGGATAGGGTTTTCCGGCGCGTCCACGCAGGGGCCGAGCGGGCCATCGCACGTGGCATAGCCCACGGCGTACTCGTGCCCGGCATAGTTATTCGCCGAGAAGAACAGGTAATACGCGCCGTCGTGTTTGAACATCGTCGGGGCTTCGACGACGTGACCTTCCCAGAGTTGATCATTGCGTACCAGGCGCACCGGCTCGCCCAGCAGGCTCAGCCCATCGGCGGCCAGTTCCTGAACGTACAAATAGGTGGAAATGCCGCAGCAATTGCCGTCGTTCTTGTAGTAGAGATAGAGCTTTCCGTCATCATCGCGGAAGGGGCTAGCATCGATGGTGCCGCCTTCCGCCGTTTGGCAGACCAGCGGCGCGATGCGGGTGTCCTTGAATTTGCCTTCGGGCAGGGCGCTCGTCGCCACGCCGACGCACTGTTTGTCGGAAGTCCGGTCACGGGCGGTGTAGTACAGCACGTAGGCGTCGCCGATGCGGATGACTTCGGGCGCCCACACCAGGCCACCGGTCAACTTGGCCCACTTGGGCAGCGCCGGCATCGCGTCGCTGAGGACTTCCCAGGTCAGGAGATCGGTGGAACGCGCCAGGGAAATGTTCTTGCCGGAAGCGTTGGTGGCGTACAGCCAGTAAACGCCATCCACCGGGAGGATAAAGGGATCGGCGAAATTCTCCCGCAGCACCGGGTTTTGAAACATCACGTCTGGCGTCGACGGCGCGGAAGGCGCGCACCCAACCAGCGCCGCGCCAAACACAAGCAGCATCACAACCAGCAACCCACAACGGATTGTACAATCCTTCATCCTTATCTCCTCTAGCCTTTCAGTCCGGTCGTCGCCACACTCTCCACCACGTAACGTTGCAGGAACATGTAGAGCACGAGCACTGGCAGCGCCACAATCACCGCGCCGGCCATCATCAGGCCGTATTCAGACGTATACGCGCCCTGCAGGGTACGCAGTCCCGGTTGCAGCGTCTGCACTGTCCGGTCTTTGAGCACCAGCAACGCCCACAGGAAATCGTTCCAGCTTGCCAGGAACTCGATGACCGCCAGTGTTGCCAAAGCGGGCTTAGCCAGCGGCAAGACAATCTGGAAGAAAATCTGAAATGTGGTACAGCCATCAATGGCAGCGGCTTCTTCCAACTCTTTGGGAATGCTCATGAAGAACTGGCGCATAAAATAGACGCCAGAGACGCTCGCCAACGCGGGAATAATTGCGCCGCTAAACTTGTTGAGCATACCCAACCGCGCCACCGTCACAAAGTTGGGCACCAGAAACATCACCCCCGGCAGGAAGAGCGTCGCCAGCAGCAGCCCAAAAATCTGTTTCCGCCCGGCAAATTCCAGGCGCGCGTAAGCATATCCGGCCAGCGCATCAATAACCAGCTTCGCCGTTGTGGTGAGGACGGCTACGATCAAGCTGTTCGTAAACCAGCGCGCGATAGGTGTGGAAGGGTTGTTCAATATCTTGGTGTAGTTCTCCAGCGTGATCACTTTGGGAATCCAATAAATCTCGCGGCTGAACAACTGTGATTTGAGCTTGAACGATGTGGAGAGCATCCACACCATCGGGATAATCACGAGCAGCGCGATCAGCACCAGCACGAGATACAGCGCGATCCGTCCTGCCATTTTCTGGAAGCGGTAGCGCGCCGCCGAATGTCGAATGGGCGTGGTCAATGTTTGTGTCGGCATAACAATCTCCGCTCCTCTATTCATGCTGCCGGAAGATGCGGAAGTTGGCGAAGGAGAAGAGCATCATCATCATGGCGACAATGACCGACATCGCCGCCGCGCTGCCTTGGAAGGGCCGCACGAAACCCTCGGTGAAGATGCGCAGCATCACCGGCTCGGTAGCGCCGCCGCCATTGGGCATCCGAGGGTCGCCGCGCGTCATCATCATCGGCTGGCCCAACAAGTTGAAAGAGGCAATGATCGTGGTGATGACGATGAAGGTCATTACCGGGCGGAGCAAGGGGAGCGTGATGTGGGCAAAACGCTGCCAGGCGTTCGCGCCATCCACGCGGCCGGCTTCGTAGAGGTCGGCGGGAATATCCTGCATGGCCGCCAGGAAGATGATCATATTGTACCCCATCGTCCACCACACCGTCGCAATGACAATGGTGATCATCGCATACGGCATCGTCGAGAGCCAGCGTGGCGTGGGCAGCCCCAACGCGCCGAGATAGTGGTTGAGCAACCCGCCCTGGCTCTGGAAAATCCACCACCAGATCAAAGAGATGACGGCGCAGGAGAGCACCCACGGCGCGAAGTAAATCGCGCGGAAGGCGTTGCTGCCGGGAACTTTCGTGTTGAGCAGCGTCGCCAAGCCCAAGGGGATGAGAATCAAGAAGGGCACGCTGGAAACGACGAAGGTCAACGTCACCCGCATAGAATTCCAGAACTCGAAATACTTCACACTCCCGACGCGGAAGAGATCGAGGTAGTTTTGTAAGCCCACAAAGGTCGTCGCTTCGGGGCGCAGATAGTCATAGTTGAAGAAACTGATATACAGCCCGTTGAAGAACGGGTAACCAACAAAGATGATGAAGAAGACCAGGTGCGGCAGAATGAAAAGATAAGGGATGATTGTGAACTTGCGCTTTCCAGTAGCCATACACGCCTGCCTTTCTTAGCAGAAAGGTGTTGCTGCGACATAGTTTGTGCCGCAGCAACACCCTCAAAGAACGCCAGATTAGGGCGCTTTCGGCGCATCGCCATAGGTGGCTTTGTTCTGCGCCAAAATTTCGTTAGCGCGCTGCGCTGCATCATTCAGCGCGCCCTGGATATCGGAGGTGGTGCCGTTCATCACCGCGCCCACTGCCTCGCCCAACGGCCCGAACGCATCGGTGATGCCGGGGATAGAAGGCGGGAAGAAGGCGTACTCGACCGAAGGCGCAATCGAAGCCTGCGGTTCGACGGCCTTGAACTCGGCGCTCGCGCGGACGGAAACGGAAGCGGGGATCTGTCCACCTTTCGCCCATGTTACGGAGTTTTGCACCAGGTATTTGATGAAGACTGCGGCAGCCTGATCCTTGCAGGGATCCACCGTCTTGTGCACGGGCAAGGTGAGCTGGTGCGAACCGGCCCACACCGCCATCTGCGGCCCAATCTGCGGCACAGCGGTCGCGCGCCCATCGAACTCGACGCCGTCGCCCGTCACGTTGGCCGTCTGCCAGATGCCGTTCCAGACCATGCCTACGGTGCCGGTCTTGAAGGCGTTGAGTTCGGCATCCACTTCCAGATTCGGCTCGGAGTATTTGGCCTGCACGTCCTTCATCCATTGCAGTGCTTTGACGCCGGCCTCACTGTTCCACGTGGCCGCTGTGCCATCGGCGTTGAATTCTGTCCCGCCGAATTGGTGCAGCATCTGCTGGAAAATCTGCTGGACGGGGAACCCGCCGGTGATGTCGAAGCCCTGGTTGCCATTGCCGGTCAGCGCCGCGGCGATGGCCTCGAATTCAGCGCCGGTTGCGGGCGGGGCGGAGAAGCCCGCCGTTTTGAGCAGATCGGCGTTGTAGAACGCCGTCATCGGGTGAATGTCCAACGGGATAGCGTAGCGCTTCCCGGCCACCTGGCCCGCTTCCCACACGCCGGCGGGATAATCGCTGGCAGTGATGCCCATCTCGGCGACCAAAGCATCCATCGGACGTAACACGTTGCGGAACGCCTGGGTAGGCACCTGATCTGCGTGAACGATGGCGACGTCTGGCAACGTATCGGCGGCGGCGGCGGTCGCCAGTTGGGTGTAATACTCACCCTGGCTGGTCATCGTCACCTGGATGTCGGAGTGCGAAGCGTTGAAGGCCTCCACCATCTGGCCCATAAAGGGACCATCCGGACCGGTGAAGGGATTCCAGTATTGCAGTTGCACAACACCGCACGTCGCCTGTGCAACCTGATCGGCAGGCTTGTCTACAGTTTGCTCGGTAGGTTTGGGGGCGGTATTGCACGCCGTCAACATGATGCTGATGACCAGCACAGTAGCGAAAACTGACCACAAACGGGATTTCATCTCTTTCTCCTTTTGAACAAAATAAAGTGATAGACTTATGCTATAATACTGAACTCAACCAGGTATGTCGCGCGTTTCGCACCTCCTCTCTGTACGACAAGATTATATGTTTTGATACAGGTTTACCTGCTGGAATTCGCGGAAACACTGCTGTTTTACCGGAATTATAGGAGATTTCACCAGCCATTAGGTGTATGATTCAGAAATATATGATATATAGTATATATTACAGCGTATTACACGATTTGTCAATAGGTAAATCGGGAGAAAAGCCAGTTCTCGGCGGGAAATTGGCGTTTTTTCGCTTCGAGAAAGGCAGGAATTGACAATCGCCGGTCAATGTTGTATATTTATATGTAATATATCCAAGGAGGTTGTATGTCCACCAAAGCTATTCCCGAAGGACGCATCCTGCGTGTGGATGTTGACAATCCCGAGACCGAAGCCATCCTCAAAGCGCTTGCTTCCGAACCACGCCAACGTATCCTTAAATTGCTCCGGGATCGTGTATGTAACGTCAGCGAGATCGCCGAAGCGTTAGGATTGCCCCTTTCCACTGCGACGCTGCACATCAACAACCTCGAAGAGGCCGGGCTACTCAATACCGAACTGCAACCGGCGGTGCGCGGCCTACAGAAAATCTGCGCCCGCGCCCATGATGTGATCGTGATTGAGTTGCCGCGTGGCGAAATCCCAGAGCAACAGATGGTGGAACTCTCCATGCCGGTGGGGGCCTACGTAGATTGCCAGGTCGCGCCGACGTGCGGGTTGGCAAGCGAGGCCGGAATTATCGGCCTTTTTGACGATCCGGCTTCATTCTACGAACCGGAGCGGGTGCAAGCGCAGTTGCTCTGGTTCCACTACGGTTACGTGGAATATCGCTTTCCCAACCGGCTGCCGCCCAAAGTTACGCCCGCAAGCCTGCACTTCGCCCTGGAGATCTGCTCGGAAGCGCCGCTGCATCACGACGAATGGCCCTCGGACATCACGCTTTGGATCAACCAGGTAGAAGTCGGCACCTGGACCAGTCCTGCCGATTTTGGCGGGCAGCGCGGTGTCCTCACACCGGAATGGTGGGAGAGCTGGAACTCACAATATGGCCTGCTCAAAGTATGGCAGGTCAACGGTGACGGCAGTATGATTGACGGCATCCGCATTTCTGATGTGCGATTGGCGGATTTGCGCATCACGGAAAGCCCTTATATCGCGGTGCGGATTGGTGTAAGGCCTGAGGCGCAGCACGTCGGCGGCTTGAATATCTTCGGACGCCGTTTTGGCAATTATCCCCAGGATTTGGTGCTGAGACTGCGTTACCAGTAAAGACTGCGCCACAAATTGTACTATAGCAAGTTCCACACCGAATACGTCCGTCCTTCACCCCTCCACCGCCCGTCGCGTACTTCTCGGTGCTCTCAAATACCCATCCTCATCCATTCGCCCTGGGTGCCACGGTAGAGAACACAGGTGGTCTGGGTGATCAAGTCCACTTGTAATGTACATACGGCATCGCCACATTGCCACATCAACCATAGCGTGTGATCTGGCGAGTCCAATACCCTGAACGCGCCCTCGAAAGCGGGATAGGTGTTGCGGAAGCGAATCAGCCGGAAGAGCCGCTGCACGACCGGGCGTTGGGCCGCCGCCTCGATCTCGTTCGCCGTATAGTTGTGGCGGTTGATGGCACGACGTTCGCCCGTCTCGGCAACCGCCGCGGTGTCATTTTCATCTGCCAGTAGGCCCACGTAGTAGAGTTGCGGGATCCCCGGCGCGAAGAGTTGAATGGCTCGCGCGATCAGATAGGCGTCATCATCGGCGTTGAGCGCAGAGTAGTAGGTGATGTTCAC
>OMKS01004383.1_pt1 | contig 10656 bp, 8 predicted proteins | sample 1674721 | NCBI WGS metagenome assembly OMKS01 (sample SAMN06264996, study PRJEB25208) | sediment metagenome | isolation source: hot spring sediment | place: USA: California | collected 2014-09-02 | reverse complement strand
TCTACACTATCCTCTTCGTCGGCAGCGTCAGATGTGTATAAGAGACAGCATATAGCCGTTTTTGCCGTGCTCGAACACGGAGTAGCTCGCCGTTGTGATGCGGAATTTCCAGAAGAACGGCTCGGGAATGCCCAACATCGCTGACATGAGAGGCTTCAGCACCGCCCGATGCGTGACAACCGCAAACGCCTCGCCTTTGTGCGCCTCGACGAGGCTTTGCAGGGCATTGAACGCCCGCGCGCGAACGGCCTCGATAGTCTCGCCACCGGGAATCTGCATTCGCTCCGGCGCCGAAGTCCACCGCTCCCAAAGTTCGGGATATTCACGCTGAATCTCAGCCTTTGGTCTGTCCGTCCAGTCGCCAATGTCGAGGTTGTTGAAGCCGTGATGGGAGACAACACCGAGACTTCGCTTCATCGCGATGGCCTCGGCCGTCTGTAATGCTCTCGAAAGCGGGCTTGAGTAAATCGCCGCAAATGGAACATTGCGAAGCTCGTCGGCAAGCTCATGCACTTGGGCGAAACCGTTCTCGCTCAATGGGATATCGGCTCTTCCGCGGAATCTATTCTCCACATTCGATGCCGTCTCTCCATGCCTAACCAAGAAGATTTTCGTGGAGGAATTGCCCATGATGCTGTTTAGTGGGCGAGAGATTTGATAGTTCGGAGGGCGGCGTATGTCAGCCACGGGTCGGGGGTTCTGTCCCTTCGGTTCAGCGAGCAACTCCAGAAACCGTCGTCGCCCTGTTGCCGAAGAAGCCACTCGTAGGCGCGCGAGACTCTGCCGAATGAGAGGCCATATCCGAGCCTCGTGAGGACGTCCGTGGCCGAGAGCGCATCGGTGAACCAGAACGGATAGGCTATTTTGCCCCAATACTCGATACTCCGCCTGTCGGGATATGCATCGGGCTTGAAGATGCTGTCTGCGAGGAATGCCGCCGCCTTATCGGCTTCTTCTTTATGGCGCTTTTGGGTGTCGCCTGCGAAGCCTCTAAGAACCATGCCCGTCACGTTGTGGCTCGACGGGTCTTTCTTGGACTTGCTTCGGAGAACGGGGATCGCCCATCCGCCTTTTGCGCGACGGACATCGAGAAGCCACGCAAACGCCCTGTCGATGACCGTCTCATCATCGAAGCCGCCGCGGAGAAGGACATCGAGCACCATGCCGGTGTAATCCGGCGCGGGGATGTTCGCGCCATAAGCGCCGCGAAAATCGCCGTCGGCTGTTTGCGTGCCCGCGATGAAGTGCGCGCCGTGGGCGAAGAACTCGTCGGACATATCTGCACCCAAATCAAGAAGCTGATATAGAGAACGGAGCGAGGCGATGAAAGTCCACACCTCTTCGTTCTTCTTGCTTCCGGACTCGCGCCAGCTTCCGTCCGGCTTCTGCTTCCGGGCGAGAGTTTTATATGTGATGTCTTCGCAAACCGGCTCCTCCAAGCCTCCCTTCGCGCTGTCGAGCAAATCGCGAGAGACGCGGTTGACGAGGCCAAGCTCGTCGTGTTCGAGAAGTTGGGGGATTGGATTGGCTTTGAGCACCGATGTCCAATCGGTCATAACATCCCTAACGGAATTTTCTTCTGTAATACAAGTTTGTTTATCCATATGTTCGAACTCTATCTATAAATATATCGATTGGCAAGGTCAAGGTCAAGGAATGTTTCGGAGTATGTTATTATATTGTTAGTTTTTTTGGGAAGTCTCTTACTGATAGCAGTCAGAATAGGCATCTTCTGAGAGATTGTGTCTTTGCGTTGCTCGCTTTTTTTCGCGAAAATGGCTCGAATTACGCAATTTTGATTCAATTTCCGACCATTGAACCCTCTCGACTCCTCCTATTATTGGTTGAATTTCTGAATATTTCTTGTAGAATCTAATTCTCATGCGCTCTAACGGCAATCACATACTCGCCGAGGAAGATGTCGGCAAACTTCTCCGCAAACTGTCCGTCCCAGCGACGGTGGGCATGTTCGTCATGTCCACTTTCAATATCGTCGATACCATTTTCGTAGGCCACGGCGTTGGGACTTTCGGCATCGCCGGAGTGGCACTCAACTTTCCGGTGCTCATTTTAGTGCTGGCGATAGGCCAGCTTTTCGGCATGGGCGGCGCGTCGATAATCTCCCGCGCGATAGGCGCAGACGACCTTTCCAAAGTCAACCGCACGTTCGGCAATGTCGTCCTCTGCACGACGGCATTCGCGGTCATGCTCTCCATCCCCGGGCTGATTTTCCTCGATAAATTCGTCATGATACTCGGCGCAACCGAAGAAGTTTTCCCCCACGCGAGGGATTATTTGCAGGTCGTGCTTTTCGGCACGATTTTTCGAAGCTTCATCATCTTGGCAAACAATATCATCCGCGCTGAGGGGCACGCGAAAGTCTCGATGACCGTGATGATAATATCTGCGGTGCTTAACATCATCCTCGACGCGATTTTCATATTTGTCTTCAAAATGGGCGTCCGCGGCGCGGCCATTGCTACGCTCATATCGCATTTCACGGCCTCGATGTATGCCGTCTCGTTCTTCCTCTCCGGCAAGAGCACAATTAGATTCCAGAATATCGACCTCCGCCCCGACTGGAAGATAATCCGCGAGATTGTGTCCATAGGCATGGCCTCGCTCGGAAGGAACATCTCCTCCAGCGCGCTGGTGATGATAGTCAACAACGTGTTCTCGGGCATGAGCTTCCCGTTGGGCATAGCCATCTACGGCATCATCAATAGAACGCTGTTCATGTTTTTGACGCCGATAATGGGCATCACGCAGGGAATTCAGCCGGTCGTGGGTTACAATTTCGGCGCAAAGCGATACCCGAAAATCAACGAAGTCGTCAAAATTGCGTATATCCGCGCATTGACAATAAACACGCTTATTTTCGCCGTCCTGCTCATCTTCCCGAACTATATTTTCAGCGCGTTCACGAAAGACCCCGAGCTTATCGAGCACGGAGTCCCCGCGCTCCGAATAATGGCGATGGTCTTCCCAATTGTAGGCGCTCAGCTTATTGGCGCGGCGGTTTTTCAAGCTATGGGCAAAGCAGTCAAGGCCTTCGTCCTTACCATGACCCGTCAGGCGATATTTCTCATTCCGCTGATTCTCATCGGCTCGAAGCTTTATGGCACGGACGGCGTTTTCTGGTCGTTCCCCATCTCCGATCTCTTGTCGGCGGTGGTGACGGTGCTATTCGTCCGAACCACCCTCAAAGCCCTCTCGAATATGCCCCCGGAAGATTTCGGCGACCCGATTTGACCTTCGTCTGGCGAAAGCTATTCGCTCCAATAAGATTTAGTTGCGATAATCATAACGAAATGTTATATTTGAATCCATGAACCTCTTCGGCGAAGATAAAATCGACGACAGCGCGTCGTTCACGCTTGCCGACCGAATGCGCCCGCGGGTGCTCGACGAGATTGTCGGACAAGATAAGCTCATCGGCGCGGGGACGCCCTTACGGGCGGCTATCGAGAACAAGCGTATCTCCAGCATGGTATTCTGGGGGCCGCCGGGATGCGGCAAGACCACGCTCGCACGGGTCATCGCGAACGAGACGGGAATACGCTTTCTCAGCTATTCGGCGGTGCTTTCCGGCATCAAGGAAATCAAGAACGTCATCAAGCTCGCGGAACAGCGCCTCGCCAACTCAGGCGACCGGAGCATCCTCTTCATCGATGAAGTGCATCGCTTCAACAAGGCGCAACAGGACGCTTTTCTGCCCTATGTCGAGCGCGGAAGCATCATCTTCGTCGGCGCGACCACCGAAAACCCGAGCTTCGAGATAATCTCGCCTCTGCTTTCGCGCCTTACCGTGTTTGTGCTCGAGCCGCTGAGGCCGGAGAACATCGTGGAACTACTGCAGAGGGCGATATCGGACAAAGATCGCGGTCTCGGCGCTATGGAACTGACTGTCGAGGACGGCGTTATCGAGAAGATCGCCCAACTCTCCGCGGGGGATGCCCGCTTCGCTCTATCGACGCTCGAGGTCTCCGCGAACACCGCACCGGACGGTCTTATCTCCGAGAGCTTCGTTGCGCAGGTGCTCCAACGCGAACGGTTGCTTTACGACAAAAACGGCGAGGAGCACTACAACCTCATCTCCGCGCTTCACAAATCCGTGCGCGACTCCGACCCCGACGCGGCTATATATTGGCTCGCGCGAATGCTCGAAGCCGGCGAGGATGCGCTATACATCGTCCGGCGGATGATGCGCATGGCCGTCGAGGACATCGGACTCGCCGACCCGAGCGCCATTCGTCACGCAATTTCCGCGAAAGAGTTCTACCAGTTTCTCGGCTCGCCGGAGGGCGACATCGCGCTGTTTCAGCTCGCGGTGTATCTGGCAATCGCGCCAAAATCTAACTCGATATACATCGCTCAGAAACGCGCCGTCCGCGACATCCGCGACGGCAAGACCGGCCCCGTGCCGATGGTAATCCGAAATGCCCCTACGCGCCTGATGAAGGAGCTGGGATACGGCACGGGATACAAATACGCCCACGACTTCGAGGAGCACCTGACGAAGAACCAGCACTTCCCCGACGGCATTGAGCCGCCGACATATTATGAGCCTTCGGATCAGGGCGTCGAGGAGCGAATAAGAAAGCGTCTCGGGGAAATCGAGCGCGAATTGCGCAAACGAAGGGAAGAGTAAAATGAGATGATAGAGAACGCGGCAATTATTACCCATAACCCAAAACCTATTACCCATAACCCAAAACCAAATAACCAATTATGAGCAAAAAAAAGAAAAAGACGCGCGAGCATGACCCCGTGTATTTCATCGTTCTCGCGGTATCTATCGGACTCGGTCTCACTATCGCCGCGGCCAGCGACGGAACGGCCGTTAACTTCGCCATAGGCGGCGGAATCGGCGCGGGTGTCGGCGTTATCGGCGCGCTGGTCTATCACTTCATCAAACGCTCGCGCCTCAAGAAAAAGACCACAGTCCGCAATAAGTATCGCATGTAAAAAGAAAGCCCCGATATCGGGGCTTTCTCCTACTTATGAAAGTATCTATTATGGGCGGCTCTATTTGAGCAGAACCACCTTCTGCATGACGTCGCCGCCGTCCCACTTCACCCTCACGAAATAAATTCCGCTCGGCTCGGTGGAGCTTTGCCAGCCAAAGTTATGCGTTCCGGCGGGCATATTGCCATCGGCGATGCGCTCAACGCGCCTTCCGAGCATGTCGAACAAATCGACGGAAATCTCGCTCTCTTTGGGAATATCGACTGTGACCGTGAACGCCGCATTTGCGGGATTCGGACGAACCATCACGGCGTATGCCGAAGGTAACGGCGATATGAGCGAGAATGTCGCAACATCGCCCTTGTTCAGAGAAATCTCCGTGCCCGGATGAAGTTCCGTAGCAACGCCGCCTCGTTCGATTTGGATGCGCGGCGAATCTGAGAATCCCCACTTGAGAATGCCCGTCTCATCGGCGACGAAAGTCCAACTATCGGCAGTCGGCTGAACCAATCCCCACATCTTGAATCCCTCAAGCATAATTGCGCCGGGGACTCTCAACTCGCCCGTGGGGTCTGCCGGCGGAATGCCTCTGCTGTGAGCAGTCGGGCCTACGCCGATAGAGTAGTCCGCTCCAGCGAACTCGAAGTTCGCAATCCAGAGCGGGTCGGATGCCTTCGCGCTACCATCTCCGGGAACGCGGAATGTGCCGGGGCTTGTCACCATGACCCAGTAGCCCTTGCCAGCATCAATAGTCGATGAGGAAACGTAGTCACTCGTGGCGGGGTCCCATGCCATAGGCTCGCCATGGAGAGCCGGCGTGCTGGAGAATGTCGCGCTCTCGATGTTCGCGCAACCAACGAGGTTCCATCCGGTTGACAGCGGAATCTCATAGCTTGCTACCGGAACGCCGCCAATGACGTTTTCGCCCACAGCAGTCGAGAAGACCCAATAACCTCTGCCAGCCTCCGCCCTGTTGGTGGTGAAGTAGTGTCCGCCGAAGGTATTGTAGCCATAGATATTGTATAGGCCGCTCGGGAAAATATTCGGGACGACATCCACCGTGGGGATGCACGGGAAGCCTATGAGGTTCCAGCCCATCGCAAGCTCGATTTGGTCAATCGCCGGTGCGGGACGGTCATAAACGATGGTCAGCGTCTCGTTCGCGGCGTAGTAATACGAGCTGTGATGGTGCATCTCGAGCATGCCGTTGAGCGTCAATATCCCCTCGGGCAACCCAATTGTTGACCATGTGAGCGTTCCCGGCTCGCCGACTGTGGCTATCTCCCATATAATCGGAAGCGGCTCCGGTCCGCGGAGGTCGCGCTCCAGCTTCGTCACCAGCGGGTGCGAAGGATCGTTCAGCGTGAAGAAGCAGTTCGTCCGGTTCGACGGCGGCGGATAGAACGGGAGATCGATTCCCAAATCGTATCCGTCGGTGGCCATCGCCTGGACGCCGAAAGTCAATGTAGTGTTGATAGGCCTAACATCGGAGTCGAAGGTCAGGTCGTGCACCCAAGTCTCCGGCGACCAACCTACGAGAACCCAGCCGTCATCAATAATCTTGTAGCCGATGAGGCCGCTATCGAGGACGATGCCGTCCTCGACATAAATCAGCGGCGTGAACGACGCGCTCGGCGCCGTGGGCTTGACGAATGCTCTCAAGAAAATCAGCGTATCGACCGCGGAAATCGTGCCCGTGCCATTGCCCCAGACCGTCGCGATGCCGTCAACGGCATCCACGCCGGTCGTCCAGCCGCCCGGAAGCGCGCTTCCGGCAGTCGCTGTGCCGATAAACCCGAGAATGTTCGGGTTATAGCTAAATGACACCGAGAAGTCGCGAAGCGAGAAGCGGTGCGGGCTATAAGTGATTATCGGCAGTAGGAACGTATCGTTAGGCTCGACGGTCATCTTCGGAAGATCGAAATCGAGGAAATCGATGATGAAGCTCCAGCAAGTCGAGCTTACATTGGGGGCGCAGAGATCCGGCGAATCCTGCGCGCCAACGCAGACTTCGATAGAATCGCCCGGAGGGAACATAGCCGCAATCGCGCCGGAAATCGCAAGGTTGATGCGGGCGCCGTCGAAAGTGAGGTTCGGGTCGCTCGTGGGAATCTCCACGCCGTTGATTGTCATCCACCAACCATCGGTTGCATCCACGCCCGAAATGTCGTCATAGACATCGATGCGGACATTCGCCGGCGGGCCGCCAATCATCGCGCCGTCCTCCGGATAGGGGGCATCGAATACCGGCGGCTCGAGATCGACGATAAATGCGCCGGTCGGCCGCTCGGATAGGCCGAGGCCGGAAACATCGTTTATCTCATAAAGCTCGTGGAGCACCGTGTCGCCGTGACTGAAGAACAGCAGTGTATCCTCGGGTGCCCAGATGAATCCCGTGTCGGCGAGCATGGTCATGCCGTCGCCGTCCCAAGGATAAATAACCCAGCCCGTGCCGGAATTGACCTTGAACAGGAAAGACTCTTCGTCCATAACGCACTTCGATGACATCGAATAGCGGACGAACTGGTCGGAGCAGGAGGTAATCGCATAATCGGGCGGGAACTGCTTCTGGGCGATAGTCCCGTTGCAACCGCAGTCTTCCCCGAAGAAAACGCATCCGCCTGTCACCATGTCCGGTAGCGGCGCTGTGCCGTCGGTCGAGTGGAAGACCGTAAGGAAGCAGAAATCGCTCGTGCTATCGATAGGACAATCGACCGGATCGAACGGCTCGAAACGCCATGTGAAAGTCACTGTCGCACCGGGGAGAATCGAGTCACGCGGCTCCGGCGGGGAAATAAGCTCGAAACACGGCCCGGCGATAAGCTCGCCCGTCACATCGTAAATCGTCGATGAGCTGGTGTTCGTCACCGCGACGCTGATGCTCTGGTAGTCGCGGATAAAAGTAATCACCTCGTCGAAGATAGTCGTCCACGGCGTAGCGAAGCTATAGTAACTCCCACCCGTAGCATCCGCGGAGCTTTGATACCAGTTAAGATGGTATGGCGCCGCAGGAACGCAAGAACCCCAATACGGCGGGTCGCGCGTGATGTTAAACAGAATAAATCCTCCGTCTAAAAGCTCATCGAGCACTTCCTCTTTAGTATAATGCGCTCGGCAGTTCGTGCACGGGTCCCCAACCTCGCAAAAAACCGCATCGATGAAGCCGATGATAATCTTCATTGCGGTGGGACGCCAGTCGTAGTAGCGCATGAGCGCAACGAGCGCGGAGAGATAATCCTCCGGTGCGTCGCCGCCCCCCCAAGCACCGGTTCCCGCAAGATTCGTCTGAAATGCCGTAATGTCGTCGGTCATCTCATAATACGGATGTGGCGTGCTCGGGTCGAAATCCCACATGCCGCTGGTGCTGTCCCCAAAAGGACATGCGCCATAGCGGGCATCGTATCCGGCGGTATCAAGCCCCATGGCGAAATTGCCGATAGTGGCTCTAACGCCCGCGATGTGCGATCCCATCGAGCCTGTCGAGTCGATGGCGAAACCGACATCTACGCCGCCGGTGTCGAACATGCAACTAACACTGAAGACGAAGTCCTCAGGGCTGAATGCATCTTTACCATCGCCGGTAAGGCTCTGGTCTCCGGCATAAGTCCGCCCTTGATAGACGAATTTCATCTCATCTGCAGACAGAGGCGACCGCGAGGTGCCCAATGCGGCAATCGCAAAACACAAAATTAGCGACAGAACAACCGCGAAACGGGTTCTCATATTTCCTCCTTGGAAAGTTTCAATTCAACATTACAAAATTGCCTCGAATCGATGAGACACCGATTCGGCAATAATATCTATCATGGATAAGTTATCGGCGAGCGATGAGAATGTCAATGTCTAACTGAAAATATAGGCTAATTTTTTCGATAGAAGATTGCACAAATATTGTGCAGAAAAAAGAAATATGTGCATTTCTAAAGACTCGCCTGTCGCGCAACAGCTTGAAACACAAAGAGATACAGTTTGGCACGGCTTGTGCACTATCTACTTAGAAAACACAACGGAGGTTCAAATGAACGCGAAAATTAAAATCATCGGATTGGCAATCTGCACGGCGGCACTCGTCTTCTTCTCGCAGGGTTGCGACACATACATAGTCGATAGAAACCCATACTACTATGACTCCGGCGGAGGATACTCCCCCGTCACGCCCCCGCGCCCGACCAATGTCCGCTCCGTCACCGGCGACCGCAGGGTGTATCTTTACTGGACGCCGGTGTCGTTCAGCGGTTTCGACGGCTATGCAATATATCGCGGGGCATCGCCCACCGGCTATTACGACTATATCGGCTCGACATATTCTGCGAGCTTCACCGATGTCGGCCTGACGAACGGCATCACATATTATTACGCAGTAGCGACTTATGATATCTACGGCAACGAGAGCGAACTTTCGCGGGACATAGTCCACGACACGCCGCGCCCCGAGGGACATTCGTATTATCTCTGGGCTTCGGAGTATTATTATTACGACGGCGGCTTCGATTTCTCCCGCGCGGGAGTTGTGCCGTGGGATCATCCATCTTGCGATGTCTTCTTCGGGCACGACGATTTAGGCTATTACCTCTGCGCCGCCAACAACTACACGGACATCATGGACTACGGCCCCGCCGTGAACCTCCACGCTATCGATGTCGCCCCCGAATATGGATGGAGCGCCACCGCCGATGTCGATGCAATCGTGGGACATATCTACGTTATTTGGACCGCCGATAACCACTTCGCGGCATTACACATTCGCGACATTTCCGGCGACCGGATGGTCTTCGACTGGGCATACCAGACGGCACAAGGCAATCCCGAGCTGAGGCCGTCGCGAGCAATAATCGAGAGAAGAGAGAACAGACCCATAACCAGAGGCCTTCGTCTCGCCTCGCAAGGAGAATAAAATGAAGAAGCTACTACTAATCGTCATCGCATCTACAGCGCTTCTTATGATGGTTCCCAACACCACCGAAGCGAGATGGCGCGTCGGATTCCACGTCTTCTATGACAACTGCCCTTGCTATTGGGGCGAGCCGGCCCCGTGGGATCCTTGGTGGGAATGCTATTGCTATTGGGATGTCTGGCAATGGTGCATGAGGAATCCCTACTGGATGTGGCCTCGCTGGGCGCGCAGATGGGTGGAATTCTACTACAGCCCCTGCGGAAGATACTACTATGTTTACTACGACCGCTATGTGCCCCACAGCAGAAGGGTCTATGTCCACGGGCGGTATCGCTATCGCTATGAGGCTCCGCTCGGGAGGACTTACAGCATCACAGAGCGTATCCCCCGTAGAAGCGGACTCGAGAGCAACGCCGGCGCTCCACCCTCCATGCCAGAGCCGGTGACGAGGCGCCTCGAGAGCTTGGGGCCAGAGTATCGCGAGAGGAGCGTCGCAATCCACGCTCAGCCCACCCCGCCGAGCGTGAGAGGCACGACCACCCCGGCACAGCCGGCTTTAAGAACCACCACGCCGACCACCGCGCCCGTGCCTACCAGAGATGGGACTACAATCCCGCAAAGGTCGAGCACGCCGGTTTCGGCAGAACCTTCGATTCGTAGCGGCACGCCCTCGGCAATCCCGAGCACGCCATCGAGAAACCCCGACGGCTCGATAACCATCCGCCGCCCGGATGCGGAAGCGCCCTCGACAAGCCCGTCGTCCACCGAGACGCCTTCGAGAGAGAGCATTCAAG
>OMKS01004382.1_pt1 | contig 10659 bp, 10 predicted proteins | sample 1674721 | NCBI WGS metagenome assembly OMKS01 (sample SAMN06264996, study PRJEB25208) | sediment metagenome | isolation source: hot spring sediment | place: USA: California | collected 2014-09-02 | reverse complement strand
GCGTTCCTCACCCCCGGCCGCATCCTCTTTGGCCGCGGCGCCGCCGCCGAGGCGCGCGCCGGCATCGCGCTCCGGGAAGACACGCATTTCCACGCGATGCGCCCGCTGTCGCCGCTGCGGCACGCGCTGAACCTCGAGAGCGTGCGCACCTACGAGGGCACGGACGAGGTGCACACCCTCGTGCTCGGCGCCGCAGGCGCCTGGTTTTTCACCATAACAGCGCATGAACTTCCTCTTCCGGATGTGACCAGACTGAAGTCCGCGACAGTGGCCGTGACGAATGTATGGCGGCGGCGATCGTGAAACGAGAAGCAGGGGCGGCGAACGCTTTCGGCAAGGCACAATGAAAAAACCATTTGAGACAACTGGACTGACGATTCTCGACCGATATATATTGAAGGAGTTTCTTCTGAACCTTCTTCTGATTCTCGCGTCACTGGTCGTTCTGTTTCTTGTCGTCGATTTTTTTCAGCGGATCAGGATGTTCATAAGCAACAGCGCCACGGTCGGACAGGTGGCCGCCTATTTTTTTTACAGCATGCCCATGATCCTGGTACAGATGATCCCCGTGAGCGTTCTCCTGTCCTCCCTCATCACGTTCGGAACCTTCTCGAAATACTGTGAGCTGGTGGCGTTGCGAGCTTCCGGCGTGAGCCTGTACAGGGCCGCCCTTCCCCCGCTCCTGTGTGCCCTGGCTATCGCACTGGTAACGTTTCTCATCAGCGAGTTCATCACACCTTACGCCAACCAGCGGGTGAAACATACGAAATACGTGGAAATTCAGAACAGAACGCAGACCGGAACCTTCAAGCATCATGAAATATGGTATCGGGGCGAACCGGGAATATACAATTTCTCCGTTTTCGATCCCCATACCAACATGCTCCGCGGCATCAGGATTAATTATCTTGATGAATCGATGAATCTGGTAAAGAGAATCGACGCGGCCGAAGGCCGCTGGAGAAACGAGACCTGGGTGTTTCACCGGGTCATGATCGCGACGTTTCCCGAAGGCGATTTTCCGCATGTGGAAACAAGAAAATCCATGAAGATCGACATCCCTGAAAAACCGCAGGACTTTCTCGTCGTTCAGCGGGAACCGGATGAGATGGGATTCGGGGAATTAAAACGGTACATCACCAAGATCCGTTCAGAAGGCTATGACGCAGGCCGTTACCTGGCCGATCTGCATGGCAAGGCGGCCTTCCCCTTCGTAAGCGTTATTATGGCTGTTCTGGGGTTGTGTTTCGCAGCCCGTTCAGAACGAAGCGGCGGCATCGCTCAGGGCATCGGAATCGGAATCGCGACGGGTCTGTCATACTGGCTCGTATTCGCATTTACGATGTCACTGGGCCGCTCCGGCACCCTTCCGCCGGTAATCGGAGCGTGGGCGGCGAATATCCTGTTTCTCGCCGCCTCGATTTTCCTGCTCCGTCGCATCAGGACCTGAAGACCTGCACAACTGACAGGCTGCCTTCAGGTTCCCATCTTCCAGGAATTCAGGTACGTTTCCTGCTCTTCCGTCAAAACGTCGATGGAAACACCGAGGGCCGCCAGCTTCAGGCGGGCGATCTCCCGGTCTATTTCCCGGGGCACCGAATACACGATCTTCTCGAGGCCGGCGCCTGACTTAACCAGGTATTCCGCCGAAAGCGCCTGGTTTGCGAAACTCATATCCATAACGCTCGAAGGATGGCCCTCGGCTGCAGCCAGGTTAATGAGACGTCCTTCGGCAAGCAGGTAAACAGAACGCCCGTCGGCCAAACGGTATTCATCGATGTGATCCCGAATACGCCCACGGTACTCGGCGATTTCGCGGAGGCCGTCGATATCGAGTTCCACGTTGAAGTGACCGGAGTTGCTGACGATGGCCCCGTCTTTCATGAGCAGAAAATGTTCCTTGCGAATGACGTTCATGTCGCCCGTGAGGGTACAGAAAAAATCACCGATTTCCGCCGCCGCCTTGATGGTCATTACCCTGAAGCCGTCCATCACCGCCTCGAGCGCCCTTATGGGATCCACTTCCGTGACGATTACGTTGGCTCCCATACCATGGGCTCTCATGGCCAGTCCACGGGAACACCAGCCGTAACCGCACACGACGAACACGGATCCCGCAATGAGACGGTTCGTGGCCCGAATAATACCGTCAATGGTGCTCTGCCCCGTTCCGTAGCGGTTATCGAACAGGTGCTTCGTATCCGCGTCGTTCACCGCGATAAGAGGAAATTGCAAAACGCCTTCGGTCGCCATGGCCCGCAGCCTGATGACGCCCGTGGTTGTCTCCTCCGTTCCGCCGATGATCGAAGAAACCAGATCGGTCCTGTCGGAATGTATCCGTGACACCAGATCCGCCCCGTCGTCCATGGTGACATTCGGCTGTATGCCCAGAACCGCGTCGATGTGTTCATAATATGTGTCCCGGTCCTCGCCGCGAACCGCGAATACCGGAATTTCGCTGTGCTTGACCAGGTAGGCGGCCACGTAATCCTGTGTGCTGAGAGGATTGGAAGCACACAAGGCGACCTCGGCGCCCCCCGCTTTCAGCGTGTCCATGAGACTCGCCGTTTCGGTGGTAACGTGCAGACAGGCCCCGAGATGGATCCCTTCGAGAGGCTTTTCCTTTTCAAAGCGGCGCTTGATGCTGTTTAGAACTGGCATACTTTTATTGGCCCAGTCAACGCTCGATTTCCCTTTATCCGCCAGCCCGATGTCCGCTATATCAAAGTTCATCATTTTATTTCCCCGCTTCCGTTTTCAGGACGTCAACCATGTCTGTTTTTTCCCACTCGTAATCATCCATGAAGAGGTTTCTGGCAATCCTGCGATATACCTCTCCGTCAAGAAGACCGAACTTCTCAATCATTCCGCGGGGCGTGAAATCGAAAACCTGTTCCACGAGTGCCGCAAGTTTTTCATCGGGAATGGTACCCGTTCCGAAGGTATTCACGTAGACCGACATGGGCCGCGCGACTCCGATGGCGTAGGCAAGCTGGACCGAAACTTTCGAGGCCAGGCCCGCGGCAACAATGTTCTTGGCCGCGTAGCGGGTCCCGAAAACCGCGGAGCAATCAACTTTCTCGGGAGTCTTGTTGACGACGGCGCCGCCCCCGATCTGCGCTCCCGGATAAGCGCCGTATAACTGGCAGACAAGCTTTCGTCCGGTGACACCCGAATCCGCTGCACTGCACGAATGTACAGCCTGCCATTCTCCTGTCGGGTTGAAAAGAAACTCCGTGTCGTTGTCCACCCACTCTCCCAGGCAGTCAAATGCGATCATCCGGGCCGTTCCTTCGATGCCGTCTCGTTCCGCCACGTGCCGGTAATCGATGGCGTTCGACATGAGCACTTTTGCCAGGCGTTTGGGTCTGCCCTCGCTGTCGTATTCCACGGTTACCTGCCCCTTGCCGTCCGGCGCGAAAATCGGGTCCTTGCTTGCTTCAAAGGCCCGCATCATCTTGTTCGCCAGGACGAATGTGAGAGGCAGAAGTTCCGGCGTTTCATCAGCGGCGAACCCATACATGATGCCCTGGTCACCCGCTCCTATTTCCTTGTACTTCCCCAGATCCGAACGGGTTCCTATGTTAATGTCCGGCGACTGGGGAATAATAGCGTTGAAAACGCCCATGGAATGACCGTTGAGACCCAGTGCGGCATCAGTGTACCCAAGCGAAAGAATCGTCTGGCGGATCGATTTCTCTATATTCACGTAGATCCGCGTCGAAACTTCGCCGCCGACTATGCAGAATCCCTTTCCCAGGAATACTTCCAGTCCGCAATGAGGCATGGTATTGATGTCCATGCCGATCTTGCTCTCTTCTTCCAGGATTCTCGCGATAATATGCGCAGCAATTGTATCCGCCACAATATCGGGATGTCCTACTTTAACCGCTTCAGATGTTATCAACATGAAGTTTCTTATCCTCCTCCAGCAATTTTTTTATTTCCTGCGGTGTGTATGTCCCGCCTGACACGACCAACGCGAACGCTTCATCGACCGTTATATCAAGATTTATGACATCTTCTTCCGGAACCATCAGAAGGAACCCCGATGTGGGGTTGGGCGTCGTCGGAACAAACAGATTAATCAGATGCTCCGATGTTTTTTCCTGAAGTTCCCCTTTTGTTGCCCCCGTTACAAAGGCTATGCAGTACATCCCCCTGCGGGGATATTCAATAAGCACGACTTTTTTAAAACTGCTGCTGTCGTCACTGAATATGGCGTGGGTAAGCTGTTTCGAGGCCACGTATACCGTGCGGACGACGGGAATCTTGTTCAGGACTGTTTCGCCCCAGGAAATGATTTTTTTCCCCACGTAGCTCCGTACCAGAAGTCCCACGGCGAATATCAGAATAACCAGAATCAGGTAATCGATACCGGGAATATGTATGGAGAACAATTCTTCGAGACGGTATCGTGAAGGAACGATGTTTGTCAGCCCCTCCATCATCCGCAGCAGAAAGTACAGAATATAGACCGTTACGCCGATCGGAATGATGGCCGCAAGGCCGGTAAGAAAAACGCGTTTTATACTCTTTTTCATCCATCACGTTCCATGGCCGTAAAATGGAAATACCCATCTGAGAAAGGCCTACATACCAAAGTCACAACCCTTTTTCAACAGACAAAAACGGGGCAAACACCTTCGTTCACCCCGTTTTCCTCGTTCGGGTTCTTCAGTTGTTATTTCGCTTACCGTCGAATGCGATTGTTTTCATCGAGCAGGAAACACTTGACTTTCCAGTTTTTCGCTTCCTCGCCATCCACCATGACATAGTCGGCAATTATGACCAGGTCCCCCTTGTGGGCCTTGCGTGCCGCCGCGCCGTTCAGGCATATGATGCCGGATCCCCTTTTGCCTTTGATCACGTAAGTCGAAAAACGCTCCCCGTTCGTGACATTGTAAATGTCGACCTTTTCGTAAGGGAGAATGTCGGCGGCATCCATCAGGTCTTCGTCGATGGTGATGCTCCCCTCGTAATGAAGTTGCGCGTCCGTAACCGTCGCCCTGTGCAACTTGGACTTGAGCATGATTCTTTGCATGGCTTTTCCCACCTTTATGGAATAATAAGCGGTTCGCCGAAGACGTGATTGTCGATCAGCCGCGGGAGTCCCACCCGCACCGCCAGAGCGATAACGGATTCGCGTTCCAGCGTTTCCACGTCTTCCAGCGTTTCCGCATCGCAAATCTTCACATAGTCGATGTCCGTTCCCTCGTGTGACTCGATGTATTCACGCACCGCCCGGATTATCACGGATGCCCCGCGTTCTCCGTCGTCATAGAGCTTTTTGGCGATTTTCAGCCCCCTGCTGAGGCTCAGCGCCGCCTCACGTTCTTCCTGTTTCAAATAAGCATTGCGTGAACTCATGGCAATTCCGTCGGATTCCCTTGTTATATCCACGCCAACGATTTCCATGTCCATGTTGAGATCGGCCGTCATGCGGCGTATTGTAACCAGTTGCTGATAGTCTTTTTTTCCGAAGACCGCTGTGTGGGGCTTGACGATATTGAAGAGTTTCGTGCAGACCGTGGCTACTCCCCTGAAATGAACGGGCCGCGACATACCGCAGAGGTTCCGGGTCACTTCCTCGACCGTCACGTATGTCTGATAGCCAGGTGGATACATATCGTCCACCGAAGGATAGAAAATTATATCGACTCCTTCCTGTTTCGCGAGTGCTTCATCACGTTCGAAATCCCGGGGATATTTTTCGTAATCTTCGCCGGGCCCGAACTGCGTCGGGTTAACAAAAATACTGACCACCAGTTCGTCGGCCAGTTTTTTCGCTTCCCGCATGAGGTTCAGGTGGCCTTCATGGAGATATCCCATTGTGGGAACAAAGGCGATTCGCCGCCCCTCTTGACGGATTGACTCAGCCCGAAGCTGCATTTCTCTGCAATTCCGAATGATATCCATGTTTTCCCTTTTCAGCCGAAAAAAAAGCCTCCCCCGAATAATCGAGAAGGCCGCATCTTTCCCATGGAACGATCATTGATTCATTCCGTCCCAGTCCTTCTCGCGGATCCAGGCGGTTTGAGCCGCTGGTTAGCAAACGGACGGCCCCTTGTCAAGATTTTTTATGACCGGGATCGATTAATCGATACGCGGCGGAAACGAGCCGGCATTAACGCGTGAAGTGGAACAGCTGATCGGCAATGTCATCACCGTTCATACCGTGACGACAAGTCAGACACGTTCCGCCAGCGCAGCGAATTCTTCCGGCGTCAGTGTTTCCCCCCGACGGTTCTGGTCGATGCCGAGTTCCTCCAGGAGGGCGATGACACGCTGCCGATCGACAGTAATGAAGGGATTGTCGCACAGGCTATTGATCAGCGTCTTTCTCCTCTTGGCGAACGCGGCCCTCACGAGATTCTGAAATTTTTCATGGTCTCTGACAGGATACAGCGGCTGGTCACGCGTCACGAGTTTCAGCACCAGGGAATCAACGTTCGGCCTCGGAAAGAAGCTGCCTCTCGACACGGACATGACCCGAAACGCATCCAGGTACATCGCGGTGAGTACCGAAAGCGTCCCGTACCGGCGATCTCCCGGTCCAGCGACGATCCGTTCTGCAAGTTCCCGCTGGAACATGAGAACGGATGAGTACACGTACTCTCTGAACCGGATCAACCGCACCAATATCTGAGAGGATATGTTGTAGGGAACGTTACCGGCGACCTTGATTTTACGTCCCCCATCAACAGCCGTGGAAAAATCGTATTCCAGAACATCCCTGTGCAGGATTTCGACGTTCGCTCTTCCTTCCAGCTCCGCCTCCAGTATCGGAAGAAGTCTCCGGTCGATTTCAAGAGCCGTCACCCTGGCGGCCCGGTCAGCAAGGAGTGCCGTCATAATACCGAGACCCGCCCCGATTTCGATCACCGTTTCTTCGCAGCCTATTTCAAGGCTTTCCACGATCCGCTCGATTACGCCGCGGTCCACGAGGAACGACTGGCCGTACCGCTTAAGCGGACGCAAATCGTAACGATCGAGAATTTTCCGTGGTGTCGTCATCGGCCATTCCAGTCACACGACCGCCCGGTCTGAATCACGGTCTTACGCTGTCCCCGGGGTCAGTCCATTCCCACAGGCCACCGGGACAGGGCGTTCAGGTCGAAAGAATGAACGATGCCTTTTTCAAGAAGCCTTGTCCCGTAGGCAGCGATCATCGCGGCGTTATCGGTGCACAGCGCCGGGGACGGAATATACAGGTCCAATCCGTCTGCTTCGCATGCCTCTCTGAAACACTGGCGCAGACGGCGGTTGGCCGCAACGCCTCCGGCCACGACGACCGCCCCGCCGGGACAGTCACCGGCCGCCCTGATCGTTTTTTCCACCAGGACGTCGATAATAGCCTGTTGAAAAGAAGCAACCACATGGGGTATGTCGTCTTGCGTCGGCGGTTCTCCACACTGTTTCAGATAAGAAAGAAGGGCGGTTTTCAGACCGCTGAAACTGAAATCGGGACTGTTTTTCATGGGTCTCGGAAAACGAATGCGTTCGGCGTCACCCTGTTCGGCAAGCCTGTCGATGATCACACCACCGGGATACCCCAGGCCGAGCATCTTGGCCGCTTTGTCGAAAGCTTCCCCCGCGGCGTCATCACGGGTCTGCCCTAGGAGCCGCATGCGGTCGAAATCCTCCACAGTGTAAATATTGGTATGCCCTCCCGACACAACGAGCGCCGTAAAGGGGAAAGGAGGCACCTTTTCTTCCAGGAATATCGCGGCAATATGTCCCGCGATATGATTGACGCCGACGAATGGAATTTCACGGGCGAACGCGATCGCTTTCGCCGCGGACAGCCCGACCAGAACCGAACCGATGAGTCCGGGACCCCTCGTCGCGGCCACGCCTTCTATGTCGTCGAGACTGACTCCCGCTTCCTCGAGGGAACGATCTATAACAGGAAGAATCGCCTCCATGTGTTTTCGCGAGGCGATTTCCGGCACGACGCCTCCATACAGGGCGTGAAGATCGACCTGGGACGCCACCACGTTTGAAAGTATCCGTCTTCCGTCCGAGACGACGGCTGCGGCCGTTTCGTCGCAGGAAGACTCGATTCCCAGTACCAGCATGTATTTTCTCTTTCACCCCCGCGCGGGTAACCTGATTTTTACTCCACAAAGCGCGCCGAAAGGTATATAAGAAAGAAGTTGCTTTGTAAACATCATTTACCGGGAACTGGGTTGTAATGGAGATTCAAACCGACTTTCTGATTCTCGGCAGCGGCATCGCCGGACTCGGGTTCGCCATCAAGGCGGCTCGCCTGGGAACCGTGGCCGTCATAACAAAAAAAGAAACCATCGAATCCAATACGAACTACGCCCAGGGCGGTATCGCGTCGGTGACCGACGAAGCCGACAGCTTCGAGGCTCATGTACGCGATACGCTTGAAGCTGGGGCGGGCCTGTGTCGTGAAGACGTCGTCCGTTTCGTCGTTTCCGAAGGCCCCGAACGCATCAGGGAGCTGATTGACTGGGGAGTGCATTTTACCAGGGCGACATCTTCCAAGGCAACCCAGGACTATGACCTCGGGCGCGAAGGAGGGCATACCTATCGTCGGGTGCTTCACGCCGATGATTTTACCGGCCGCGAAATAGAACGGGCGCTTGTGACCAGGACCGGGGCCGAAAGTAATATCACCATTTATGAAAACCATTTCGCCGTCAATCTTATCACCCGTTCGAAAATTACCGGCGATAAACGATCACCCGATCGGTGTCTCGGCGCTTATGTCTACGACGTGGACAGGGACGTTATTAATACATTCAGGGCCCGCTTTGTTCTACTGGCCACGGGGGGATCGGGAAAAGTCTACCGCATCACCACCAATCCCGATATCGCCACCGGCGACGGCCTGGCAATGGCGTTCAGGGCCGGCGCCCTGATAGCCAACATGGAATTTATTCAGTTTCATCCAACCTGTCTCTTTCATCCCGAAGCAAAATCTTTTCTTATCAGCGAGGCAGTCCGGGGAGAAGGAGGGGTCCTGAAGCTTAAAAACGGTTCAACCTTCATGGAGCGGTACCATCCGTCGGAAAGTCTCGCTCCCCGGGACGTGGTGGCAAAGGCAATTGACCGGGAAATAAAAAAGAGCGGCGATGAATGTGTTTATCTCGATATCCGTCACCGGGGAAAGGAGTTTTTGACCGGACGTTTCCCCCACATTTACCAGCGCTGTCTTGACTTCGGCATCGACATGGCCCGCGATTTCATTCCCGTCGCTCCGGCAGCCCATTACCAGTGCGGCGGCGTGGTCGTGAACGGCCAGGGCGAAACGAGCATCGACCGTCTGTATGCCTGCGGCGAAGTCTCCTGCACGGGGCTGCATGGAGCAAACCGCCTGGCAAGCAACTCGCTCCTGGAAGCGATTGTTTTCACTAATCGCATTTATGAAAAAATCGCCGGACAGTTCAATGATAAAAGCGACGAAGCACTCGTCATACCGCCGTGGGACCCGAAGGGCGCGACGGAAAGCGATGAATCCATCGTGATCTCAAATAATTGGGACGAAATCCGCATGTGCATGTCGAACTACGTGGGCATTGTCCGGTCGAACAAGCGGCTCGACCGCGCTAAACGAAGAATCGATATAATTTCCCAGGAAATTAACGAATATTACTGGAATTTCAAGATTACTCCCGAGCTTCTCGAGTTACGCAATATCGACACCGTGGCCAGGCTTATCATTTCCTGTTCGCGGCTTCGAAAAGAAAGCAGGGGGCTTCACTTCAATATCGATTATCCCGACCGTGACGATAAAAACTGGCACCGCGACACCGTTGTGAGTAAATCGATTTTACGTGAAATGAACTGCGTACCATGACAGGATTCCGCACGGCAGACGTTCCCGAAAGCCCCGCACAAAAAATCGAAAAAACCATTGACAGTCTTTCCTTTACAACATAGATAAGAGACACACTTTTATCACTCGAGCGTAGTAATAATGAGCAAGACAACGCCTTTGCACGGGCTTCACGTCGCCCTGAAAGCCCAGATGGCCGATTTCGGCGGTTATGACATGCCGCTCTGGTATCCGGCTGGAACAAGAACGGAACACCTTGCCGTTCTCACCGGCGCGGGCCTTTTTGATACCAGCCACATGGCCGTTGTCATGATAACGGGCGCCGGCGCCCGCGAACTTCTGCAACATTGCTTCACCAAGAATCTTGATCGGTGTGTCGGGAAAAAACTTCTCCCCCTGTCGCCGAACCGTTGCGCTTACGGTGCCTTTCTCGACAAAGCCGGCTCGGTCCTGGATGACGCCATCGTCAGTATGATCAACGAGACAACATACATGACGGTAGTCAATGCGGGCATGGGAAACACCATTACCAGGCACCTTGCCGACGAGGCGCGAGCGGCGTCACGTGCCGCTGATATTCATGACTTCACGGACCGGGTGGGCAAAATCGACCTGCAGGGACCGCGCTCGGCGGACATTCTGGCCTCCGTTCTTGCGAATCCGGCTATTCTTCAAGAACCCATGTCTTTTTTCAGTTTCAGGGGACATTTCGACGGGCACGCGCCCGAAGCCGATCACCGCCGCCAGGATCAGCAGCAGCACCGGCAAGGCGATGAGCATTTCGATGAGCGCCTGGCCTTGTTCGTTGTGGGGTAAGGGTTGTGGGTTTTGAGTTGGCATTGTTCTAC
>OMKS01004380.1_pt1 | contig 10661 bp, 12 predicted proteins | sample 1674721 | NCBI WGS metagenome assembly OMKS01 (sample SAMN06264996, study PRJEB25208) | sediment metagenome | isolation source: hot spring sediment | place: USA: California | collected 2014-09-02 | reverse complement strand
GGCATACGAGATCTAGTACGGTCTCGTGGGCTCGGAGATGTGTATAAGAGACAGATATATACCATTGGTTTTGCTTACCAGATGATGAATGATATTATGAAGATGATAAAGGATGAAGACTTAAGCATAATCAATCAGCATTTTGGTACCTCGTGCACCATTACCATTGGGGTACGGCAATCGAAAGCCGATTTAATACTAGAAAGAATTGATAAGATAGATTCAGCCGTTGCTGAGTTTGTTAGCACTGAATAGCCTTTTTAGCCTCGTTTACTAACGAGGCTTTTTTTTGGTTAAAACATTTTTCTTAACAGTAATTTTAAACGCTAAAAGCATGAAAAACAAAAGTCTAGTGGCGATTAATGATCTTAGCAAAGAAGATATTATTAAGATTCTTGACCTAGCTGAGGAGTTCGAAAAGAATCCTATTCAGAACATCCTGAACAAAACTGTAGTTGCAACCCTTTTCTTTGAGCCATCAACGCGTACGCGCCTAAGTTTCGAGAGTGCTGTTAGTAGGTTAGGAGGGAGGGTTATTGGTTTCTCCGAAGCAGCAAACACCTCGGTGTCAAAAGGCGAAAGCCTTAAGGATACCATACTAACCGTAGCCAACTACTCCGATTTAATTGTTATGCGCCATTCCATTGAAGGAAGTGCACGCTATGCCAGTGAGGTTTCGCCTGTGCCAATTATCAATGCAGGCGATGGAGCAAACCAGCATCCCACCCAAACATTGCTCGATTTGTTCTCCATTCGCAAAACACAAGGGACGTTAGAGGGGCTTAACATTTTCCTTGTGGGCGATTTAAAGTATGGTCGTACAGTGCACTCCCTGTTAATGGCCATGAGCCGTTTTGGCGCGTCGTTTACCTTTGTTTCTCCCCGTGAGCTCCGTATGCCAAGCGAATACAAAATGCACCTCGATTCAATGGGCCTAAAGTATACCGAGCAAACAGATTTAAACGAAAATTTGGATAAAGCCGATATTATTTACATGACACGCGTTCAGCGCGAGCGCTTTTCCGATCCGTTGGAGTACGAAAAGGTGAAGAATGTATATGTGCTCCGTAATAAAATGCTTGAGAATACAAAACCAACCATGCGCGTTTTACATCCACTTCCTCGGGTAAATGAAATTCATACCGATGTCGATCCGAACCCTAAAGCATACTACTTTCCTCAGGCATTAAATGGGGTTTATACCCGTATGGCAATTATGTCACTCATCCTCGATTTAAAGTAATTTTTTAAAATAATTAGCTATGAAAGAAGAAACAAAACTTAGCGTAAGTGCTATAGAGAATGGAACTGTTGTTGACCATATCCCTGCACAAAATCTGTTTAAGGTCATAAGCATACTTGGGCTTGAGCGAATTGATAACCTTATTACCTTTGGAGCAAACATGGAGAGCCATAGGCTAGGGAAAAAGGCTATTATTAAGGTTGCCGATAAGTTTTTTGAACGCGAAGAGATAAATCGAATTGCGGTTGTAGCACCGCATGCAAAGCTAAACGTTATAAAGGGGTACACCGTAGTTGAGAAACAAGTTGTTGAAGTTCCCGATAGAATTGAAGGGATAATAAAATGCGTAAACCCAAAATGCATAACCAACGTTGAGCTAGTTAAAACCAAGTTTGAGGTTATTGATAAGCAAAACGTTTCGTTAAAATGCCACTACTGCGAGAAGATTACCGATCAGGAGCATATGATTTACCTTTAGAGTTTAACCCAATCGTACAAAAAAATCGAGGCGGTTAAATTAATAATCGCCTCGTTTAGTATTTAAGAGAGTTTTTAAAATATTACCTAAGCCTGTTTAAGCTTCTAATAAGCGCTTCATCCTTTGATATTGCTCGTAAAGCAAGGAACGACAGAATTGCGGATACTACAGGGAATACGAAAACAATGGTAAATGAGTAGCTGGCATTTAGTTCGTTACTTGCTGCATTAGTATAGTAGTATGTTAGCCCTTGTAATCCCAATAGCAGAAGTATATTAACAATGGTTAGCCTTATCTGTAGCATTCTTTTTTTAAACAGAAAAATGGTTACAAATGCTATGGCAAGGCATAATCCGATAAGAGTGGATAGCGGAACAGTTGAAAGTGGAATATCAACCTGTGTGGTGGCGGTTATGCCCATAAAACCAATTTGGTACTCAACGCCAGTTGAATCCGATATCATATTAGCAAAAGGCATAAACACCATAAATGCTAAGAGTATTACCACCACTAAAAGGTAAGTGCTTTGAATTCGTTGTATCATTTGCTAACGTTTACATCCAAATATCGACAGTAAAACTAATTATTAGTTGTTTCCAAGAATAATTGGAAGCCCATCTTTACCGCTCCCAACAACAATAATCTTGGTATTTGGCGAGTTAGCCAACGCTGCTGTTGCTTCAATGCCTCTCATCTTTAATAAGTTTGTGGTAAGGCTATTGTTAATAATCTGGTTTGCTTTAGACTCACCTTCAGCAGCAATTCTACGGCGCTCTGCCTCACTTTTCTCTTTTTCAAGTTTAAACTGATAAGCCAGAAATTCCTGTTCTTGCGTAAGTTTGCTCTCAATGGCCTGTTGTATTTGAGTAGGTAGGTTTATACTTCGAATTAGTAGCGCCCTCATGTCAATAAAATTTTCGCTCAGTATCCTGTTCGTTTCCTCAATAATTGTTTGTTCTACTTCGCTTCGTTTGGTAGAATATATCTCCTCGGCTGTGAATCTGCCAGCAACCTGCCTTACCGACGAGCGAACCTCGGGAATAACCAGCTGGTTAATGTAAAACTTTCCGAAAACCTCGTGCAGTGAACCAATCTCATTGTAAATAGGGTTAAAACGAACAGAAACATCAATGATGACTTTAAGTCCATTCTTGTCAAGCACATCCATTGTCTCTTCGGCTTTTTGCTCCTTTACATCGTATATGTGTAAATCGTTCCAAGGTGCAATAACATGAAATCCTGGAAGTTGAATATTCTCCTTGTCAAGGCCAGATGTGAATGGCCTAAAAATTACGCCCCTTTCGCCAGGTTGAATAACGTAGAACATTCTGCTACTGAAAATGAGAAGTAGGATTACTGCCACAACTCCAATAATAATGATAAGCTGTTTTTGTTTCATAACAATTGTTTTTATTGATTATTAATTTTGCTTCAATTTCAATACCTACAAAGGTATGAAATAACATTGTTATAACGACCTTTTATGCTCTGTCTTTAGCTTTTAATAATAGTATTTGAGGTTATGCTAATAAACGATTTTTTAGGCTAAAGCTGCTATCGGCAATTTTTTTAACTATTTTAGCCGTTTAAAATTTGCACATATGAGAACTATCGAACCTTCAGAGCTAATAATTAACCCGAATGGAAGTATATTTCACTTACACCTTAAGCCCGAGGATGTTGCGGATAGGGTAATACTTGTGGGAGATCCTGGTAGGGTTGATACAGTTGCATCTTTTTTTAGCAATGTTGAGCTAACCGTTTCAAACAGAGAATTTAAAACAGTAACCGGAACCTTTAATGGTAAGCGCATTAGCGTTGTATCAACCGGAATAGGAACCGATAATATTGATATCGTTGTTAACGAGCTCGATGCGCTAGTTAATATCGATTTGGATAAACGACAGGAAAAAGAGCAGCGTAAGCAGCTAACTTTGGTGCGCTTGGGTACATCGGGTGCGCTACAGCCTGATATTCCCGTTGATAGCTTTGTTTCAACCAATATTGCAGTTGGTTTCGATGGCCTATTAAATTTTTACGATGGAAGGAATAGGGTTAGCGATCTTGGTATGGAAACCGCATTTACTGAACATACTAAATGGAATCCGCTTTTGGCAAAGCCATACTTTGTTCATTCCAATAAGGAGCTAATTGACCTTTTCGCCGATTTTACTGTGCAAGGTGTTACAATCTCAGCCCCCGGTTTTTATGGCCCTCAAGGTAGGGTTTTGCGCCTACCTCTTGCTGATAGCAACCTAAACACCAGTATCGAGTCGTTTAGGTACAACAACCTGAAAATTACCAATTTCGAAATGGAAAGTTCCGCCATTAATGGGCTTTCACTACTCCTTGGGCATAAGTCAATTACCATTTGTGCAATTATTGCTAATAGGGTTAATAAAACGGCATCGGCCGACTACAAGACGAATGTTAAAAAGCTAATTGAACAGGCACTCCAACGAATTACGAAGTAGTATTTAAGATGAGGCCAAAAGAGTTTGCTGCACTTATTGCATTACTAGAAGACCCCGATGCTGAAGTTTTTAGCTCAATATCAAATAAGCTAATTACCGAAGGGCTACCCCTTGTTCCCTTGTTAGAAAAAGCGTGGGAGCAATCATCAAACGGTCTGCTACAAGAAAGGATAGAGGAGATACTTCACCAAATACAGCTGCAAAATGCTAAGGAGAATTTATCCGTTTGGCTTGAATCCGGAGCGTCAAATCTGCTTGAAGGTGCCATAAACGTTGCCAAATATCAGTTTCCCGATTTGGAGTACGAGGTTATTGATAGCCACATTAATAAAATAAAGCAAAAGATTTGGCTAGAGCTAAACGAAAGCCTTACTGCTTTGGAAAAGGTGAAGGTTATTAATCATATCCTATTCGAGGTTTACAAATTTTCGGGCAATACCGATAATTTTTTCGAGCCCAATAACCATTATATCAACTCTCTCATAGATACAAAAAAAGGAGGCCCTGTTATCCTGTCAATTCTATACTCGGTGCTAGCGCAACGCCTAGGAATGCCTATATTTGGGGTAAGCCTACCTAAAAACTTTTTACTCGCCTACGAAGATCGATATCATCAACCTTTAGGAGACAAAGGCAATGATCGTTCCGTGCTTTTCTATGTTAACCCGTTTAACCGGGGGGTTGTACTAGGCAAAAAAGAGATTGAACAGTTTTTGGAGCAGAATGGTATTGAGCATAAGAAGGAGTACTTTTATCCATGCTCAAACCGAACAACCATTTCGCAGCTTATTGCCAGCCTTATGCTATCGTACCAAAAGATTGGCAATATGCGAAAAGTTAACGATTACAGAGTATTGCTCGATATTGTTGCCGAAAGCAAATCAATACGCTAAAGCTTTAGCTTGAGCTGATAACCCCCTTTACGCTTCTGCTCAAGTTCTTTTTCCAATATATACTCAACCTGATTTTTGCAGCGCCCACAGCCTGTAGATGCTTTGGTTAGGTTTTGTATATCGAGTAGGGTTTCGGCATTACACTTTCGTATCACTCTAACTATCTCGCTTAGGTATACGGTTTTGCATTCGCATATATAGCTTGGCTTTTTCGTAGGCATAGGTTGGCTGTTTTTTTGCAAAGATTATAAAAGAATTTTTTCATTTAAAGCAGCCAAATGTTTTGACTAAATAATTTTTAGTAGTACTTTTGCGAGCTAATTGTAATTTTTAACTAAACAGTTTAAACTATGTTAAATCAGTACGAAACCGTTTTCATTGCAACTCCCGTTTTGTCTGAGGCCCAGATGAAGGAAGCGGTTGACAAGTTCAAAAGTGTGATCACCGACAATGGCGGTGAGGTTGTACACGAAGAGAACTGGGGATTAAAAAAATTGGCCTACCCCATTCAAAAAAAATCTACAGGGTTTTACTACCTTATTGAGTTTAAAGCTCAAGGTGATTTAATTGAAAAGCTTGAAGTGCAATATCGTCGCGACGAGCGCGTGCTTCGCTTTCTAACTTTCCGCATGGATAAGCATGCCGTTGAGTATGCCGAGAAGAAGAGAAAAGCCAAAGTTGAATCAAAACAAAAGGAGGAGTAAACCATGAGTCAGAATCAGAGTGAAATTAGGTACCTTACGCCCCCAACGGTAGATGTTAAAAAGAAAAAATACTGCCGTTTTAAAAAGAATAGGATTAAGTATATCGATTACAAAGATCCTGAGTTTCTTAAGAAGTTCTTAAACGAGCAGGGAAGAATTTTACCTCGCCGCCTAACTGGTACTTCACTTAAATATCAGCGTAAAGTAGCCACTGCAGTTAAAAGGGCTCGACATTTAGCGCTGCTGCCATTTGTAACCGATTTGTTGAAGTAAACATAGGAGAGAATAGCGATGGAAATTATACTAAAACAAGATATCCCTACCTTAGGACATAAGGACGATATTGTTACCGTTAAAAACGGATATGCTCGCAACTATCTTATTCCTCAGGGAATTGCAACTGCTGCAACTGTATCGGCAAAAAAAGTGCTTGCAGAGAACATTAAGCAAAGAGCTCACAAAGAGGCTAAAATTAAAGCCGATGCCGAGGCTTTTGCTAAAAAACTTGAGGGTGTAAAAATTACCATTGGGGCTAAAACTAGCTCAACTGGTAAAATATTCGGTTCTGTTAATACAATTCAAATTGCAGAGTCGTTGGCCCAACAAGGTTTTGAGGTTGAGCGAAAAAACATTAGCATTAAGGAAGAGCAAATTAAGGAAGTCGGAACATACACTGCTGAAATTAAGCTGCATCGTGAGGTTAAGGTTAACCTTGAGTTTGAAGTGGTTTCAGAGTAGTAGCATAGCCCTATAAAAAGGATAAAAAAACCTTGGCAATTTTGCCAAGGTTTTTTTATGCAATAAATGCTATCGAGCAGCAATTGCCTCAATTTCAACCATTACGCCAAGAGGTAATTTTACCACTCCGTAAGCAGCGCGAGCCGGCATATCCCTGGTAAAATACTTAGCGTAAACCTGATTCATGGGCACAAAGTTGTCCATATCACTTAGTAAGCAAGTTGTTTTTACAACATTTGCATAGGTTAAGCCAGCCTCTTTAAGTATGGCTCCCATATTGTTAAGCACCTGTTCGGTTTGGGCCTCAATACCTCCTTCAATAATTTTCCCCGTTGATGGATCTACAGGAATTTGCCCTGAAATAAAAACTAATCCATTGGTTTCAACCGCTTGGCTATATGGGCCAACTGCTTTTGGGGCGTTTTCGGTATTAATTATCTTCTTCATAATAGGTAGCTATTTGGTTTTACATTGTATGTACTAGTAATCGTATCTGCTTTGGCTCTTGTTGTATTTAAGGTCGCGGAGCGTAGCCGATTTTACGTTTATCTGGAAGCTGTAACTTTTTATAAAGCCAAATGGGATAACGGTTATGCGCATTTCCCAGCAATGTAAATCACGATAAATATTCATTGATGTGGTTGTTAGCTTTCGGTTCTTAAAGTCGTAGCCCGATGAGAATCCAATTTTCCATTTTGGTGTTAAGCTAATATTACCAGAGAAGCTCATGCTTTGGGTTATGCTTTTATCAAAACGTTGTTTTTGGTAGGAGTAGGTGTAGTCGAATCGTGCGCTCCATGGGATATCGAAATCGACGTATTCTTGTTCAAATCCGGTATCTAAGCCTTGACCAAAAGGGGTTCCATCGGGGTTCATGCCATTTGCAGCTCCAAGATTATTGCCCCCAAATGAGCTTTGATTTCTTTGTCCTGAGCCACCACCCTTACCTCCTTGAAGCGAAAAGCTAACACCCGCTCTAGCGCTGGTAAGTCTAAATGGCGATTTATCTACCTGAAACTGATACTTATCGTATTTGCTCCCTTCCTCATCGAGAGCGTAAGGATCGAACGAGCTGGAAAAGTTGATGTTAAACTTCTCGAAAAGGGTTGTTCGTGCACTAAATGAAACTGGGCTCCAGTTCATCGAGTCGGCCAGCATATTATACGATGTGGAGAAGTTAAAGCTCTCAAGTATCTTTATCTTTTTCGTATTTGATGCTGTATCTAGAGGTGTTAGAACTTTCATCTCCAAATTATTGCCAAGTGAGAAGTTGACTGATCCACTTCTGCCCGAACCTGGCCCACCGTAAAGGCTTCCTTCAAATATTGAGTACTTTAGCGTGTCGGTTGGCGTAATAACCTCTTTGTAAAAACCGTACGATTCCTCGCTAAAATCGGGTCGATAGGATAATGAAACTGAGGGTGTCATAACATGTCTTATGGCCTGTACCTTAGAGGTTGACTTAAACGAGAACATTCCGTAAAGCTTTGTACTCATTGATACGGAAGTATTGTATTGCCATGCGCGCTTAAAGCCCGAAACCTCATCCTTTACAACCTTCTCTTCCTCTTCGTCCCAGCGTTTTTCTATGGTTTTTGTATACCAATTCTCGCTATAGTTTGCGCTTGGGCTAACCATTATAAATTTGAGAATGTTAAACGATGTTGATATTGGTATGCGGTGTTGCACTCCATTTCGCATCTTATCGAAGGTACTTTTTGTAAGAATTGAGTCGGTTTTGGTATTAACGCTATTGTCGAGATTACCCGAATACGAAAGGCCAATTTTTTCGTACCATGCTGGTGCACCTAGGTTATTCTTACGCTTAAGCGGATATACCCTGTTCATGTTAAACGAAACCTTAGGGAAACCTATATTAATTGTACTATCGAGGTTATTCTGCGAATGGTTCATTGAGGCTGACATGCTAAAAGGAGTTCCGGCCCATACCTTTGAGTAGGCAACGCTCGATGAAATTGACCCCGCTAAAAGGTCGTTAACGCTCCGTGCATTGTACCGATTGTGGCTAGGCGATCCGAGATTAAGTCGGGCCGAAAAAGTTGAGTTCGGATTTGCTTTTGGATCTTGCGAGTGGTTCCATGTTAACCAGTACGACTGATTCTTAAAGTAATCGTCGAAGCCCTTTTCGCCTACCACATTCTGCGAGAGGGCAAGCGAGAAGCTACCCGAATACCTATACCGTTTCCGATATGTTGTTTGGGCATTTGCCGCCCATGAGCCCTTTGAGTAGATACTCCCAGTAAGCTTTAGGTCAAAGTAATCGTTAAGGCCAAGGTAGAACCCTCCGTTCCTCAGAAAAAAACCTCGGTTTCGCTCCTCGCCATACTCAGGGATTATTAAGCCAGATGATCGCCCTTTTTTATTTGGAAAAAAACCAAAGGGAAGTATCAGAGGGAATGGAACATCTTCAATTACAAGATATGCAGGGCCAGTTATAAGCTTGTTCCCGGGCAATACTTTTGCCTTGGTAATGGCAATGTAAAAATGAGGATGATCCTGATCGCAGGTTGTGAACTTGCCTCCGGCAATATTTATCGATTTATCTGGCATTAGCTTCGTATCTTGGCTATACAAAAAACCGCCAGCCTCTTCGGTAATAACGCCAGCAATTTTGGCCTTTTTCGAATCGAAATTATAGTGCATCTCCTCCATTCGGTAGGTTTTGCCTCCCTCAACAAAAACAGGTTTGCCTACAATAGTGCCTGTCGAATCGGGCATGCCCTTGGCAAAAACAAGGTTATTTTCCATGTTATACTCAATATACGCCGCTTTTAGCTCCATTTTCTGGTGCTTAACAACAGCATCGCCATACATGTAAACTTTCTTCCCATCTATGGAGTAGAGTAAGGAATCCTTTGCATCTTTAAAAATAGGATCCTTCAAGGGCATTTCATCCTCATCAGCTGCATTAAAATTTGTCGAATCCATTGGTAAAGTGTCAGGTTGTATCGTAAGCGTATCGTTAACAAACGAGCCATTATCATCTTCAATGCTAGCTGAATCGGGTAGCTGAAAATGGAAATCGGAAATGCTAGCTGTTAAAGCGTTTGCAGATGCTTGGCTAACAGCTAAAAGTGAAAGAAAAAGAGCAATGACAGCCTTGAAATACAATTTTAGTACTATTTTTGTGGGATGTAACCGCTAATTAGAGCTCAAAACTACTAAAAAATCAATCTTTGAGCACATGCATTTTATAAATAAATACGCAGCTACATTAACGAAGCTATTAGGGTTAGTAGTTTTTACCCTGATTGCTAGCTCGTTTTGCTGTGGAAATGATTCTAGTCCAGAAGCCTATAAGCTAAAAAAAGTTGTTATTGATGCTGGGCATGGGGGTAAGGATTCGGGTGCAGTTGGGAAAAAATCGTTAGAGAAGGACATAGTGCTTACGGTGGCTCTAAAGGTAGGGGGGTATATTGAGCAAAGTTTCCCCGATGTTGAGGTTGTATATACACGTAAAGAGGATGTGTTTGTTCCGCTGGATGAGCGCAGTAAAATTGCTAATGAGAGCGGTGCCGATTTGTTTATTTCTATCCACTGCAATGCTAATCCAAGTAGGGTTCCCTATGGTGCCGAAACCTATGTTATGGGTTTGCACAAATCCGAAGGAAACCTCGAGGTGGCAATGCGCGAAAACGCTGTTATTGCCTACGAGGAAGATTACTCCTCCAAGTATGAAGGATATGATCCGAATTCGGCAGAATCTTTTATCATTTTTAGCCTAATGCAAAATACCTTCCTCGAACAAAGTCTAAACATGGCAAGCTTTCTGCAAGATGAGTTTAGAGAAAGAGCTAAACGGCGTGATAGGGGAGTTAAGCAAGCAGGTTTTATTGTACTCTGGAAAACATCGATGCCAAGCGTTTTGGTCGAGCTCGGGTTTTTAAGCAACCCTAAAGAGGAGGATTATCTTATTTCCGAAGAGGGGCAGACATACCTCGCTTCGGCGATTTTTAGAGCGTTCAGATCGTACAAAGAGCAAATTGAGCAAAAAAGCAGCTTTGCTGCTGAAAACTCCTTTGATAGTACCCTCAGTCAGGCTTCTAACCAGATGTTATCAACTGTAAGTGCAAGTTGGAATGAGAACCCCGAGCATCTGTCTCTTATACA
>OMKS01004379.1_pt1 | contig 10662 bp, 12 predicted proteins | sample 1674721 | NCBI WGS metagenome assembly OMKS01 (sample SAMN06264996, study PRJEB25208) | sediment metagenome | isolation source: hot spring sediment | place: USA: California | collected 2014-09-02 | reverse complement strand
TACACTATCCTCTTCGTCGGCAGCGTCAGATGTGTATAAGAGACAGGCTTTATAAGTAACTACTTAATAGTAGTTAATAGGGGTAACGGAGGTATTGATATGAAATTTGAAGATATAAAACATATGGCAAGTGAGGTTGGGGCACATGTGAAGTATTTTGCAAAAGGCACAGTAGATGCATATTATCCTACAGGGCCTGACAATGTCTTTGTTGAGATTTTTAAGAAAGAGAGATCCTTAGAAGGTACACCCATAGAGATAGCAAACCAGGTTGAAAGATATGAGGCTTCAGCTTCAATACCTACAAGTATGCTGCTGGCAGTTACAGGATTGGGCGTCATTGTTTCGGGAGGAGATATGTTAACACGGGGAATTACTCCTGAAAATTCTCTCCTGATGGGAACATCTGTAGTTTATAATCCTGCAACCCATTGGGGTATTAGAGATCTATATCACAGATGCAAAGCCAAGATTAAACACGGCACGGGCTTAGAAAATTCCCTTGAAAGATGAACAAATACCAAGCAGAGATTGATAAATTCCCTGAAGAATTTGAAATTCAGAGAAAAGCATTGATTCAGGAGGCAGATGAAGTTGCAATATTGGCCTTTGAAAATTATGTTTCATTGAAAAGAATGTTTGAAGACAACTCAGACATAACTGAAAGTGAGCTTCATAAGCAAGGCGGGAGGGTTTGGATTAGATACCTTGATGAGAATGCACACAGGTTACCCAAAGAACCCCAGGAACCTACTGACAACAGACCCTTTAATCCAATACTAATGTCTGCTCCAAAAAGCATTGAAGAACTTATAATGTATGGAGAGGGTTTAGGCGAAAAGGCTCTAGTTTCACTGACAGAAGAGATGCCTGCAATAGGACTCACCAAATATTTACTCATAATAACCAAGCCAGAAGAGGAAATTCAAGCAACAAAAGCCTGCATAATTTGAGAACTCAGGTTGAAAATATAAATTCAGTAAAAAAAATGTTTGAAGGAGAATCCTTGAATGACGAAGCGACCGAAGCTTATGCTCAGTATCTGGCACTTAATGAAGTTGAAATGAACGGCGGATTTCATAGGTTAATTATTCCTTCTGAAGAATTTATACAAAAAATTCTTGATTTTTCACACAGACAGAAAAATAGCCATCTTAGAAAGAAAGGTAATAGAAATAGTTTAACAATGAACATCAGAGGACTTGAAAGTCTAACAGAAGACTTAAGAAAAATGGCTGAAGAATCTGATGGAGAAATTCCAACAGTATGCATAATCAGACCTTCTAGTCTAAATTAAATATTTAGAATTACCTGCTGGCTGTTGCCTGGCGCTCCATTTCACTTGATTTTGAAACTGCAAATGACTTAGTGTCGTTTTCGCTTGCGGCAATTATCTCGTTTGCCAAACCAACTTCAATTGGAGTTTTCTTGTTCATTACAGACTGGAATGCGCCCTGAGTTATCCATCGCAATGCAACATCAATCCTTCTTTGAGGTGCAGTGTCAACCTGCTTTGGAATTCTTGTTCCGCCCATTTCGATTACTGTGACTTCCTCTCTTGGCGCTGCGTATTCAACAGCCCTTACCAGAACTTCAACAGGATTTTTTTTTGTTTTTTCAAGAATTATTCTGAATGTCTTTTTGACAAGGTCGGTACAAGTGGCAGATTTTCCCGTGCAGAATTCAGATGTTCTGAAGTGTTTTTTGCCCTTGTGGCCTGGAGTCATCAGTTTGTTTATTAATCTTTCAACAATATGCATCTTGCTTTTATGGAATCTATAATGCTCATACCTTCCAAATGACTTTGGGGCATAAACAGGTTTTAATGTAATGTATTCCCTAAGTCCTGGATCCTTTACTTCAATACCTGTAGAGTTATACAATCCGAAAAGCTTTAGTTCCACCATATTATTACCTCACAGGCTTCTCCTTTTTTCCAGAGACTATCTCTTTAATGGCAACACCATTTACTTTGGTTACACGGAATTTGATGCCTGGCATGTCGCCGAAAGCCCTTCTCTGGGGTGAGCCCATTCTCTCAATCGTGACTTCGTTGTGTTCATCAATGAACTTTATACATCCTGGGCCGTATCCTGCGTATGCACCCACAGTTCTTCCATTCTTCACAACCTGGCATTTGACGCATTTTCGCAGTCCAGAGTGAGGCTGCTTTACTTCCACTTCATATTTTTGCAGAACTATAGCTTTTGCTGCCGGAGAGCCCATTAGAGGATCAGTCTTTTTATACTCGCCAGTTTTCATCTTTTTTACATCTTTCTTGGCGAAGATAAATTTTCCCCTGCGCTCCTTCAGTTTTTTTGCCGCATTCAGCCCTTTTGGTTTTTTGCCCATTTTAAAACCTCTGTTTTTGCTGTTTATAAATCTTATTGTATTATAATATCGTCAAATTTGTAGTATTTTTCCAGTAAGTTACGTGCATTTTTTACCTTTGTTTTAACCATGCCCATCCTGTCTCTCATTACAGACGCATAAACTGTTTTCTTTCCGTCGCTTCGCTCAGACACATAAGCATTTTTCACCTTGATAGGCCTCAATAAATTAGTAAGAAACTTCAAGGGGTCTTTTGAGAACTCAATAACTTCAAGTTTTTTGTTCATTCTATGCTCAAGCTTTTTTATGTTTGCTCCGCCTCGACCAATTGCCATCCCTATATGGCCTTCATTAACAACAAAGGTTATTTTGTTTTTTTGTTCGTCAACTATACAATCTTTAACAGATGCCTTGGTAGTTTTTTCAAATAAGTTGATAAATGCTATATCATCAAGGGAAAGTTTAATGCCTGTCATCTATTCACCTTCCCTTTTTAAGAATCCCAGCATTGTAATACTGTGCGCCCTTTTCGCAACAATTCCAAGTTCATTATTAGTTCCCATAAACTCATCAACAGGAACGTCCTTTAACTTGGAATATCTGACAAGCTCCAATTCAACATCTTTGGGGAGATCCTGTGAAAATATCACACGAATAATCTCTCCTTTTTTTAGAAGATCTATTGTTTGTTTCATTCCGAAAACTATCTTTTTTTCTTCCTTGGCTAACAGAACATCTTTTGTTATGTCCGCAGGGTTAACTTTCATTTTTTATCACTTTTTTTTGTTTTCTCCGGCTTTTCAGCCTTCTCAGCCTGCTTTACTAATAAGTGTACTACACCGGTGCCTGCCGGCATCGGCTGGTTAAGCATTACATTTTCCACGATACTTTTAAGGTTATCGGTTTCGTTGTGCATCGCTGCACTAAAGAGATGTTTCAGCGGAACCTCAAAACTTGCTCTTGCCAGAACAGAGGCTTTTCTGCCACTTACACCATAACGGCCTATCCCCCTGATCTCTCCACTGTTAGTCATTACATCTGAAACTAGCATCAAATGCCTGGTGTCAACCTCAATACCCTGATTTTTCAGAACTGCCAAGGCTTCCTCGATTATCACATTTCTTGCAGCTTCGATGCCAAAAACAGAATATACTTCAAACATATTGTTGCATGTTGTGTTTGAGATATCGACTTCCTTCAATCTCAATACATCCTTTAGATTGCTCCCTGCAGTTTTTATTACCCACTGGTCTCCGTGCTTTACAGGCAACACTTGAGTTATACCTTTTACTCCCGATATGTGCAGGCTCTTCAATTTGACCTTTAATTTGTACAAATCTCTTATTCCTATGTCTTCAGACTTTGGCTTTATATTAACCATATTTTTTCCAGTGGTGACTTTGGCGGTTTTAAAAGAGTCTTTTATAATATCCTGAATTTTCGACTCAGTTATGTTGAACTTGCTAAGTTTTTCAGGAGACAGTGTAACTTCAACACGCATTTTAAGCAGATCAACATTTATTTGATCAATCACATTTTCCAAAAGGATGTCCAAAATTTTTATTGCAATTGATTCAACTTTTGACTCGCTTGTGGCATAGCTGGATTTTAAAAAAATGTTCATTGACGGGGTTGTAGGTTCCTTTCTGGCGTCAAATATTTCTATAAGGCGCGGAAGGCCCTGAGTTACAGTCATCTCTGTAGCCCCTGAAAGCCATTTAGTTCTCATCGTAAGCTGTGTACCGGGCTCACCCAGCGACTGAGCCCCAACCACTCCAACGCTTTCTCCGGGGTCTACTTTTGATTTTTCATACTGTTTAATCGCAAGTTTAACCAGCTTGTCAAAATCTGCTTTTTTTAGTTTCAGCTCAGATTTAATATCCGACAATTGTTCATGGATTGAATTTGGTAGTTCAACAGTTTCAGCCATTATATCTCCTCTCTAGGTATCAGTAACTTTCCGCCATCTGACTTAGCTACATCGAGCCCGTCTGCACCGTATTCAAACTGGATTATGGTGCCTGCAGCGTTTCTGACAGTCCCGTCATATGAAACCTTAACATCCTGCATTGCATTTATGAGTCTTCTTTGAAGATAACCAGATTTAGGAGTACGCATACTGGTATCCATAAGAGTGTCTCTTCCAGTTATGGCGTTGAAGAAAAATTCATACGGATTCAACCCTCCTTTGTAAGAGTGCCTTACAAAACCCCCTGATGCAGGGCCTATGTCCCCTTTAACAAAATGCGGGAGAGTCCTTCCTGAATAACCTTTGTGAATTCTTTTTCCACGGAGGCTCAGCTGCCCTACGGACGCCGCCATGATGGCAAGATTAAGCGTTGAACCGCGCGCTCCGGAGTTTGCCATAGTCATAATATTGTTATTTTCAGGATCGATATGTCTTTCCACAATTTTTCCTGTTTTGTTTCTGGCACGATTTATAGTTTCGATTATCTTGAATTCCAGAGTTTCTCTAAGCGTTCTTCCAGGATAAGCTCTTATCTTTCCCTGCTTATGATCTTCAATCAACGTTCCTATTTTTGCTTCTGCTGCGGCGAAAGTACTCTTTATTTCAGCAATAGCTCCACCAGGCAGATCAATATCAGTCAGCAAAGTTGTAAATCCGAACTTTTGCAGAGCTGCGATACCAAGCATGGCAACTTTCTGCAGAGTTTCCATTGCCTTTTCAGTTCCGTACTTGTTGATTATTTTCTGTATGAGCTTCCCTTTTCCAGCTTCAGGCCCTATTGCTCTGTCATCGATTACTCCTGTTTTCAGCTCCCCTTTTTCAATTTTAACTGTTGCATAAGGGCAGTTCGGCCTTTTACAGTGCGGGTGCTTAGGACAGACTTTGGACCTTTCGTTGTAATCTATCTCCGGTAATAATTTGGAGAATATTTGCTTTCCTGAGTAGTATTCAACGCCTTCTTTTTTCTTTGCCGGCTTGGCTGGCAGTTCATAAACCTCAGCCCTGCTTAGCAGGCTTGCAGCTTCTTCCTTTGTAAAATAGTCATCCCTTTTAGTCAGAAGAAAGCATCCTGTTATCTGGTCCTGCAGTGCACCTATTATTGGAAGCCCGTAACGGGGTGTTACTATGTTGTTCTGCACGTTCAGCAGAATTTCTGCTTCAGCCCGCGCCTCTTCAGTCTGGGGCACATGAAGGTTCATTTCGTCGCCGTCAAAGTCTGCGTTGTACGGAATTGTTGTGCATAAGTTAAGCCTGAATGTCTTATGAGGCAGGACTTTTACTCTGTGCGCCATTATTGACATCCTGTGAAGTGAAGGCTGACGATTGAAGAGAACTATGTCTCTGTCTATTAGATGCCTTTCAACAATGTATCCCGGAGACAGTTCTTCAAGGATAACTTTTTTTGTTTCATCCGAGATGCGCTTTCTTTTTCCGTCTGCAGTTATAACATAGTTGGCGCTGGGATAATTGTCGGGTCCGTCTTCTATGAATTTTTTCAGATAGTCAATATTCCACTCAGTAACTCTTTCAGGAACGGTCAGCTCTTTGGCTATACTCTTGGGCACTCCAACTTCATTTATGTCTAAATGAGAATCTGGTGAGATGACTGTACGGGCGGAAAAGTTTACGCGCTTTCCTGCAAGATTTCTCCTGAACCTTCCTTCTTTTCCTTTGATTCTTTCCGCAAGAGTCTTGAGAGGTCTTCCGCTTCTGTGTCTTGCAGGCGGAACCTGCGCCACATTGTTTGTAAAAAATGTTGTAACATGATACTGAAGCAGATCCCAAAGATCTTCTATGATAACTTCTGGAGCGCCAGCGCTCAGGTTTTCATATAATCTTTGATTTGTTCTTACAATATCTCCAAGCTTGTGAGTCAAATCATCTTCGCTTCTTTCCCCGCTTTCAAGTGTTATTGATGGCCTTACAGGTACCGGGGGCACCGGCAACAAAGTCAAAACTGCCCACTCAGGCCTTCCTGCGACAGGGTCCATGCCAAGCAGCATTGCATCCTGGTCGGGTACCCTTTCAAGCCTTTCTTTTACATCTATAGGTGTCAGCTTTTTGTTGTTTTCAAGGAAGATAGAAGGCTTTGCAAATTTCACTCTTTCCTGTTTAACTCCGCAATGCGGGCATTTTTTTATGTTCTTTGTCTTGTTTATTATGAGCTTTGAAAGATTCCACATCGCAAGTTCGCCCTTGGATTTTTTTGTAGTCTCAAATTTGTCTGCCCATCTTTCAATATCTTTTTGAGGAATCAAAATTCTTCCGCAGCCCGAGCAGGTGGATCTGAGGAAGGTGTAAATAGTTGGTATGTGACGTATGTGGAAAACTGGCCTAGCCATTTCAACATAGCCGAAATGCCCGGGGCACTCCCTTACTTTTGCACCGCAGGTTCTGCACCTTAAACCCGGATCTATTACACCCATTTTAAGATCCATTAAGGAAGAATCTATGGGATATCCATCCGCGTCGTAAAGTTCGGGTGTTATGATTTTGACTACGGACATCTTTTTAATTATTTTTGGCGACAGCATTTTAAACTCTATGGCACCAACTTTTTCCCCTATAAGCTCATTAAACTCAACCATTTTCCCACCTAGTATTTTGACTTGATAATCATTTTCGGATAAATACACATAGATTTTAGCTCATCAAGCAGCAGCTTGAATGCATAGCTCATTTCAACAAAGGACACAGGGGCATCCTCCCCGCAGACCTGACAGTTCGACTTGTTTTTAAAGTGATTGTATATCGCGACCATTCCGCAGTTCTTGCAGATTGGCAGGATTGTTCTGTCCGAATCAAATCTTTCTTTAAGCAGTAGCGCAGAACCGTGCGCAACAAAACAATCCTTCTCCATTTCACCCAGCCTAAGGCCACCTTCTTTTGCCCTGCCTTCAGTCGGCTGTCTCGTAAGCAACTGAACCGGACCTCTTGAACGCGCATGCATTTTGCTTGCCACCATATGCCTTAGCCTAAAGTAATACTGACTGCCCACGAAAATTCTTGCCTTAAGCTCTTCTCCAGTCTTTCCATCGTATACAGTTTCAGAGCCGTCTTCTTTGAATCCTGCATCCCGCAGCATCTTTCTGAGATGCGCTTCCGGAACATTCTGGAAGATTGTGCCGTCAATTGTTTTTCCGTCTAACGCCCCGACTTTTCCGCCAAGTATCTCTATCATGTGGCTGATAGTCATACGAGTCGGGATAGAGTGCGGGGAAAAAATAATATCTGGTACTATACCGTTTGCAGTATAGGGCATGTCTTCTTCAGGAATTATAAGCCCGATTACACCTTTCTGACCATGACGGGATGCAAATTTGTCCCCAAGCTCAGGGATTCTGCTGTCCCTAACCTTGACTTTAACAAATTTGTTTCCTTCTTCGCTTTCAGAAATCAAAACATTCTCGACGATTCCCTTCTGGGAATGCGGAAGTACGGTTGAAGTCTCCCTTCTTGATTCTGAACTCACCCTGAATTCCTCAAGAGAAGCAAGAAAACGGGGAGGTGAAACTCTCCCAACCAAAACATCGCCTGAATTAATTTCAGCTTCAGGTGTTATTATACCGTCATCTTCAAGATATCTATAAACATGCTCTGTCCTATACCCTTTTATTTCCTTATCTGGAAGCGAGATTTCATCAGCCTGCCCCCCAGGATACTTCAGCTCTTCAGTAACAAATGGCCTGAAGCTTGTCGCCCGAAACAACCCACGGTCGATGCTTCCTTTGTTTATCACAATAGCATCCTGAATATTGTAGCCTTCGTAAGGCATTATCGCAACAATGACATTTTGACCTGCAGGGTGCGCTTCGAAGTTAATCAAGTCATACATCTGAGTTTTGACGATTGGAACTTGAGGATAGTGGATTATTGAAACATCGGTGTCGGACCTGATGGGGACGTTTGCAGCATACATTCCCAACGACTGCTTAACCATCTTTGCCCCAAGAGTTACACGAAAACTCATTGAATGCTCTCCATAAGGAACCATGTTTGCCTGAGGACCCATTATGACTGTGGGAGAAATCTCCAGATGTGTGTGCTCGGGCGTTAGATTGGCTTCATTGATTTCTATAAATGCATTTTCCTCTTCTTCAGCGTCAAGATACTCAATTACACCTTCAGTTACAAGATCATTCCAGACAATCTCATTTTTCTTCAGCCTGTCTATATGCTCATTTGTAAGCGCCAACTTCCCGTTCTTTACAACTATCAAAGGCCTTCTAGCCCGCCCTTTGTCCGTAAAAATTGTTACATTGTCCTCTTCTTTATTGTACCTTACATTTGTAGACTTTGGCAGACTTCCGTCCTTTCTAAGATTTTTTATTTCACTGATTAGCGCAGCGGAATCTTCATGTTCTCCGATAAATTTACCGTTAAGGAATATGCTTACCATTTTTTTCACCTGACTTTTTTAACACCAATACCTTTCAGCTTTTCCATGACATCTTTTTCACCCATGGAAGGCTCTGTTGAAATCTCACAGGTTATTGCTAAGTTTTTTCTGAGGCCTACAATGACACCTTCAGGTGTCTCTGATGTACATAGCTTTCCCCAGTAAGTTGGATGCAGATCACGGGCCTCGAAATTCTCCCTGCTAGCAGTCAAAAGGGACACCACTCTTCTCAGATGAGAAAGGGTTGCAAAATGGTTCAGTCTTTCTAAGTGCTGAGAAATTCCGTGCCTGTCTCCGATCCATTCACCCGTGGCTAAAGCAGATCTCAGCCTTGATGTTAAAAGCTGTGATCGTAGGATAGACTGGAGGTTCGGAATCTTGCCCCGCTTAACCAGCCTTTCAAAGTTGTATTTCATGTCACCCATTATCATCCTAAAAGAGAACCTGAACAGAGTTTCAAGAGAATCTCCGCAAACCCTTAGTCTTTTGTTGCCGTAATGATCCTTGTCATCGGCAGAGATATCTCCGTAAGAAACCATCAGAAGTTTTTTAATTGACCTTGCAAGAAAATACGCCTTTAGAATCCTGTCTTCTTTTGAATGACCTACATGAGGGAGGAAAAACTTGTCAATCATCTCCTCGGCTCTTTCAACCCTTTTCTCAGGAACCATAATCCCCATTTTCTTGCCCAAGAACTCAAGGGCAGCTTCCTCTTTTTTAAGATCTGAAGATTCGTAAAGATTTATGTACAAGTCAGACCCGAATTTTGGATCTTCCGAGATTGCGTCCACAATGTCCTTGTCTCTTGAAAGTCCGAGGGCTTTCAGCATTGCAGTCACCGGTACTTTCTGAAGTTTTGTAAATGAAACATAGATAGTTCCATCCTTTGCTTTTTCGAGCAGATGCGGAATGTTGTACTGTCCGTCTTCGCTGAAAATCTTTGCTGTGAACGGATAAGTTCCGGGTTTTTCCTCGTCAACCAAAAGCTTGTTTGTAATCAGGTCTTCTACAACAATCACAACCCTTTCTGTTCCGTTTACAATAAAGTATCCGCCAGGGTCGTCAGGATCCTCGCCTTCTTTTATCAAATTTTCACGGTCCAGACCTGCAAGATGACAGTGGTCAGATCTCAACATTATGGGCAGTTCCCCGATGTTAACTGTCTGCTTTTCAGTTTCTTCCCCATTCTTAATTATGCTCATTTCCATAAAAATGGGAGCCTCGTATGTAAGATTTCTGAGCCTGGCCTCAATAGGATTCACTTTTCTTTTTGATCCGTCAGCCTCTTTTATAACAGGCTTTTCCACCCAGATTTTTCCAAGCTTTACTCTTAAGTCTCTGACGCCTATCGGCAGTATGTCTGGGACTATCTCCCCCACTTCGTTAACCACTTTAGACATGCCCACTTTCAAAAATTTATTGAAAGACTTTATGTTGTGCTCTGTGAAAAGCCTGTTCTCAAAATATTTTTTTAATAAAAACTTTGATACTTCATTGTTCATTATGCAACACCCACTACGAGCCTGTAAAAATTTGATAATCCTGCAGTTTTGCTTTTTCTGGTTATCTTCATAACATCTCCAGAATTTGCTTCCAGCGCTTTGGCAACAGGATCTGAAGCGTGTATCCTGGGCAGTTGCTGTTTAGAGATGTTAAATTTTTCTAAAAATGCAATAGTCTCGTCTTCAGACAAGATTCTGCATTCCGGCACCAAACGGCTTTTAAAAATATTTATTTGTATTTCATCTTCAGACATTTTATCACATACCATAAATGGGCCCGACGGGACTTTCCCGAAAGACATCGCAAAGCGACATCATCCGATTTGAACCCGCGACCCCCTGGTTAAAAGCTTCACCTTCAGGTTCATTGATGAACCTAAAACAGGTGCTCTGCCAGACTGAGCTACGGGCCCTTTTTTGAATAGCTGAGAGATTAGGATGGTAAAACTGGGGATTTTTTG